>CXWL01002454.1_pt1 | contig 49821 bp, 44 predicted proteins | sample 590931 | NCBI WGS metagenome assembly CXWL01 (sample SAMEA3498368, study PRJEB10139) | groundwater metagenome | biome: water well; material: biofilm material | place: Germany | collected 2015-04-27 | reverse complement strand
CATCAAGCTGATCATCGATATCCTCAAGGGGTACAACAAGAAGTGCGGTCTCTGTACGAGTGATCGTTTGACCTTGAAGATGCTGATCCTGAAGCTGCTCTTCGGCGTGGTGCCGAAGTTCCCCATCATTGCATTCCCGAAGTGGCCTGATGTGCGTCTGGATTTCAGTGATGTGAAACTGGCCCTAGATGTTTCAGTGCCGGTTTTTGACGTCAAAACCATCGATCTCAAGTGGCCGAAGTTACCCCAAGTCAAATTCCCACGATTCGAAGATATCAATCTCTCCGCCACGGGTGATCTTTCGGCCCAATTTTCGGTGAAGTTGCCGGATGTCCCCTTGATCGTTCCAAACCCACCGATTTTGCCCCCATTGCAACCCCTGCCCAATGTTCCCGAGATCAATTTGCCAAATCTCCCTCCCGCGCCAGAAGTGCCGAAAATCTTGGAGAGCTTGCTGCCACTCATGAAGATCATTCAGACTATTCTTGACATCTGGTGTCTGGTGAATAAGGCGCTTTTGCCCATCGATGAAAAACTCTTGAAGACCGAAATCGAAAATCTTACCAATCGCTCCTTGAACCTGATTCTTCCGATTGATTTGCTGCTGGAATTCGAACTCTTTCCCGGGAATTTGCTCTCAAAACTCGTGCCCTTCGACCTCATCAGCGTCACCAGTCATTTCCAAGCGGACTTGAAGGTTGATCCGCTGCCGGATGTGCAAAATACCATCGACCAGCAGTTCCATAAGCCAATGAACGAATTTTTACAGCAGATAGATGTTTGGATTCAACAACTTCGCAACACCGCCCAGCAGGGCTTGGGTTCTGTTCAGGGGCCACTTCAAGACACTGTTAATAAGTTTGGAGTGGACGCTGAGTTAAATGCTGGTGTGAACGTCAACACCGGGATTGATCTCAACAAGGAGTTCCCCTTGCTCAATTATACACCCCCGCAGCGACCGAGCTTCACTCATGAGATCATTGCTCGTCGAGAGCAACAGATCTTGACCTATCACCAAGATCTGAAGCAAGGCCTCACCGATGTTCAGTCTTCCTTATCACGATTGGCTGCCCAAGATCCCGAGGATATGCTGCGATCACTGGCCTCCTTGCCCGCTGATCATCTTTTGGCTGTGGGCGAGCCAAATCTGCTCAAGCAACAGGTGGCTGAGGACAAGCGTGATGCCCTCTATGATCCCAGCAATTTTGTCGAGAAAAAACTCACACTCATTAATAAATCAGGATTGCTTCTAGCCCTCGATGACACCAAGAATGCTCTACAACAGACTCAGGAGCAGTTGCTCGGAGGAGACACCACCACTGCTGCCGACTTGGGTGTAGCGGTGGTTCGCAATGGTGAAGCCCGACGGATTCAGGATTACGATCTCAATGACCCAGTGGTGGCGGTCTGGGATAATGATGTTTTCCTTGGTTATGAACAAGCCCTTTATCTGAAATCCGTCGATGGCAGTGCCCGCCGGCCCGATCCATATACGGGTAGAGTGCTGCAGAGCACCGTGAGTGCTTATCAGCGCTCCAAGGTCCATTTGCTCAGAGCAGATGCCATTCCGAGCACTGAGGCCGGTAGTGATCGTGCGACTATTCATTGGACCTGGAACTCTCCCGGTGTCACCGATGTCGAACTCACGATTTGGGATACGGTGAGCAAGGCTCAACGTTTAGATTCCGATCATACCCGATTGTATTTGCAGCAGCAGCAGAGCGAAGAGCAGGCGTATTTTGCCCCTGTGACCGGGAATGTGGTCCTGGAGGAGGCGCAAGAGACGCGAGTTAGTCGCGAACTACGTCTTCGCTTCGCTCATGATCAGTTGATTATCAGTCCAGGGGTTACGTTCACCATTCCGTCTCTCATCCTCCGTTCGATCGAGCTGTCTGGAACGGGAACCGTGCAGTTCGAAAACTTCAGCGGTCAAGCCTGGGACTTCCAGCTCGGGGAGAACGTGGCACTCGAGATGACAGGTCTCACCGATCTGACCGCCGCCGGTCCACAATCAGTGCAGATCCCCGCCCTGACCCAGCAACCCTGGATCCGCAAGATCACCACCAAGACGGATGGCATGCTGAAGAGCCGAATTGAGGTCGTTTCTGGTGAAGCACTCCCTGTTGGTCAGTTCTATGCCCTCAGAGCCAGTAAAATCCGTCAAGATGATTCCGGAGCCGAACTCAGTCTACCTCCCGGTCTGGTCTTCACGGTCACCGATCGTGATCATTGGACGCTCGTCACTGGAAGAGGTGAGGCAGTGGTGGCTGCTGATCAGAGTTTTCGAGCAGCTGCTGAAGGGATGGTGCTCATGGATGAGGAGTTGGTGGTTGGCAATTTCACGGTGCAAGATGGCAGCCGACTCTATGAGGTTGGCGAAGAGTCACGGGTACTCTGGTCCACGATCAACGGTCAATCCTTCGATAGTACGCTTCCCCTTGGGAATTATTATGGCCGCATCCGTGAACAGGAAGGTCAGCGAGGTTATTCACCCATTGTCCATGCTGCAGCCAATCGATCACGTATCGCTGCGGCTCAGGTGGTGACCGGTACTGAGGTGATCGCCCTACCGCTGTATGCGCCACTGACCATCGACGCCCGAGATTCCGTGGTCGGAGAAGTGGCTTCGGAGAGCTTCCACTGGCAGTTGGCAGGAGAGGAGAAGATCGTATCTGATCAGACCTATCGTCATCCTGGATTTAGCAGCGTTGGTGACCGACAGCTCCAGCTCTACATACGTAGTGGTGAAGAAGACTATGTCGCGAAGACCTTTATCGTCAAAGTCTTCCTTCCGGAGCTCAAGATCGACGCCCAGGCATTCACCAGCTCCAGAACCATCCGCATCCAGAGCCAGCCCCCTATCTCGGGTATACCGGTGGGGATCGTCGGTGAACGTGATGGCGTACAGGATTGGCTGATCTCGACTCCAGTGGTGGGTGCTCGTTTGGGTCAGCGCTATTACACCGATGCGAGCGGTGCCGTTCAGTTGCCGTCATTGGCGGCAATTGAGGGTCTGAATATCGTCATCGAAGGAGGTCTCAAGGTTGCTCGGCTCTATCCCACAGGCAGGGTTGTCCTCAATCCTGAATACGAAAAAATCTGCCAAAATGAGTCCCTGCTCGATAACGATGGCTATCTCAAATTCCGTATTTCTTGCCTGGATAATGGCACTTTGCAGAAGAAATTTGAAGTGCGCATGATTCCCGATCGGGATACCGATGTGTCGGTGGTCGACAACTTCTCCGATCTGGACCGAGGTGTCAGTATTCGTAGCCTGCAAGAGTCCATCGACTTAGTACCCCTGCCCCAGCAATCGTCCTTCGCCCCTGGCGGAGTCCAGGTCCGAGTCAGGAATGGCGATGTTTTGATGCTCATCACTCCCAATGCCCAAGTGGAATTGGTGCAGAAGAATTTGACGGTCCAAGTGAAGCCATTCATCGATCCAAGTGAGTCGTTGATTTGGCAGTTGGTGCAGAATAATACGGTACTGGTCGAATTCATGGTGAAGGGGCCGGGGGATAAGACGAGTATTATCGATGTTGAGAAGCGCGAGCTGTTGCCGGGAGATCAAGATGCTGATGCCATCCTCGATCGCTGGGAAGCGACTTATGGTGTGGATGATCCGAAAGCCGATCCGGATCTGGATGGACTCAATAATGTTCAAGAATTCCAGTTGGGCACCGATCCCAAGAACCGAGATACCGATGGTGACGGACTCACGGATGGGGAAGAGATCGAGCCGGTGAATCCGGAGTCGGTCCAGAAAAAAGTCACCTTTACCGATATTCCTGATGACAGTCCTTATGCTGAGGCGGTCAAGACTTTGAGTCAGCTCGGTTTCATTCAAGGCTTTGGCGATGGCACCTTCAAGCCCGATCAGGCGGTCACCCGAGCTGAGACCCTGAAGATCATCATGTCCGTCATTCGGTGTGAAAATTGTGAAACTCCGGCTGAAAGCACGAAGAAGGAATTCGATCCCACCTCGCAAACCTTGGAAGAATTTTTGGCTTTCCATGGTGGTGGTTTCGCTGGGGTAGATCCGCTCAAAATCTTTGCTTTTGCTGAAGATCTTTTGAAAGGGCGACTTCCCAGCATCCATCATTACTTCGATGTTCAAGCCAGCGATTGGTACTACTACTGTGTGGAGATCGCTACCAAACTGGGGCTCGTTCAGGGATATCGTGGTGTTGAAGGTGGCGAAAACGCCCTCGGCAAATTTATTCCAACTCGTCAGGTGAATGTGGCGGAATTGGCCAAGATCGTGGTCGAGGCGATCGGAGTGAAGACCAAGGAAAGTACCGCTGTCTTCGGTCCAGCCAGCGGCTGGTGGAACGATCCGAGCCGTAATTATCTGGCTACCTCGCAGGATGAACTCAAGCTGTTTAGTTCCAAGGATGCCTATCTGGACCCCCTTCGTCCGGCTACTCGAGCCGAGGTGGCGTACGCCGTTTGGAGGGTACTCAAGGAAAATGGAGAATTGGATTTTGACCAGGACGAGGTACCGAATAGCGCCGACCAATGTCCTTGTCAAGCCGGCGGGAAGGATAGCGCTGGTTCAGCTCAGAGTTGCCCCGTCAGTGCTGGGCCAGCGGTCCGCGAGTCTCAACCGCTCTTTTCCGGTATAGAAATCGCTCAGTTCTTGAATTGCCGCTGTTTGGTTCTGGTCGATGCCGATCTGTATAACGGCTCTTCGTTCTTCGCCGTCCTGACCGGTGCTGGAGAACAGTCTGATAAGGTGCTTGTGCAGTCCAATATTGTCACCGCTTCGCCATGATCAAAAAAATCATCAGTTTCATGCTCTTCATCATGCTTTCGACGATGACCGTCATAACGGCCTCGGCGCAGAGTATTGATGCCTGCAAACGCGCCGTCACTCCGGCTCTCGATTGTGCGATGGGCACCAATGACAGCAAATGTCCCAGCGGTTATTTCAAGCAGCTGAGTGATCTCCTCTCCACTAACCTGCCCACCTATCTCTTACTCGATGAAGTCCAGCAACTTGCTCGGGATGCTCAGATCGAGCTGAAGGGTATCTGTCAGCAGGTCGGGACTTTTCAGAATATCGACCCCTTCTATGTGAGTGCCTATGATCTTCAGGCCTGCAAGGCCATTAATGTCGCCAAGACTGATACTGGGCCAGCGGCGGAAATTACGAATTTTTGTCTCAATCAATCGGATGCTTTATTGAACAGTTTTCTGGATGAGCTCCGTCAATATGTCACGAAACAAGCCATCCGAACTTCGGTCGAGCCTTTGGTCCAGCGAATGCGTTCCCTTAATGCCAGGTTGTCCGTCCTCATATCAGAGTTCGGGCGAGTGGTTGGTAATTTCTATACCTTCAATTTCCGTCTCGGTGACACCATCACCGGTGACCGGGACTAATGTGCACTCATTTCAACTCTGCAGATGAAATTTTCATCACTTCTATCGTTGCTTCTCACGCTTGGCCTGACGTTTCAGACCATGGGACATGCGTTCGCTGAACCTGTTGAGCTCGACGTGGGTGGTGTTTGCTGTGAAAAGATCTACAAGGTTTATGGCGATGAACAACCGGTTGCCGGCAAGGATGCTGACGGCAATATCACCTGTAAGGTAACGGTGGATATCGATCCCATCGTCAGTCCGGAGCAACTCGCGGAAGATACCGCCAATGCAGGAAAACCAGCAACCAACTCTGGATTTGGCACGGCTGCGGAGAGTCTCGTTAGCCCCTTTGCAGCGGTCTTTTCAGGACTCGGTCTCAAACAGCGCTTGCAAGACTTGGCGGGTACCGTCTTCACAGGCCATACCGAAAAATACCATGAGTTTCTTGATGAGGAGGTTTTCGCTCCATCGATCGCGATCGTTTCGAAGCGGCAATCGTCGGATGATTTAGAAAAACTTTTGAAGTCCTACAAGGATGGATGTGATAGCACCAACCCGCTGCCGAATTGTGTCGTCGAGCGGGCTTTCTGTAGCTATGAGAAATATAATGCCGTTCTGTTTCATCAAGCCGGGCAGCAGTTTTTGAATAATTCCACCAGCAAACCGGAAGACGTGCAGAGTATTCTGTCATCATTACAAAATCGTGATCAAGCGCTCTTCCAAGAAGCGGTTCAAGCTGAACAGGCCCTCGGTACGGCTATGGCGGTCTATAGTCAGTTTTTCGAGACCTACCGTCTTCACCTTCGTTTCAAGGAAATCATTGCCGCTCTGGTGAAGGTCAGAAACGTCACTTCTTCTCTCCGTCAACTCGTGGGCTGTATTCCCAATAAGTTCGTCGGAGTAGCCACCACCAAATGTAATTAATATGAAGAGTTGGTTTTCCAGATCGTTTATAGCTCTCCTCGTCCTCATCACTTTGTCAGGCACAGCTGCTGCGAGCCTGGACATCGCCGGATCGCTCCAGTCCATTCGCAATAAGCGAAGTACCTCGGTCGCCGATACCAAGGCCGGGGTTGATCAGGTGAAGGGAAGTAGTGAGACTGACGGTGAGGGATTTTATCTGGCGATCTATGCCGATACGGTCAAAAATCCGAACACCCAAGTCGAGGAGCAGATTAAGAAGCGTTTTGGAATCGATTTCAAGGTCGATCTCCTGCCTCCGAAGCAAAGCGGGAAAGCGATTTTTACGGATTTTTTCAAGAACCCTAGCGGCTATCACAATAGTCCAGCGGTGCCGACCTTGAGGGACTCACTGCAAAGCGATTGCGTCCGTATTCGCGCCGCACAGGTCGATGATAAGGCTCGGCAGTTGAGCCTGCTCAACAAGCGTCTGAAAGAAAAGAAATTGCAGCTGGAAGCACCTCCGGATCCGAAGGCTCCGGCCACTCCGCCTGTTGATCCTTTGATACGTGAGGAACTGCTGCGTTTGATCGATACCTTCGATACCAAGAGTCGGGCACAACTCGATCAAGCCATTAAGGATATTCCGGACTTCAGCACGCTGACCGATCAGCAGGTTTTGCTGAGTTGCTATCAGGACTTGAGCCGATCGGTGGATTTCGAAATGAAACTGCAAACCATTCTCAATCCCAGTCGTAAGCAATTGGAAGCTTTGCAGACCTTCACCAACGGTCGCCTGGATGATTTCAGCAATACGGTTCCGCTGACGAATTTCACCACAGGTCAGGCTTTCCCGAAATACGATCTCTTGTTTGATCTCGACGTGATTGACTATATTTTCTTCGGGACTGCCGTGGGCACCAATCTCCGCAAGCCGGATGAAATCAGCGAGGATAAGCAAGATCCGGGTGGTTTTGGCTCTTACCAAAATCTGCAGAAAAAATCTCAGCCGTCGGAGGCCAGCAATTCCTCAGGAGGCAGAGCAATCGAGTCGGGCAGTGCCGGTTCAGTTTCGGTGATCGAAGGCATGGCAACAATTCCTGCTGATCCCTTTGCTGCTGTGGCTCCCGGGGTCACCAGTACCGAGTTTGGAGCTAGCAGTAAGACTCCCGCGGGTCCTTATTGCGCCGATGCTCCTACGGGACTCAATCTGGATTATTCCGGTCTGAATGCAGGCACTGTTGCCCCGGCGTCCACCGCCCTCACGCAGGAAGAAGCAATTGCTCGACTCCGGGAAGAGCAATCAGTAGAGGGGGCCGTGGCCAGAAGTACCGGAGAGCCTCTTGATGCTGAGCCTGGTCCAACTTCGACTCCCGTCGATGGGAATCTTCCCGAAGGGCCCCGCAGTCAGGGCAAAAATTCTCAAGGATTATGTCAGGGCAGTGGTGCTGGTTTTGGTAATGAACTCTTCAAGCTCATTTTTTGTGTGGATATTGATTTTGCCAAGACCGGGAAGACATGGGAGACGAGTCGGGAGGATAATTGCATCGCTTGTCATCTCTATGAGATTAATCGGATTTTTGAAAAAAACGTCCTCAAGGCCAGTGTCCGCCCCCACAAGAATACCGGTACGATTATGGAGAGCGCGATTTGTGAGGATGGTTACGGCAGCGCTGTCGGCTTCCAGTACGCCATCGAATGGGTTCCGGTGAAGTTCTACAAAGACATCTGTTATCCTCAAGGTGGTGTCACCAGTGAGGAATATGCCGATCTTGTCGGCTATCCGGAGATCGTGGCTCGAGTAAATAAGCCGGGGTCTTATGTTGACTGCAAGGCAGATTTCAAAGATGAAAAAGCACAGAAGCGTTGCTTAGAGGTCATCGGTGGACCGAGTCTGACCTATGAAGTCTTTGCCGAGGAATATCTCAAATTACTCGATCCCTACAAGAGTCTTCCTGATGATAAGAAGAATAATATCAGTCGCAAAAAAATTCAGAGCACGACGGAAATCGATAAGAAGCGCAATATTTGGGCTCGTTTGGTTGGAGAACAGGGGATTGCCGAGCGCGAAGTCCACCTGCTGCTCTATCAGTTGGGTAAGGATAGCCCTCGTTACGGTGAAGAAAAAATCGTCAAGCAGGATTTCAAGACTAGGCTCGATTATTTGACTGCCGCTGTTTCTGATATTCAGAGACTTGCCAATCCCGTCGCCACGAGCAAAAAAGACGACAAACTGGAAAAACTGCTGTGTCTGAAAGGTTATACTCTCAAGCCAGATGGCGCTGACACCAGTCAATGTTCACCGGAACCCAAGGATACCTTCCGTGCGTTTGAGCGTGATGTGAATTTGGAACGGGATCGAGTGGCCAAGCTGAGCAAGCAGTGGAATGCTCGGAGCCGAGATTTTAACCAGGAAAACCCCTGCGGTATGTTCGCCGGATCAGGGCTGATCGATGCTGCTAACAAGACTTTTGCCGACAAGTTCTCCTGGAGCTATTACCTCAATACTCCACAACGAAAGACGCAGACACCTGAAGAGCAGCTCACGGGTCAGATTTCCGCCAATACCGAAGTCGAAGATATCAATCGTTTGCTGACGAAAATCGATGAGGTGGTGGGATCCACGGTGAAGAGTAGGGAAGGCCAGCGAGACAAAGCTGAGTTCCAGGGTGACCAAGAGAAGGGTCTGCAGCTCTATGAGGCCCTCGTCTTTGAATTGGCGACCTTCCGAGCCAATATCAGGGGCATGACTGATTGGTGGGCCGATATGGTGGTGAATAAGCAATTTGTGTCAAAGGGAGGACAAAAACAAAATGTGCTGGAAAACTTTTTGGAAAAACTTCGCTAAATCTGCGGCAAACTTTCTGCCATGAAAATCTTTCCGAAAATATCGGCCATTCTCCTCATCATCTTCCAGCTCACATCGCTGTCGATGGCCCATGCCCAAACGGGAGCAAAACCTGATCCAAATGATACGGTAAGCAAGGTCGTCACGGACAAGGCCAATGAGATCGCTGACAGGACGATCTTCAACAATTTCGCTGCCTTGGCAGGTCCGAGCTGCGGTATGTATGCCTTGGGGATTGATCTCGTGAATTTTTTCTACGATGGGGAGTGGAATTTCCGTGACTCGCTTCTGGAGATCTCGGTGCTGTTCAAAAATGAAGCCTGGCGTGAGCTGAGCTGGGCCATCAATGACCAGCGTGAAATATACACGAAGGAGTTGACCAAGCTGAAGAAGCAGCAGTGCGTGCTTGGATTTGCCAGACCGGAGCAGAGTGTCAGAGACCAGAATGCCGTCAAGGCCACCGATGACCAGATAGCCCGGATTGATCGGAGAATCAGTCAAATAGAAGCCAAGCGGAATTATTTCGGACTCCAACGACGCAATATTCTCACCGATAGGCCGAAATTCGAAGATCCTTTGCAATATTCGAATACTCGCTACACCATACCTCCTCTAGAAACCGATAAGATTTTTTACGAAATTTTTAATAGTGAAAATTTCAAAGTGACGGGAGAGGAGATCGTTCGTGATACGAAGCAGTTTTGGCGCACGGCGGGTGAAGATATGTCGGTATTTGCCGATGCTTTCCCCGATATTTGTTTTGGGATTGCCAATATGGGGCATGAACTTGGCCTGTACTTCGCCCTGACCTTTCGGTTCGACGGTTCAAACTACAGGGATGATCAAGGGCGCGAATACAAAAATTACCGTGACTTCGTTACCAAGAACCGTGATCCGATTATCAAGTCCTACAGTGACACCTATTGTAAGAAAGCTGAGCCGCAAAAATTTTCCACCAAAAAACCCGATTCACCGGCAGAGCTACAGTTCAAAGAATTTCAAAAAGGCCTGACCCTGATCCGCAAGAAGATCACAGTCGCCTTGCGGGAGCTGGAGAAGCAGTTGAAAGTTCTGGATGAGAAGAGGGCCAAGGCCCCGCTAACACCTGATGAACAACGTCAGCTGTCTGAGCTGGAACGACAAACCGGCACCTATCAGGGGATGATCGACTACTACGGTTTGGTGCTCAGTAAAGTCGGTTCTGGATCAAAGAGTTTGCAAGCCTTGGCCGAGCGCCTGAATAGTTTCGTGGAGGCGATTGTAGGGATTGAGCGAGATCGGGATGGCAAGGTCAGTTCACGCTTGGCACTCTCCGAGCGATTCGAAAAGCGTAAGGAGAAGCAACTCAAGGATATTTGTAGTCGCATTGAAGCCATGTATCGCGCTTCAGGACGAGACACCGGGCAACTCCCGATCATCGGGGAAGCGAATGGCTATGTTTACTGCCGAGCCAAGACCGAGTGTGAGGACGTAGGTCTGGGCAACATCTTCGGTGGTAGCGCCGGACTCAAGAAATTGGCGCAGTGTTCTGGATTTCTCTTCGATGAACATTCGCTCGGTCCGAATCAAACGACCAAGGACATTATTAAAAATGTGGGTGAGGATATCGGCTATTTGCTCGAGCAGAGCTCGTACAATGATCTTTTGAAGGTCCAAAAACTGCATTACTCGTCACTCCGCAGCCAGTATCAGTCGCTCTACAAAACCCAGAGCGGTGTCAATGGCACTCTGGAGAACATGCTCGCTGATGTTTCGAAAAATCTCTATAATCAGGCTAAGCCGGATGTATTTTCACCGAAGGGAGAAGGGAAGACCCAGTATTCCGTTCTTCGCAAGATTTATGAGGAGTTTTGGATCTTTATGAGTGAACAACAGGGCAGTTGCCCCGCTCCGAAAGATCCGGAGAAATAAATTCTTACCCCATGCTATGAGAAAACACCATGATCCGCTCAATCGAGTTGTCAGTGGTATCGTGATCGGACTCTCAGTTCTATTGTTGCTTTTTCTCCCTCGAGCTTTCTACAAAGCTCAAGTGGTTCAATCCAGTGTCATTCGCCTGTATGATCAGGTCCTGAGCCTTCCTGGTTGTGCCAAAACCGGGGCTGGATCTTGCGCTTCCTTGGACAGAGTCGCGGATGTTGATCTGAAGAAAACGGTGAAGATTGAGCGTTTCGTACCCGGCAGCGGTTATATCGCCGTCTACGTCCAAGACAAGAAAGCTCCAGCGGGCGTGACTAAGGGTGGCTTCACCTATGATCAAGCCACTTTCGCTCCCAGCTCTGGTACGGCCAGGGTGATCGCCGGGAGTGGACTCCAAGTGTTTGAGCGTGGCAACTTGATACTCGAATTCGACCAACCCTATTCCGACACTGAACGTCTCGCTCTCGAGCACGATATCCTCCTCTACTATTTGCCCCACACCGATGCTCAGCGCCAGCAATTTCTGGCCAAGCTGCAGACGAACCCTCAAGGTTTCGCGGATGACAAGGAGCAAAACAAACGCGACATCGCACTCCTCTGTACTGCCCTCAAGGGCCAAGCGAAAATTCCCAATGGTTGTCCGGATTTCGGTACTTCACCGACCGTTTCTCGTGATGGGACGACCACCGCGACCACTCCTGGCAACACCTTCACCAGCAATCCCAATACCTTACCAGAGCTCGACTTCAGCGCTAGACCTACTCGCAGGCCCGAAGTCACCGTTCTGGACAATAATCGTCTGACCTTCATCGGGGAACCCGTCACTATCAAGGTCGATCAGGTCGTCGATCCGGATGGCAAGTGCCGCTTCTTCCAGTGGCAGTGGCAAAAGACGACTGAGTTTCAAGTCGCCGAGGTGAAGGTTGACCCCTATGTAGGTGATCTTTTCTTCATCCCACAAAATGTGGGATCTTTCACGGTCAATGTTCGAGCCAAGGAAGCGTGTAAGGAATTGGGAACGTTGAGTTCAGCGCCAGTTTCCGTTCGAGTGATCGTGAATGACAAAACCGTCGCATTCCCGGATTTGGCCGAGGCCCCGAAGTATCAAAACGCCATGCTCGAACTCTATCACTTGGGTGTTCTGCAGGGTTATGCCGACGGCACTATGCGTCCCAATGCTCCCATCAATCGGGCTGAATTTTTGAAAATCTTGTTCCTCGCCCTGCAATACAATATTGAAAAAACCGTCTATTCACCCCGCTATCCCGACGTCACACCCGATCAATGGTTCGCGCGCTATGTCTGGCAGGCTGATGAGTTGGGCGTGATCAAGGGCTATCCCGATGGGCAATTTCATCCGGAACGCACCGTCAATCTGGCCGAAGCGTTGAAAATGGCGATGGGCTTCAGCACCCTGGAGATCGCCGATGGCAACGTCTACACCTTCACGGATTTTACGAGCAAGGATTGGTTCAGTCGCTACATCCAGACGGCCTTCCGCGAAGGAATCCTCGATGATATCAAGCCGGGTACGGCCGTCCGCCCTGGACAGTTCCTGACTCGAGGCAAGGCCGCTTTGATCGTTGTCCGCACTCTGCTGTTCCCTAATAATCATATCAATTACACCAACAAAGACGCCCTCCGTCGCCCGGAGGTATTCGAGGATTTTGCGAGTTTTATTGACTGATCACATCTTAGCCGGCACCTCAATGCCCAAGATTTCCAGCCCATGCTTGAGCACATAGGCGGTGGAGCTCACTAAGGCCAATCGCGTCTCACGCTCCTCAACTTTTTCTGCATCCAATATGCGGAGATTGTTATAGAAATGGCTAAACGATTGGGCGAGTTCAAACAGATACGTGCAAAGGAGATTCGGTTTGTATTGCTCTAAGCTGACCTGAATGGTGGATTCGAAGTCGAGGAGTTTTTTCAGGAGGGATTTTTCTTCACTTGTCATTCCGAGCGCAGCCGAGGAATCCCTTACCCCGGTGAGCGATTTCTCCACTTCGCCCGGAGTACCAGGCTTCGGTCGAAATGACAAAGACTCTTCAGCCTTTCTTATTAGGCTCTGTGTCCTCGTATACGCATACTGCAAATACGGCGCTGAATTTCCTTCAAAACTGAGCATCGTATCCCAATCGAAGGTATAGTTTTTGTTCCGGTTCTGACTGAGAATATTGTATTTCACTGCCCCTATGCCCATCTTCCGGGCGAGCTCTCGTTTCTCGTCTTCAGGAAGCTCAGACTTGTGTTCTTCGATTTTTTCAAGGGCAAGTTTTTCCGCTTCATTGAGCACTTCTTCCAGCAAAATAATGTTCCCTTTGCGAGTGCTCATAGCACTCTCCGGAAAGCTCATGCGTCCGAAATGTACTCTCGTTTCTATTTTTTTGAATCCTAATTTTTGTGCTGCTTCGTTGATCTGATCGTGATGAAGTTTTTGGGCAATATCACAAATCACGATGGGGAGATCGACATGATAGACTTGTTCCCAATCTTTGATACGAGCGATGTCTCTTGTGGCATAGGTGGTGGCGCCGTCGGATTTTTGCAGCAAACAAGGCGGTAGATTCGGATCATCCATGGGTATGATGAGCGATCCACCCTCTCCCTCTACAATGATCTTCTTTTTGAGTCCTTCTTCCAGGACAGAAGGCATTTTATCCTCATAATAGCTTTCACCATGTATCATATCGAACTCAACACCGAGGCGCTTATAGATTTTTTCGAATTCCACCAGGCTGAGATCACGAATCCAATTCCAGAGTTTTCGATTTTCGGGATCGTTGTCTTCAAGCTTTTTGAATTCCTCTCTTCCTCGGTCTTCCAGTATGGGATCACGTTCGGCTTCATCGTGAAACTTCACATAGAGCTTCTGCAGCTCGGGAATGGGATTCGCTATGATGTGATTCATATCTCCCCAGGTCTTGATAGCATAGGTCAGTTTGCCAAATTGCGTCCCCCAGTCGCCGAGATAATTGTCGCGGATGAGGGTGTAACCACAGGTTTTGAGCAAATTGTTGATGGCTTGACCTATTATAGTAGATAAGAGGTGATGAACTCCCATCGGTTTGGCAACGTTGGGATGAGAGGTATCGGTGATAGCGGTCTTTGCTTGGCCGATTTTAAGTCTTCCGAATGATTCTTGAGTAATATTTTTGTTCAATTCTTGAAAAGCCTCGTGATAGGCCTCATCACTCAGCCAAATATTGATGAATCCAGGGCCGGCGATTTCGGTCTTGGCGATGATATCGTTCGTAGGGAGACTCGCGATAATCTCTTCGGCAATGATTCGAGGGGGTTTCCCCAGGGCTTTACTGAGAGCAAGGGCCATGCTTGTGGAAAAATCACCGAAGCCTTGTTCATGAGATTGTTCCAGAGAAACCTCAGTCTTGTCTGACGGCGCGATATTCTCCAGCGCTGCTTTGAGCAGCTTTTCCAAGGATTTTTTGAGCATAATGAAGAAAAGCCACTGCAGTATAGCACGAAAGTTGTTGTTGAAATCTAGACGAACAAGTAGCTAAAACACTTTTATACTAGTTCAGGTAAAAATAAGGAGTATTCGTCAATTCCTAGCACTCTCTGAATTTCTTCTCGAAATTTCTTAAACGACAGGCCCAGCTGCGGAAGGGATTGGCCATCCTTCAAAAAATGGGGGTCAGCATGGGTTTCTTTCAAGGGCTTAAAGACCTTTTCCAATTGAGCTCTTTCGATGAGCATGAGTTCGAGAAGAGGTTCTCCAGTGCGGATAATATGCAGACCTTCATAGCACTCAAAGGCAATATTTCCATCACGATTCAATTGTTGATAGCTATCGAGCGGTATTTGATAAGCTTTTAATAATTCCAAAGAAAAGCCATAGCGAGGCATTCGAATGGTTTCAGCGTTGGAGGTCGTCACGTGTCCAAAAACGTCATAAGGATTATCAGGGTGGGGAAATCCTTCGAGATGAATGGGTTCTGCGTCAGACTTGATATGGAGTCGTCTCCCGCGATCGATCTCCCGACTTGCCAGTGCAAAAAGCACGACCGTCAGATGAGGTCCTAGCAAGTAGGGTACATGATCTGGCTTTTTGTCCTCTCTTCTTCGCTCTCCTACCATATACACCGGCTTTTGTCGGGTTGATTTGGTGAGGGTTTCATGGGAATTGAGTTTTAGCATCTTGTTCCTTAAGAAAATGTGAGGCTGCATTATAGCTCATTTTTATCGATTTTCCAGCACATTTCGAGTACAATTGCACCCGATATTATTCATCGTATCACGGTGACCATTCCCGCCACCATTATCCTCGGCATCTATTACTTTCTGCGCATCCTCACCTGGGTGATTGTTATTCGCATCATTTTGTCCTGGGTAGCCCCAGCCACACAAAATCCAGTTGCCCGATTCATCATCGAAACATCCGAGCAAATCCTCAGTCCCATTCGCCGAATACTTCCGCGTGGGCAGGGAGCGTGGGGGATGATCGACTGGTCACCGCTGGTGGCTTTGATTGTGATCGATCTCTTGTCGTATTGGTTGATTTCGATGTTTAGTTGATCAATGCGACCTGATTTTTTAGGACTCAGTCTTATAATTCTTCAGCATCCTCCGGAGATGTCCGCGTTCTTTTTGGCTGAGGTTGCGGTAGGATCCTTCTTCGACCAATCTTCCTTCTTCGATGATATAGATATAGTCGAAGAGGGGGAGTAGCTGCAGCTTGTGGATCGAGGAGACGACACATTGGTTTTCGAAGTGTTGGAACAGGTTCGTGTAAATTTTCTTTTCATTGGAGCTGTCGACGCTACTCGTCGGTTCGTCCAACAAAATGATCGAAGAGTCCTTGGCAGCGAAAATTCCTCGAGCAAGGGCGAGACGTTGCTTCTCTCCGCCGGAAAGATTGACGCCTTTCTCTTTGATCCCGGATTTTAGACCATTGGGGAGTCGATTCAAGACTTGGGTAAACTGCGCAATCTTCACCGCTTCGGTGATGTCTGATTTTTTATGCTTGATGCCCGCCGTGATATTATATTCAATCGTATTTTCGAAAATTTCCGGCTCTTGTGGCATCAGGGTGCTCGTATCACTCATGAAAGACAGGTTTTTTTCAGGTTTCCCATCGATGAGCATTGAGCCTCGTTCGGGAGATTCCAATCCGCGCAAGATCTTCATCAAGGTACTCTTACCACTGCCACTTTCACCGACCAGAGCGATCCGGGAGCCTCGTTTCAGATGCAGATCGATATCACGCAGATGGCGGATCTTATGCTGATCATCCTCATACGAAAAGGAGAGTTTTCGGATGTGAATGGATTTCCAGCCGGGAGTACCTGGATGAGAATTCTGCTTCTTGATCAGGGCTTGGTGGGCTGTGACAATGGTTTCTGCGCTTTTTACCTTCGTGGATTGAACGACAAGACTTTCCCATTGCCATCCGATAGAGAAGAAGCCGTCATTCACCCGTAGCACATACTGGTAGAGAGCCATGAAACTTCCGATCATCACGGTCTCTCCGATACTCAGCAGATCGTAGATATAGAAGCCGAGTATGGCGACCGTTCCGAATTGGATGACCATCGTGGTGAGAAACCATTTCCATTCATTGATTTTCGCGGTCTTGATGAAAATGCCCATAATTCCTTGAATCCGCTTGGAAACCTCACTTCGTGCCAACTTTTCCAGCCTCAGCGTAATGACGGTGTTGATATTCGAAACATAATCAAACAATGCTGAAGTAACTCTATTCTCAGCATCATTGATGGTTTTTTCGTTTTTAATCAGCTTCTTATCAAATTTCTTGACGATGAGGATAACGAATCCTCCGAAAAGAACGGTCAGGGCCCCATAGCGCGGAAGGAAATAGATGATCGCCATACAAGAGAAGGCGAGTTTCAGAAGCGTCCCGAGATAACTATAGATATTTTCACTGAAGCTGAAGAGCGCTTTACTCGCTTTATTGATTTTGTCATAACTCTCACCGGTGTGGTGATTTCGGTGCCATTTCAGCGGCAAGTCCGTGACTCGACGAAACATTTCCGTGGTGTAGTTTTGAGAAACGATGAAGGCTGTTTTTCGCTCAATGATCCTCGCTATCCCATGGAATATCCAAAACATGAGTTCGAACAAGGGAAAGAGTAGGAGCCAGAGTAGGGCTTTTGGTAGGAGATCTTCGCCGCCCAGCTGCAGGGTATTGATCAGTCCAGCAAGGATCAAAGGCTCGAACGAGTTGATCAGCGTAGCGATGAAAAACATCGCATAGGCTAGCACCTGATGGCGGCGGCGTTCTTTGCCATAGTTCCAGGTTTCGCTGAGGAGATGGAGATAGGGATTCGAGAATTGCAAATGAAGGGAAATATTGATGATATTGCCTTATATACAACGATGAAATAGCTTTATCGTTACCTTTAAAAATTGCAGGGTTTCAGGTTTTATTCTTTTGGAGATCGGATGGTGGTCTTCGACTCCGAGGCTCAGACTCGAGGAGTGGTGTGAAGCTATTGAATCTGGATTTTGATGCTTTCTGCAACAGAGGGGCTGCTTAAAACGCCGGCGATGATTCTTTTCAAGATTGGTGAAGGAATTTTCCCCTTAAGAAACAGTATCCGTTTTGCTGCCAAGGAAATGAGCTCTTCTTTCGTTCGTTTATGAACGGTATTGCAGTCGAAAGCGGTCTCTTTTCTGAACATTTCACACTCGCCGACAGCTACTGAGACAAACGTAGATGGAGGTAGACGTTTTCTTTGGATGATCGCTTTAATTTTCTCAATCCTTGAACCTGCACACGAGAGGAGCAGAAAAGAATCATTATGCGGATTTTTATTCAAAACCACGAAGTAGTGAGGATCAGTATTCTTAACAAAATTGCTATCAGGATAGTAGTAAACATACCCTTGTTCTAAGGTCTTGTTAATGAGGAGTTCAGCAGGTAATTCCATTATGCTTGATTCCAAATAGCTTCAATTTTCTGGTTTTCTACAAATGTTTCTTGAGCAGCTTGGAGCTGTGAAGATTCAAGATTAAATATCTCAACATTGATATCCTTCGGATCATCAAAAAAATCCTCATACTTCATGGGTATCCTTCGGCTTTTTTTCAAGGCATATTTGTGTTTAGTCCATTCAGGATAGTAATGGGAGTACTCAGCGAGTTGAAACGGCTTCATCCAGCCAAACTCACGATATATTGATTCCAAGGCTTCCAGGTCTGTTTTTGAAAAAACTGATTTTTCAGGCTTTCTTATGCTCTGAAATTCGAGGTTGTTCACTGGCTTGATGTAACGCTTGGCATATTTAAGTATTTCTGGAGCTAGCTTCTCATACAAAACGGCAATATTCTTGGCATGAGATGGGACCGGACCAAACTTCATCGCGAAGTATTCGTCTCCAATAATAGGTCGACCATATTTTCTGATGTGAAATCTATCGGCCATCCAGATAAGCTTCAATGCTTTCATTTTGTTCACTTTTCCACCCTCAAGGGTCGCAAAGAGATTCAAAGCTTGTGTAGCCTTTTCTGAATCGAATTCTGTAATAGTGTTCATATGTTTCAATTGTACTCGATTATAGGAATATTGCTCCTGTTAATCAACGAACTTTTAGTTATTTTTAATCAATTCTTCATGAAGAGGTGGTCTAACCTCGCAAGGTTTCCCGCCAACAGATCACATAAGGGAGGAAATTGAAGGCACCCTTGTAGCCATTGTCGGCATCTTGGACTTCACCATCTTTCATCCTGATCACGCTCATGTGCAGGTGCGGGGCGGTTGAATTTCCCGTATTTCCTGATAAGCCAATGGGTTCTCCTGTTCTAATGAACTGGTTATTGAACACATCGACCAGACTGAGATGAGCCAAGATCACCCGAAGTCGATCATTGGTAATAATCACGTGCAGGCCATAGGCAAGATTACCACTATCGATAACTTCAATGGTCCCATCGATGGGAGCGTAGACGGTCATACCAACGGCCGCCCGGAAATCGCCGCCTTCATGGCCTTTCAAGCCAAATTTTTTGTAGAGTCTGGGGTTCGCCCCAAACTTTTGGGTAACGACTGGCTGAAGTTCTTTGCCGTCAGAGCTGAGCGTGTTTTTGAGAGGACTGAGGAGCATGGCAAATCGTGAGATTATTTGAATTAATGAAATTTTTCCTGGTTCCTCAACATTTCTAGAATCTTTTCCAGACGCTTGGCTCTGGTCTCCGGTTTCTTGGCGGTTTGCAGCCGCCAGGCGATGGCGTAGGTATTGGCTTTGTTCAAGGTGGCGAAAAATTCTTTGGCAGCTTTGTTTTTATTCACCGCTTTCAGGAAATCCTCGGGAATCTGCATCGTGCTGGGTGAATCATAGGCGGCGGCGTGACGGCCATCGTCCCTGGCATTTTTGCCTTCCTCGAGACCTTTTGCTTTCATACGGTCTTCTTTTATCAATCGTTCGACGATCTCAATATTTCGTTTTGACCATATGCTGCGCTTGCGGCGCGGAGTAAACTTTTGTATCCAAGACTGATCATCATGCTTCTTGGTCTGGCTGTCGATCCAGCCGAAACAAAGGGCTTCATCGACCGCTTCGGCGTAGCTCACGGAGCGTACACCCGAATCTTTTTTGAAAAATTGTATCCATATGCCGTCGTGTTCCCGATGGTATTTCCCCAACCAAGCATTCCAGTCATGCTTGGTTTTGAAGGAGCGAATTTTGACTTTGGTGGTGATCATAACCGTATTATACATCGATAAAAGTTTGTTATACTACAATCCCCATTATTCTTACATGGATTTGCTTTCAGCACTCAACGACCGCCAGCGCGAGGCCGTCACCACCACCGACGGACCAGTGTTGATCGTGGCCGGGGCGGGGACGGGGAAGACGATGGCCCTGACGTATCGGATCGCTTATTTGATTCAAGAGAAGCACGTCGATCCACGTCAGATTCTCGCCGTGACCTTTACGAACAAAGCCGCTGGAGAAATGAAGGAGCGTATCGAACAATTACTGAGCGATTCCGGGGTTTTGGAACAGCAGGGTTTGCCCACCGTCGGTACCTTTCATTCAGTGTGCGTGCAGATTTTGCGCCGAGAAATTCAACACATGGGCACTGAGTCGGCTTTCGCGATTTATGATAGTGATGATTCCTTGGCGGTGGTGAAGCGGGTGATGAAGGATCTGCAGATTTCAGAGAAAAATTTTAATCCCAAGGCCATTCGAGGAGCCATCAGTTCCGCCAAGAATATTCTGCAGACGGTTGACGACGTGCAACGCTCGGCTATGAATGCTTTTCAGCAAAAGGTAGGACAGGTTTATGAGTATTACCAGAAGGCTTTGGAGAAAGCCGCGGCTCTCGATTTTGACGACATCATCATGAAGACGATCGAACTCTACGAACAGTTCGCGCAGATCTTGGAAAAATATCAACGGCGTTGGCAATACATTCACGTCGATGAGTATCAGGATACCAATACCGCTCAGTATCGTCTGATTCAGATGTTAGCCAAGGGGCATCACAATCTGTGTGTGGTCGGTGACCCTGATCAAAATATTTATTCATGGCGAGGGGCGGATATTACCAATATTCTGAATTTCAGCAAAGAATATCCGGCCGCCAAAGTGATCAAGATGGAACAGAATTATCGTTCCACTCCCGATATCCTCGGCGGAGCGGAAGCCATCATCATTCATAATTCAGCGCGTATCGATAAGAAGCTGTGGACCGAGCGCGGCGCTGGGGACAAGATTCAGCTCGTGGACGTCGATGACGAGCGTTCCGAGTCGGAATATGTACTGCGCGCCATGCGGCAGGGATCCCGACAGTTGCGCGATCATGTGGTGCTCTATCGAACGCATGCTCAGTCCCGAGTCATGGAAGAGGCCTGCCTTCGAGCCGGTATTCCCTATAAAGTTATCGGCGGGGTGAAGTTCTACGCCCGCAAAGAAATTAAAGACATCGTGGCGTATCTCCGTTTAATTCACAATCCGCGTGATGAAGCCTCGCTGATTCGGATCATCAATACTCCGGCGCGGCAAATTGGCACCAAGACCATGGAGACTTTGCAATTGGAAGCGGCACAGCGAAATGTTTCCCTGTGGGAAGCGATGGCTGGTAAGGATGGAAAATTGGAAAAATTTATCGCTCTCATTGAGGGTTTGAAACAATTTGCTCACGAGTTTCCGGTCGGAACCTTGATTCGAGAAATCATTCACCGCACCGGCTACGACCGTATGCTCTTGGAGGAAAAAGAAGTCGGCCAGGCACGATTGGAAAACACTCAAGAATTGATTACGGTAGCTCAGAAATATGATGGTTTAGAGTTAGGGATAGGGTTATCGACCTTTCTCGAAGAAGTGGCTTTGGTCAGTGACACCGACGAGCTCCAAGGAGCCGACGATTATCTTACGTTGATGACCGTTCATGGAGCTAAGGGATTGGAGTATCCTCACGTGTACGTGATTGGTCTCGAAGAAGGCGTTTTCCCACATTCCCGAGCGTCCTTCGATCCGGAGCAAATGGAAGAAGAGCGGCGATTGATGTATGTGGCCATGACCCGGGCCAAAGAGACTCTTCATTTGCTGTGGGCTCGACGACGAATGTTGTTCGGGGAGACGCAGTACAATCCTCCTTCCAGTTTTCTCCGCACTATTCCCGAAGAGTTCACGGATGGAGAATCACAGGCGCAAAAGGGCGAGGAGAGGATGGTGGCTAAGATTCGGGAATTCGGTGGTACTCAGGATGAGGTGGTGTTTTCAGATGACGTTCCCCGGTTCATGCACCAGGTCACGGGTTCTTTTGAAAAGGAGCGGGAAAGTTTTTCCGAAGGTGACATCATCGAGCACAAAGCCTTTGGAAAAGGCATCATTCGTACCTTGAAAGGAGATATTGCCGAAATCCAATTCGAAGCAACCGGGCTCAAAAAAGTAGCCCTGAATGTGGCGCCGGTGAGGAAATTAGGTTCTTAGCTCATTCTCACTCCCCTCGCATTATTTCCATGTGCTTCTTGATCTGGCGAATCAGATTCGCCTCTGATTTGTCGATGGCTTCTTTGGGATTGTGGGTGCTTTCTTCGTGATGGATCGTCTTACCTCCAACTTGGAGATTGCATTTCACGTCATAGAGATTGCCTTTCTCATGATGCTCGATCGAGACCGTGAGAAGCTTATTGTCATCTGGGAAAGTGCTGAGGAATCGTTCCAAATGTGAAAATTTGTCCGTGGCATACAATTTCAAATCTTCTTTCAGGACATCGGAGATGGTATGGAACTTGAAATTGATATTCATAGGGTGAGAAGATTAGGAATTAGCTTATAGCTTCGTTAGCATTCTAGCTTATTATTCCAGAATTTTTTTCTTTGTCACATTCATTTCCTGATCGAATTCGTAAACATAGGGCACGCCGGTGGCAATGTTCACCTTAACAATTTCGTGGGGTGCGAGGAGTTCCAGGTACATCAGAATGCTGCGCAGACTATTGCCATGGGCTGCGACGATAACATGCTTTCCCTGCTGGATTTCTGGCATAATCACTTCTTTGAAATAGGGTATAGTGCGGTCACAGGTGTCTTTCAGGCTTTCTCCGCTAGGAGGGGCCAAGTCGAAACTACGGCGCCAGACTTCAACAGTCTCGGCTCCGAAAATTTCTTTCATTTCTTCTTTATTCTTTCCTTGTAGATCTCCGTAGTGGCGTTCATTCAAGGCAATATCCTTTTGAGTTGGAATTTTTTCCTGATGCAAATCCTTGAGAATAATCTTCAACGTATCGATAGCTCGGCTAAGAACCGAAGTGAAAGCGATCTGAAATTCGTAGCCCTGAAGCTTTTCTCCAGCTCGATGGGCCTCAGCAATACCCTTGGTGGACAACGGTACATCCACCCAACCCGTGAAAATATCCTTGAGGTTCCACTCGGAAGCGCCATGACGGACGAGGACCAGTTTACCGGGTGGGGTGACTGATGGCATAATACGATTGTTGATTGCGGACATGCTAGCGAAAACTATTGTACATTCCAATGAGAAAGAAGCCAAAGATCCAGGGAAACAAATATGCATCTCTGAGCGAACCGCAGGCCAGTTTTGATTTTCATGGGCGAGGTGTCCTCAGTAAGGAGGACATTGTTGTCCGCACCACTGAGTTCGTTCGGGAATGTTCCCAGAGGGGCTTTAAAAAAATTCTGATCATTACCGGAAAAGGTCTTCATTCGAAATCTGGTCCAGTGGTCGGACCTTTGGTGCAGGATATTCTGATGAGTTTGCCGAATGTTCAATCTGTAGAAACCGCCCGGCGGGATAGAGGAGGGGAGGGCGCGTTGGAGGTACAGTTGCAAACGTAAAACGAAAAACGTAAAAATAAATTTGAAATTTTGAATTTTTCGTTTCCCGTTTCTCGTTTTTTCCGTTACCATGGCTCCGATTTATTCTTTTAAATATTTTCTTGAACTTAGAAACCGAACTGAAAGCTTTGATCGACCTTGCTATCCAAGAAGATGGTGAGCATGATATTACCTCGGAGAGCCTTTTTCAAAAGGGAGAGACCAGGGAAGCGGTTATTATTGCGAAGCAGGACGGTATCTTAAGTGGTATTCGTTTTTTGCAACAGATCGCTGCTACTGTCGATGACTCGATACTCGTCGACCCTTTTCTGGAAGAGGGGAGCCCTCTCAAACAACGCATGATGGTGGCGGCTTTTGAAGGAGAGGTGCTTTCCTTGCTCAGAGCTGAACGCATTATGCTGAATTTCCTCAGTAGGATGTCCGGAATAGCAACAATGACCAGCCAATATATGAAAGCTATTTCAGGTACTGGCGCGGTAATCCTTGATACTCGAAAGACTGTGCCTGGTTGGAGGTATTTGGACAAGATGGCCGTAAAATCCGGTGGGGGTATCAATCACCGTATGAGTCTTCAAGATGTCGCTCTGATCAAAGACACCCACGTGGACATTGCTGGGGGGGTAGGAATTGCCATTGAGAAATTTTTGAAAAAAAATGTCGATCAACCGTTGATTGTAGAGGTGCGGGACATGAAGGAATTTCAGGAAGCCCTGACGCATGTGAAATCTCTCCAGCGCATTATGCTCGATAATTTCACGACTCCTATGATGAAGGAAGCGGTGGATATGGCTTCAGGGAGAGTATTACTCGAGGCCTCTGGAGGCATTACCCTGGAGAATGCTCGGCAAATAGCCGAAACGGGTGTCCATTTCTTATCGGTCGGGGCACTGACACATAGTGCGCCTGCTTTTGATTTTACTTTTAAAATCTCTTAAAGAAGATGCGATCAAAATTTCATTACGCGGTCATTGCTCTCTTGCTGATTGCGGTCATTGCCGCAGTGGTATTTGGTTTGAGTCTTGATCGAGATCAAGGTCTTGATCAAGATCAAGATCTGACTGCTGTGGATTCCACGAGTGGAGCTGATTCAGGTGCCATAGGTGATCTTCAGCTTATAGAACAGCCCTGGATAACTTTCGTAGCTCCCAAGAAAACTCAACTCACAGGGTTCGAATTGTCCATGACGGTTCTTCAGCCTCTGAGCACCATCCAGGTTTCCTGGTCTCATCCGGCTACCGGTACCGAGGACCAGTACCAGCTCAGTAAGTATCGACAGGGCAATCAGACAGCGCGTTATATCGTTCGTTCTGATTTGGGAAATTTTTTGCCGGGAAAAAATGACTATACGATTCGAGCAGTACATCCCTCACCAGGAATTCCTGATCAAGTCTTCAACATCGTTTTTTCAGTGGTCTGGGATATCACCAGTCTCGACGAAGTAGAACCTGACGTCATCAAAGTTCCTGATTTCCCCACAGACACAGATCTCAATGAATTGGAACTTCTTGGTAGACTTTCCAAACCCGCGGCATCAGTTCAGATCACCTCATGGCATCCGAAGAATGGACAGGCGAGCTTTCGCCTCTTGAGCAAATTCCGTCCTGGTGATCAGGAATTTCAGTATTTTGCTAAAGGGTCTAACGAGAATTTCTTTTCTGGTAACAATTTCTATCTGATCGAAGCTTTCGGCCCTGACAAGAAGCTTTTATCTCGGAAGAAAGTCACTGTGATGTCTAGTCTCATGACCCTGGATGATCAGCTCGATGAATGGTTTGGGAACTTCAAGCCACTCCAGGACGGCTGGTTTGTCTCGACCAAGCTGCCGTGGTTCTCCATACGGCCGGTCTACGATACGCTGCTTTTTCAGCAGACGCGTAATGACAGTAATATCCTTCTTCCACGCCCAGCGTTGATTTATACCTCTCAGGCCTCGAAGGATACCCCGCTCTGTGAGTATCTGAAATCTCTGGATTATCAATCCACTGGAGTGAGTTATGTCGGTAACTCTTATCAGACCTGTCAGCAATATCGCTATGGCGTCTCGGTCTTTGACCGATTTGTGAGTCCACTCATGTACAAGCCTTTTGATGTGGTGAGGAGAATCGATTACCAGGGTCTGACGGATCAGGTTTCGAGCGCATTCCTCATGATCGAGACTGGGAACATGAAAGAACAGGTGGAGGGGATCCTCAGTTTTGAGCAGATGGCCGATATTTCTGAAAAAGCCCAATCAGAGTCGGAAATTGTTAGTAAAGAGGGGGCGGCTTCTGAATCCAAACCGATCCCCCGATATTACCTCTATCAATTCTCGATTACCGAAAATATCCCTCGTACAGAGGAGGAGCTTCCGGATATTGCCCGTGAAATTTCTGATGAGAAGAAGACCTTGATAGAGGATATACGAGCCTTTCTTCAAAAACATCCTGGTGATGAGCTCTTCACTTCCCGTCTCTTTCCCACGACAGAGTCTGATAATGATCAAGGAGGGGATAGGGTTCCTTCCGGAGTTCAGAAAGAGTAAGACGGCCATTTTTTTGAGAGTCGGCAAGGTCAATACCTAGATTTCTTCATGACCAAGGGGATATCCTTTCTCTTGTATTATTTATTTATTCACATTTTTTATGAAAGCAAATTCCATGAAGTCTGGGTGCAATCCCATGAGCTATGCTGGTTGGTCTATGGCCAAGTTTTTGGGAGTGATCATGCTCGGTCTCGGACTCAATATGCTCTTCACTTATACGGGTTCCGCGGCTTATATGATGGGTGTTGCCGGAAAAATGTCGACGACATTCGGTTCGCTCTGGCCCATCGTGGAAGTGTTTTCGAACATTGTTGCCTACACTTGGCCTATCGTAGCGACCCTCATCGGTCTCTCCTATCTCACCTGTTACAAGAAGTGTATTGCTTCCTGTGTTTTCCTTTGCTATCTCGCACTCTTCTCCTTGGCTCACCTCTGGACTGGCGATATGACGGGAGCCATTTGGGATGTCTTGGTGGCTCTCTTCGTCTGTGTCATGAAGGGTATGCATGGAATGGGTATGATGTGTGAGATGAAGAAATAGTTCAGGGAACGAGCTTGTAGTTTGTAGCTTGTAGCAAGTAGCTCGGAGGTATATCCTTTGGGCTACTTTTTTTGTATGCGAATACCTGTTCTCATCATCGGCTCTGGCCTGGCTGGCCTCATTACCGCCTATCGTCTCGCCGAGCTTGGTGTGGAATGCATGGTGGTGACTAAGGACGAATCGGTGCTTCAAGGCAGCAACTCGGTCCTGGCTCAAGGCGGTATCATTTATCGACCACCGAATGATAGCCCAACGGCATTGATCGAAGATATTTTGGCGGCGGGTGATCGTATTAATTCTCAAAAGGCCGTTGAACAGCTGGCGACGCAAGGGGTTGATTTTGTTCGTCAATATCTCATTGACGGAGTCAAAGTTCCTTTCGATCACCGTGGGAACGATATCGATTTTACACAAGAAGCTGCCCATGGCGCCGCCCGTATCATTCACGTCAAAGATCACACCGGGCAGGCCATCATGGAGGCGCTGTGGCAGGTGACCAAGCATCATCCCAAGATTAAGTTTCTTACCGGACATATCCTGGTGGATTTGCTCACCAGCGGTCACAATTGTCGGGGCTACGAGTTTAAATATCAAAAGAATCGTTGTTTAGGGGCATACTTATATGATGTTCACTCCGATACGGTTAAGACGGTTTTGGCGAATAACACTGTTCTTTGTACAGGGGGTATCGGTCAGGTTTATGAATATCATACTAATAGTGTTCATGCTTATGGCAGTGGTCTAGCTGCGGCGAATAGGGCTCGAGTGAGGATTATCAATTCCCGTTTCGTCCAGTTCCATCCCACCGCTCTGTGCCTGCCCGTTCCGAAGGCGGGGAGTCCGAGGAAGGGGAGAAGGTTTCTTATCTCCGAAGCTTTGCGAGGGGAAGGAGCGCGGTTGATGAATCATGATGGTCAATATTTCATGGATCGTTTTCCTCAGAAAGACTTAGAGTCCCGGGCTGTCGTGAGTCGAGCGATCATGGAGGAGCTTCAATCAAGTCAGCGGGAATTTGTGTACCTCAATCTGTTTGAATATTACCGGGGCTCCATTCCCATTCCGGAGCGCTTTCCCAGTATTTACCAGGAGTGTCTCAAAGAGGGGATTGATATCACTCGTGAACCGATCCCGGTAATTCCTGCCGAACATTTCTTCTGTGGAGGCATTGCGGTGGACTTGAATGGAAAGTCTGAGTTAGATGGACTGTACGCTGCCGGCGAAGTGGCTTGCACCGGGGTCCATGGTTCCAATCGTTTAGCCTCTACCTCGTTGCTGGAGTGTCTGACCTGGGGAGTGAAAGCAGCTGAATCTATCGCTATTGCTGCAAAACAGAATGATCTTGGCCGCGATCAAGCTTTCGCGCTTGTCGAAGACTGGCAATCCTTTGGCACTGCCAAATCAGATCCCGTTGAGATCGAGCTGGAGAAGGATCGTATTCGCCGTCTCATGTGGGCCAATGTGGGGATTATTCGCAGCAAAGATCGTTTGTTTCGCGCCAAAGAGGAGTTGCAATTGATCTGGAAGTCGGTAGAAAAACGCTACGCCGAATCCGCCCTCAGCGAGCCATTGATAGAGCTAAGACACATGGCTGAGACCGCTTGGATCATTACGAATTCCGCTTCCAGTCACACGAATCTCATGAAGGATAGTCTTGGGGGACATGTGTTAGCATAGGAAAAAAGGGCATTTCCTGGTATAATAGAGTCAAAGAACAATAAAAAAATATCAAAAATAAATATGGCTGAACTCATCCAAAAAATATCGGATTCTGATCAGATCAAAGGGAGTCTCTCCATTCTTTTTGGTGCCACCAGCGTGGTGCTGCTGTTCGTGTCTTTTCAGATCAATTTTCAGTAGTCGTTCCCCGTTTGGATTTTTCCTGAATCTGGTATGCTGAGCTGGCTTTAGTTTTTTCCCCATGAAACGGAAGATTCCGACCACGATGGCCACCCAGCATCCGGATAATGCTTGTCCGTCCTGGATCAATGGCAAGCGCTTCATCTCCGCTCATGATGAGATCGAGGAGTGTTATCGGTGTTTTTCGGAGCTGGGAGTACAAGAATTCATGTGGGATTGGGAGGGCAAATTCGTCGATGAGGCCGTCATAGACCGCCTTTACGGTGAATATCGCGACTATTTCAAGAAACACCAGATTGGGAAGGACCTGTTCATTACCTTTCGTGTTCCTAATATCTGGATCGAATCGACGCATAAGCTGCCTCGGGCATTCATGAATATGATCTCAGCTGAGGATGCGGCCAAGACTTATGGCTTTCACAGCCCACCGCTCTTCGAAGCCATTCTGCCCATGACCACCAGCGCGGCCCAGCTCGAATATTTGCAGAAGACCTTTTTGAAGACCGTGCGGGCTACCAGTGAGATTTTTGATATGAAATCGAGTCTGAAGATGCTCAATCTGATCCCTTTGTTCGAAGAATTCCAGACGATGGCCGATGCCAAGGAGATTCTTCATAGTTACGTGAATTTTTTGAAAAAAGAATACGATCACACTCCGGAGTACATGCGAATCTTCATCGCTCGCAGCGATCCGGCCATGAATGCGGGTTTCTTGCCGGCGAAGCTGGCCTGCAAGCATGCCATCAGCGCCTATCACGAATTTTCCAAGGAGTCTGGAATACCGGTCTACCCTTGGGTAGGCGGCGGATGTCTGCCCTTCCGCGGTGGGATCAATCCCGAAAATATCGAAGCGATTTTGGAAGAGTACCGAGGAGTCGCCACCATCACCATTCAGAGCGCCTTCCGTTACGACTATCCACTCGATCAAGTGAAGAAGGCCATTGCCAGGCTCAATAAGCAGCTACCGATTAATCGCAATAAGCCGGTCATGCTTTCCAAGTCGGAAGGTGAGATCATCAAGAGTTTCAATCGTGAGGCTGCGAAATTTTACCAAAAAACCATTGAAAGTGTTGCCGACATTATCAATGAAGTGGCTGAAAAACTTCCCTCGCACCGTGAACGTGTTCAGCACGTGGGCCTCTTCGGATACTCCCGAGGTATCGGTAAAGTGAAGTTGCCACGAGCCATCAAGTTCAACGGTGCTCTCTATTCCATCGGTATACCTCCTGAATTGATTGCTTCTGGTAGAGCACTGCTACATGCGAAAAAGATGGGTATTCTACCCCTGATGAACAAACTCTGTCCCTATCTCAAAGAAGATTTTTCCCATGCGGGTCATTATTTGAACCGGGAAAATCTAGACCTACTTTGTCTTCAGAACCCGGCTTGGAAAGAGGTTCGTAAGGAGATCGAAGCCATCGAAATGATCGTTGGTGTAAAAATCGATCAAGAAAAGCCGCACCATACGATCCACCGCAATCTCACCTCGACGATCTATCACAAGCTGCAGCTGAATGAAGATTTTTCCGAAGAGATCTTGAAGGCTGCGGAGATTAGGAGGAGTCTGGGATAAGGGTCCTTGATGAGAGGGTGTTATTTGTCTATACTATCAGTGATTTGATGTTTCTATGACAAAAATTCCCGCTATTTCCAAGGAAGAGAGCAAAAAACATGCTGGTGAATCAGCTGCCATTGTAGATGGGAAAATAATTGCGTTTGCTAAGGATTCATATGAAGTCAGGCAGACAGCAGAAAAAATGGGTTATAAGTCTGAGGATATTATGACGGTTTTTATTATGGGACCTCAGCCACATGCATTGCACTTTTCCATACTTTGAAGATCGGCCGCATATTCCTCTTGTTGTTGAATACAAAGGGAAGCCTATTCGTTTCCTTCCCCTGTTAGACAGTGGGGCGGATTTTTCCATTTTTTATCGGGTTCATGCCAACGAATTAGGTATTAATTGGACAGAGGGTGAGGATATCCATTTGGTCAATGCCGATGGGTCTTCATTTCATGCCAAACAATTCAGAATGAAGATTTTCATAGAAGGATTTCCTGTATTTGCACGTCTTTGTTTTGTTGATAAAGTGTTCAATTGTACCCCAGTATTGGGACGACGTGATATTTTTCATAACTTCATTATTACGATTGATGAAAGGGCTAAGAATGTTGAGCTCAGGAGTCATTGATTCTTTTCATGTTCGATCACTTACACCAAATCCCGCTCGATCCCATCTTCCAGCTCTTAGCTGATTTCAATGCGGATCCGAATCCAAAGAAGGTGAATCTGGGAATTGGTCTCTATGCGGATCATGAAGGCAAACCATTTGTGTTTCCGGTTATCAAAAAAGTCTTTGCTGAGATCGATGTTCACAATTTCAACTATCAGCCTATTGGAGGTAATAAGGATTTTTTGGAACTCGTTCGAGAGTTTCTTTTCTCTGGAATCGATCCGAGCAAGCTGGCTCTGCACACGACTTGTGGAGGAACTCAAGCCTGTAGCTTATTTCGTACGCTTCTCTGGCACGCCGATGCGACGGCAAGTATCATTGTCGGTACGCCTACCTGGCCAAATCACCTTATGATCTTCAAGGATTTTATGATCAAAAAAGTTGATCATATCAAGGGTCAGGCGGTGAATTTCGAAGGCTACCGTGAGGCTCTTCTCACTGCGGAGCCGGGGGCAATACTCCTCCTACATGGTGGTCTCACGCACAATCCCACGGGAAAAAATTTCTCACTCGATCAGCTTCGACAATTAATCCCCTTGATTCGTGAGCGAGGTGTCGGCGTCTTTCTCGACGTTGCCTATCTCGGCTTCGGTGAAGGCATAGAGCAAGACAGAGCTTATTCGCGTCTTTTATTCGAAGAGTTGGATGAGATCGCCTGCGGTTTGTCATTTTCAAAAAACGCTTCTTTATATGAGCACCGGATCGGTGTCCTGATCATCAAGTCGAAAAAAAAGAAGGAAGTAGAGTCTCAGCTCCAGCAACTCACGCGAGAGTCCATCTCGATGGCTCCCGGGCTTGGACAAGAGGCGATGACCTATGTGCTGCGCGATCATGCTGACGAATGGGTACGGGAAGTCGATGAGGTTCGAGATGATATGGAGGCCCGAAAAAAGCTCCTGCTCGATCAACTCCCAGAACAGTTTCAGGTTGTTCGAGAGTGTCGAGGGATGTTTGGCCTTCTGCCGCTTTCGAAAGACCAGGTCCACCGTTTGCGAAAAGAATTCGGTGTCTACCTGACCGACAATGCTCGCATCAATTTCGCCGGGATTAAGCCAAAAGAGGTGGTGACTGTGGGGGAGGCGGTGAGGGCGGTGATTTAACCCTTAAAATATTTCCAAAACGACTTTCTCAATGTTTCAGCCTTCTTTTTGTCTCGAGTGACTTGGAGCTGGGTAGGGACTTTGAGGTGAAAGATGCTGCTGAAGGTCTTGAGGTCAAAGTCGTTGGTGCTTTTCACGGTTCTGAAAAAACTATCGAAGTATTGGTCGACCAGCTCGGGGAAGAAGCACTCAATGATATAGTCACCACAGAGCCAGAGATTGTAGCTGGTTTTTGGAAATGGTGGTTGGTCGGTGATAGCGCCTATACAGGAAGTTGATTTGAGCATTTGAAAACCGTATTCATCCAGAAAGGTTTTGTTCCCATAGAGCATGTTGATGATTTTACCTTGAGTGGCACAACTCTCATACATACGGCGTTCTGTCGCTGGTCGTCCCAGCAGAAACCACGGATGTGATTCATAGGCGTAGATATTCTCATCCTTTTCCTGCGAAAAGAGATAGAGGACAAGATGCGTCCAGATGGGGTCGATGCGGTCGAGAGAATCGGCGTTAAAAGTGCGGCGTTCTCCTGGTTTGAATGGGGGAAAAGCAGAGATATTGCTTTCGATCTGCTCATGCATGAGGTTGGCGAATTTGTACACGGTGGTGGCCCAGGTGAGGTTAATTGATACATGATCACTGGATTTCACCAGCATTTGGTGTTCCAGCATCTTGGAGACGAGTTTGTAAAAATTCGCAGGTGACATGGTGATGCCGCGTTCTTCAGCGAGGAGGCGCATCAGCTCTTTTGTGGACAACACTTTCTTTTCGGCCAGCAGCTCGATAATGGCGCCTGTTTTTGGGTGAATGGGATCAAAGGAGGTCATTCTCGAAAAATGAGAATATATTAAAATTATATTCTACAAAAGATGGAATATCAACATGATTATTATCATATTAGTTGACAAAAGTAGACAAGAAAATAAAATGTTTTATTATAAAATATCTTATGACTGTCAGCATTAGTCCTTCTCATGAGTTTGAAAGGGAAAAGGATGTCGAACTCCCAAGCTGGTTAGACGGCCTTCGTGCCAAGACTTGTGATGTTCAGAGTGTCTCTCGGCTGGTTGAGCGAGCAGTCAACGGAATTTCCAGTACCCTTGATAGTCTTGATCATCGTGGAAAAATAACAGCACACTTGGATCTTTCTATGATGCAGTCCGCTTTGGAAAAGCATGAAATTGGTATTCCTCCTCCCCTGAGATTACTAGTCGAGCGTTTGGCTTTGGAACTTCGTTTGCCTCCTCAGCTGACCTATCAGCTCTATTTTTTGGAGAATCCTTCGCAGGAACCACGAACTTTTTTTCCCGGTGAAATTGGCGCATCTGAGGTGCTGCTGCAGGGGGCTCACGGGGAAATGGAGACTCAGCATCTGAAACCAGCTGTTGACCACTTGATCAGGTTGGCGAAAGGAGTTGACTCAGAGCAAGATCGTTTAGGGTTCTTTATTTCAGCTACTCATCATATAGACAGAGCGAAAGAACTACTTCTTGCTCTTATCAGCAGGCTTCCCCCTCAGCATTTCAAAGAGTTTGTGAGCTATTTACATGGTACCGGTGCACGATACTCAGCAGCTTTTCCGGCGATTGATACCCTCTTGTTGTCATACTTGCCGACGTATCCGGTAGAAGAGAAAGAACATGACTTACTGGTTCAGCCACTATTGGGAGCCACGTATGCTACCTCAGCTGATCTCGAAATAGCTAAGCAGTTGCGCAAAGATATGCCTTCGCCTTTCATTTCTGTTCTTCAGGGAGCTTCTAATATAAAAGAGCTTCATGCTACCTTAATGCTTCTAGAGAGTTACAGATCCCTTAGATCGGCTCATCTCAGCGCTGTTAAACAGTTTGTTTCTCCTGATGCATCGAGAGTTTCTCCGGGAGATTTGGGATTGATTCGTCGGAGACAAACGATAAAGGGTGTCATCAGTAATGCACCTCTACAAGCTTTCGGAAGGACAGGGACGGGTGGGGTGAGTAATATTCCGGTTTATCTCTCTGACTTTATTGCACGAATCGATGATTCGATCGCTTTTGTAGAGCAAAGGATTGCAGATCAGGATTAATGCCTCTTTTTGTATCCATTCCTTCTGATTTCTGATAGAGTAGCGTTGTTTAACCACTCACATGAGTCCCCAATACTTCCCCGTAGTCATTACTCAAGATGAAGATGGAGTCTATATGGCTCGGGTGACGATTTTGGCCGGATGTCATACCCAAGCAAAGTCACTGCCGACGCTCTATAAGCGGATTGAAGAAGCGATTTCATTGTGCTTAGAGGTTGCCAAAAAACGTCATCAGAAGTTTGAAGTTGAGCGTTTTATTGGGGTTCAGCAGATTCCTGTGATGGTTTAGTATGGCAAAATTGCCGATAATATCTGGGAAGAGTCTTTTGAAGCTCCTGAAAAAGTCTGGTTGTCTTGAGGTTCGTAGAAAAGGGAGTCATGTTTTTATTCAGGAAAAAGATGATGGTTGTTCGACGGTTATTCCCGTTCATGGGAATGAAGATCTCGTGAAGGGGATTCTCAAAAGTATCCTCAATGATTTGGATATGTCTGTTGAGGAATTGATTAAGCTGATCAATCGATGATGTACTAAGCCGATGCAATATACTGCTCAATCGCCCCGAGATTCTAAGATTTAGCCTGAAAAACTTCACGAATCAGCTTTGCCAGTTCTGGGTCATAATGTTTCAACTCTGATCGGGTATTGATACTGTTGTGGATACCATTTCCTCCTTGTGGCCCTTCAAGATTGGCATCAAACCACGATTGAACCCCTTCTGCCCAGTATTCCTGTGCGTTTTCACTTGCATAAGTGTTCGTCCAGAGTTCTTTGTTTTTGTTGTACATGAGTTCAAGCTGTTGTGTAAATTGCGGATCGATTTGATCAAGGGCGATGAGGTGGATGGTATGAGCAAACTCGTGAATGAAAATGTTTTCCCCGAGATAGCGATCAGAGTTGTACTGAAGAAGATTTTCTTCAGCGCCACTAGAGATTGGTCTTGCAAACGTTGCTCCAAACCCCCTACTTCTTATGTTCCAAAATTCATCAAGGTCGCTATATTCTGGGAGGTCTGTGGTCTGCTCTTCTTCAGCAATGATGGCAACTCGAACTCCTGTTGATTTTATTTTTTCGGCTATGTCAGGTCTGTTTTGAAGCATTATTTCAATGATCTCTTTCGCTTTATAGAGTGCTGAGTCATCTGTTTTTTCTGAGCTGATGATGCTGATTCCAAGCGCCTCTATCTGCTTCTTATAAAATGTGTGGAGTTTCGAAATTGCAGGTATTGAAGTGTTCTGTTCTTGAGAGGTCTTTTCAAGGCGTTTTTTGATTTGTCTTTGCTTTCTTTCAAGACCTTGGCAGTACTTTGATGCTAAGCGATCTTTTTTTACGCATTGATTTTGAAACATTCGTTCTATGCGTTGAAGTTGTTTTCCAGTTTTTTGATATCCCAATCCAACTCCAAAAGCAGGTTTTGGTGTCAGGGTGAGCAATAGCAGGATAATGAAAAGTTTCTTCATGACCATTCGCAATAAGTCCTAGCTCGCCACATACTCCTCAATCGCCTTGCTCAGGGTGGCATAGTTCTTCTTCCGCCGTTCGTCGTCTCGATCCAGGGTTGTGAGTCGGAAGCCATGGTAGGGGCTGAAGAAGCCGGAGGCCGGGACCACGCAGATGCCAGTGGCGGCGAGTAAATAGTAGGTAAAGCGCTTATCCAAGGGAAAGCCAGGCTTACTCACTTCCAATTCGATGAACTTGCGGGCGGCTTCGTTGGCGATATGCAGCGTTTGTCTATCACTCAAGATACCCTGTTCAAACAGCGGCATCATATAGAAGGCGCCATTGGTGCGATTGACCTTCATTCCTTTGGTTTTTCCGAGAACTTCGGCGATGTAATTGCCATTCTTTTCCAGCTCGGCATTGTATTCTTGGTTCCATTTCTCGAACTCAGGATGATCGTAGATCTTGCTGAGGATGTATTGCGGCATGGTGACGGAGCAGACTTCCATGAGCACGCGCTTCTTCACCGCTTCGGCGTAGGCTCGGTAGTCGGGGTCGAGCTCGACATTGTGAAATTCCAGCCAACCACAGCGGCCGCCGGGCCAGGGGACATCTTTTGAGACCCCTCTCATCACGATTAAAGGCACGCGTCCCTGGGCGATATCGGTGATCTGAGCGTACTTCAGTCCGTTATAGACCATCCGGAAGTAGACCTCATCGGAAATAATCATTAGCTTATACTCCTCGGCGAGTTTCACGATCGCTTCAATGGTCTCCGCGTTGTAGACCGCTCCAGTCGGATTGTTCGGATTAATGACCAAGATGGCGGTCACATCAGGATGAGCCTTGATCTGCGCTTCCAGATCGGCGAGATCGGGCTGCCATTCCTTATCCGGATCGAGCTTGTAGGTAATCGGTTCTGCTCCAACCGAAAAACTCTCCATCGAGGCGTGAGTGGGATAACTAGGGGTTGGTTGAATAATACGGGCTCCTGGCGGGAGCATGTGATACAGGGCGGAGATACCGGCTCCCAGACCGCTCACGAACAGCACATATTCGTAATCCAGATTTGAGGATGGTGAGAAGCGTTTGGCGTAGTTCACCACCCATTTGCGAGCTTCGGGGAGACCTCGGGAATGGGCGTAGCCGAAGACCTTGTCACCGGGTTCATTCACCACATCGACGATGGCTTGTTTGAGAAATTTCGGTACCGGCCAGCCTTTTGGGATCGGATCACCGATATTTTCGCCGATGAACACGAAGTTCGGATCGAGTTCGCCGAGCTTCTGGGCGACGTCGACGATTTCTCGGATGCCGTAACGCAGGAAGTCGATCTTCGGGTTGGCGAGGGGGTTGCGCATAATGACAGTGAAAGTATAGGAACTATAGGGGTATTCTTGCATTTTTTCAATTTTCAGCTAGGATGCCGGCAGTCAATAATGCCTCTGATGAATAATTCTGAAGTAACCGCTTTTAACACCCCCAATACTGAAAAACTGAGCGATCCGAAATTGCATAAGCTTGTATGGAATACGGTGAGAAGATCCAATCCCGGTCGAGGATTTTCCGATCATGATTTGGAGGATATCGTACAGGATGCCTTTGCGAATGCACTTCAGGCAATTGATACCTTTCGTGAGGAGTCGTTGCTCAGCACATGGGTGGTCCGAATCGCTCTGAATCTGCTCCTGACGGCTCAACGTAAGCGGACCTCTAAAAGCGGCAGACTCATACGCTCTGTGGGGGATTTCGATGGTATAGAACCTGAGAGTCGAGAGGCTCCACCGGATCGTGGAGGAGAGCCTTCTGACGCCAATAAACTTGTTTATGAGACCATTGCCAAGCTCCCACCGGATCAGCAAGAAGTGGTACAGTTGCAACTGGAGAAAGAATTTACCTACGGGCAGATTGCTCAAGAACTGGGGCAGCGTGTTACTCAAGTACGGGGAAGAATGCATCGGGCATTTGTTCGTATGAGAAAAATCATAACGGCCTCACGAGCGAAGGTGAGCTGATCAGCTTAATGCCCCTTCTCGTCGGAGGATGTGTTCTTTAGCGTTCGCCCCGCCCCGATTATAATTCCCAATCTTCCCATCCGAACGAATGACCCGATGGCAGGGGATTTCTGGATGGTAGTTTTTGCTCATAATCGTTCCCACTGCGCGGGCGGCTTTTGGTTTTCCAGCTTGCCTCGCGACTTCCTGGTACGTCAAAACCTGCCCCATAGGGATATGACGAACGATGTCTAATACGAGTTCAGTAAAGGCTGTTGGCATGTTGATCGAGATTTACCGTTGGCTTTGCTGATCTCACAAGCATGATAGAGGATGAGGGCATTCTTGCTGTTCGTCCGAAGTGCTTTACTACTATATACCGCTGCCTCGGCGACCTGCTTATTCTGATAGTGAGCCCAGGCCAGGACATCAGCGCTGAAGATACTGGGACGCTCTTCATAGGCAGTTTTGGCCAGCGTGAGGGCTTGATCGAGCTTCAGACCTTGGAATGTGAGGAATTCAGCCAGTTCCAGATTTACATTGCTGCCTTTGGTTTTGATGCTTTCATAGCCAACTTCTGCCAGTTTTTGGTAGAGCTGAGCCTTATCGGTATTGCCTTGCTTGGCGTAGACCTCGCTGATTTTTATCGCGAATTGAGGAAGCGGCAGAATGTCGAATGCTTTCTGAAAGTGTTCCAGAGCCTTCTCGAGATTGCCACGGATGACTTCCACCTTGCCAAGGCCTTCTAGGCCATAGGGAAAATCTGGATAGGCTTGCTGCGCTTTTTGGTAGGAAATATCAGCTTTTTGGAGATCAAGGTTCAGCCAGAGCCGGCCAAGCTCGGAGAGATTCCATGCGAGATTTTCCGGAATGTTGCTGCCGGAGAGTATCGTGTCTTCCATCATCTTAATCGCTCCATCCTCGCCTTCCAGGAGTCCATTCAGTTCACGGAGATAGGATATGCGAGTGAAAGCGGCCGGACTGGGCTTGATATCCACCATCGTCTGAAGGCTTTCTTCGGCTTCCTCATACATTCCCAGTTCTATCTGAGCATCCACCAGAGATCCGTAGTAGATATCGGCATCGGGTCGAAGAGCTACAATTTTTTTGGCCAAGGGAAGCGCTTCAGCGAATTCATGCTTGCTGAGAAGTATCTGCACTCGCAAAAAATCAATGTCAGTATTGTCCGGTTCGAGGTTTTCCGCCTTGTCCAAGAGAACATCGACCCGATCATAGAGTGTGCTGTCAGCGTTTTCCCGAACTCCTTGAAGGTACTGCTGTGCCAAGGCGAAGATGATCCTGAGCTCTTCGGGTTTTTCGAGCAGTGTTTTCTGGAGGACTTGAATGCTCGACCAGGTCGTGTCTGACAGTCCTGATTGTTCGGTAATAAATATTTCATGAATAGTGTTTCCCTGATAGTTTTTCCATCCAAAAAAAGTTCCAACCACCACCAGCAAAAGGATGGCCACGATGGCCATCCTTTTGAGCATTAATTTTATATTCAACGGATTCATCATTGATCAGCTTACTTGGTCTTAAGATTGGGCTCTGCTAAGTAAGGGAAGGTCTTCGAGGTAGCCTTATCAGAGGCATCAACACCATCTGAGATTTGGCCAATTATTGCCATATTAGCTGGGCTGATAGGTGCTAAGCCTGGCGTTTTGAGAGTGTTGATTAATAAGCCAGCAACGGCCTGTACGGTGATATCCACCACATCATCATTCAGACGGCGGCCATTCGGGAATCCTGCTGCGTCGCCTGCAGCAACTCCCATACGATTTTCTGTGGCTGATGGTTTGATACTGGTATTGAGGCGCAGCATTTCTGAGGCAACAACATTCTTCGGTTGATTCACGCCCAGGATTCCTGTGAGATAAACGGTAACGAGGTCGTTGCGGGCTCCTGGCTGCTTGGTGTCCGCATTGCCTTCCGGAATGAAGCTAAAATCAACGCTTCCAAATCCAGTGATCTTACTTAAAAGTGCTTTCATCAACCCTGCCAATTCTGGTTTCACTATTTTTGGCAGGAAGCGTCCATCGTTTTTTGGTTGAGAGCCATTAAATTTGTCCTTGAGTCCAAGGGGTACAACCGCCTCATTGACTAAAGGATGGCCTATACGAGATACTTGATGGAAAAACCCTCGATGAACACGATCATTCTCACCTCTAATGACTCTCACAGCAGGTCGGTGGGTTGTACCCCAAACGCCAATCACAGGTTCACCAGAGCTGGTGATCTTAGCAGCTTTAATTTTTATGACGATACTCTGAACATTGTAACCTTTGATTGAATTCGTGCCTGATCCGAGTCCAAAAATAAGATCAAAGACGTTCAGGTCCACGAAGAAAGGGTCATACCGAGTTCCGGCGAAAAACTTTCCAGCGTCGCCTTTATCCGTAATAGCTTCATTCGCCAGAGCAGCATAGTTTGGTTGGCTATTTGGGCCGATCGGAGCAGGTGCTACGAGCCCACTAGCGAAAGGACTACCGGTGAGTCTTCCTTTGAATCCCCCATCGAATCGATATACTTCGTATTTCTGTACAACATTATTATCATCTATCTTATTGGTTACCTGAGTATTGTAAAGGAAGGTATCTGTCAGTGGGTCGTAAGGGTTTTTCACGCTTTTGGTGGTGGTGGTGAACTTGAAAACATAGCTAATGTCAGCATCCGCCCCACCATCATTACTGATGTGGATGGCATAGAGTGCATCGTCCGCAAAACGGAAATAGTTCGGGCCTCCCCCCGGAGTACCGAAGGGGTAATAGTTGCCGATAAGTACCACGCTTTCAGGGTCATCAGGGCTGACGAAAGCAAACAAATCGGTTTGATCAACCGCCGGATCTTGGCTAGTGAGGGGTGCTTCGCGGTGAGAGGAAGCAAAAACGCCGGAGACTGAGCCAAAAGAGCCGAGCATCAGGGAGAGGCTCAGCACGGTTGCGAGCGGCCAGCGTAGAATTCGTGGGACCATGAGAAAATGGGTAAAGAGGTAAATTACACGTTTGGATTCTAGTCTGGCGTAGAGGAGAAGACAAGCAAAAAGGCGACCATCAGGCCGCCTTTTTTGCCGATCAAGAATGATCAAGAAGCACTATTTCAAAAGGTGTGGTCCAGCGAGGTACGGGAAGCTGGTGGAGAATTCCATATCATTGGCATTCACAGCATCTCCGAGTTCAGCTGGTACGGTGTACCCCGTGACGAGCTTACCGGCAACCGCCTGGATAGCGATGTCAGTCACATCATCCGCGAGACGTCGTCCATTCGGGAAGCCAGAAGTGTCGCCACCGAATACTCCGAGACGGTTTGGAGCAGTATTAGCGGCAATTGAAGTATTCAAGCGTAGCATCTCAGCTGGTCGTACTCCGGCTGGCTGGTTGAGCTGTGGTACTCCCGTGAGGAATACGGTCACCAAGTCTTCACGATTTTCCGTAGGAATGCCATTTGGGCCGTAGTTCAAACCAAGAACTGCCTTCAAAAGACCAGCAAGCTCTGGCTTGGTCACCACAGCTCCGTAAGCAGCAAAATTCTTACCAGCATCGTCATGTGGATGAGAAGCATTGAAGTAGTCTTTGGCCGCAAGCGGTACGACGACTTCATTAACGAGTGGCATACCGAGACGAGAGACCTGAACCATCTTACCGCGGTTCTTCACTCCACCTTTGTTGTTCATCACCGAAACGGAAGGCATGTAGTTTGCACCCCAGACTCCGACAACCGGTTCCTTTGAGGTTGCAAGATTGCTCTTCGGTACTTCGAAGACGATGGAGAGGATATTAGCACCCTTGAGAGAGTCCATACCTCCGCCGAGGTTGAGAAGGTCAAATACTTTCAGATCGACGAAGAATGGTTCATCACGAGGTCCAGCGAAAAACTTTCCGGCCGCGCCCATATCCTTCACAGCTTCAGCAGCGAGCTTCGCATAGTCAGGCTGACTCTTGCTGCCAATCGCAGGAGGAGCTACTGGCAGGTCTTGAGCGATCATGTTCTTCGCAGAGAGCTGAGAATTGCTACCGTTGAACTTGCCTTTGATCAGATACACATTGTAAGTGTATTGGACATTACTGTCGGCGATCATATTCATTGGCTTCACGTTGTAGAGGAAGGTACCACCGTTACCAACGGTTCTCTTGAATTTGAAGGCGTAGGTCATGTCCTCCATAGCATCACCATTGTTGTCCATGTGGACAGCGTAGACGACCTTGTCGCTGAAGTTGTAGTAGTTCGGGCCAGCTCCTGGGCCGATCAGTGGGTAATTGTTGTAGGCTATTGTGACATTTCCTCCCGCAGTCATCCAGGCGTAGAGGTCAGTAGCATCAGCAGCAGGATTTTGGCTGGTCATCGGAGCCTCTCGATGAGAAGAGGAAAAAACGCTGGAAACAGATCCAAAGGACCCGAGCATGAGCGAAAGGCTCAATGCCGTTGCCAGTGGCCAGCGAAGAATTCGTGGTACCATGAGAAAATGGTAAAAATATAAAAATATACAAACCGCATTGTAGGAGCTTCTTCACTACTAATCAAGCCCTTCGGGTTGCGTTTCATGGTTCAAGGTAGTGTAAGTTACACCAGCTCTCGGACCTCAAAGGCTTGATTTTGCCGCATGCTCTGAGTATGGTTCCTGTACCTATTTCTCAGCGGTAATGAAAAAATTCCTGATTGTCCTTCTGATTTCACTGAGTCATTTCCTGCAGACGCCCCTCACAGCTCAAGCCCATGATGTGATCAGTGCTGATATTTTGGAGTACGTGAAGACTCATCCGGACCTCACCGCTCAGGAGCTCGATGAGTATATTCAGCAGAAAGGAGGCCAAATCTCCGATAACCCTGTGAAATCAGGTTTTTCAACTCAGGAAACAGCCACGACTCTCCTGGGGGTCAAAGAGGGAGAGCAGAATCTTTGGACAATTATCTTGACCTTTATCAGGCTCGGGATCGAACATATCTTGATTGGCCTAGACCATATTTTATTCGTCTTCTCACTATTGCTGGTTTTCACCAATGTGAAGACCATCATCAAGCTCTTCACGGCTTTCACCATCGCTCACAGCACGACCCTGATCTTGTCGGGTACCGGCATATTGGTCCTGAGTTCGCGGGTAGTGGAACCCCTGATCGCGCTCTCCATCGCCTACGTCGCGATCACCACCGTCTTCGTGAAAGAGAGCCAGTTCACGTCGAGCGAATGGAGTAAGATCCTCATGGTCTTTTTCTTTGGTCTCTTTCATGGTTTGGGCTTCGCCGGGCTCTTGACCGATTTCAGTATTCCTTCAGATCGATTCTTGAGCTCATTGATATCGTTCAATGTTGGTATTGAGCTGGGTCAGGTGGTCATCTTGGCTATCGCCTTGCCGATCATCTACCTGTTTTACAAAAAGTCTTGGTACCCGAGAGCCATTCAGATTTTTTCCGTGATGATCAGTATCGTTGCACTACTCTGGTTCGTGGAGAGGGTATTTCAAATCAGCATTATTTCTTCATAACCATTTTTTATGAACAAATCCAAGTTTTTTGCACTCCTGTTGACTCCTGTTTTGGTAATGGCTTGCAGTGCTCAACAGTCAGGCGCTCCACTCAATCCGGAAGCACTCCTCATGCCAGACTTCACAAAGGTTTCCTATGATGTACCCCAAACCCTTATCGATCGAAGTAATGAAGAATGGAAAATGGTTCTTCCAGCCAAAACCTATAAGATCCTCCGTGAGGAAGCCACTGAAAAGCCCTACACCAGTGAGTTCACAGATCTTGAAGAGAAAGGTACTTATGTAACCGCTGATTGTGCTGAGCCAGTGTTTTCTTCAGCTCAGCAATTCCACTCAGGAACCGGTTGGCCGAGCTTCTGGGGCCCGATCAATCCTGAAGCAGTCGAATTGGTGAAGGATGCTGATGGTATTCGAACCGAGGTTATTTCCAAGAAATGTAAGAGTCACCTTGGTCATGTCTTCGACGACGGGCCACAACCGACTGGCAAAAGATTTTGTATTAATGGAGCCGCTTTGAAGTTTATTGCTGATAAAAAATAGCTATGCACGGGAAAAGAATTGCTTTGTTGCGTTCCGGAACTCGCCCCCTCAAATTGCCAAATCACTCAGACAGGTCCTCACTTCACAAAGCTAATTCTTTTTCCGTGCTAATGCATTTGGAAAGCTATTGAAAAAAGCCCACCAAGTTATTGGCGGGCTTTTTTATTATTGAAACATTGGATCCGATTTATTTCGGCATCAATACCGTGTCCACAACGTGAATCACACCATTGCTCTGGTTCACATCGGCAATCGTCACCATGCTCATACCACCTTTTGCGTCTTTCAAGCTCACAGTGTTTCCGCTCACCATGACGGTCAGGGTACCACCTGCGACTGTGGTCAGGGTCTTTCCGTTCATGGCCATCAAGTCCTTCGCGCTCTTCTTACCTGCTACGACATGGTAAGTAAGGATTCCGGTGAGGGTGGCCTTGTTCTCTGGTTTCACAAGATTGTCAACGGTGCCAGCAGGAAGTTTGCCAAAAGCGTCGTCAGTTGGAGCGAAGACGGTGAAAGGACCTGGGCCGGAAAGTGTTTCAACCAATCCAGCAGCTTGCACAGCCGCTACCAGGGTCTTATGAATTGGCGAATTGAGAGCGTTCTGAATGATGTTCATGGTTGGCATCATCGCCGCACCTCCAACCTTTGGATTCACGAGTCCATCGTCTTCCATCATTTTTTCATCCTTCATCATTTTGTCTTCCTTCATCATCTTGTCATCTTTCATCATCATTCCTTTATCCACCATCATTTTCCCTTCATCCATCATCATCTTGCCTTTGTTCATCATCTTGTCATCCTTCGCCATGGTACCTTTTTCCATCATCATCTGTCCTTCCTTCATCATTTTGTCGCCCTTCATCATCATGTCTTCCTTGCTCGGGCCACCGCAGGCGGTCAGCATGAGGGCTATTACAGAGACTGAGAGAATCTTTTTCATACGAAAAATTTAGAATATAAAAAGATACAGCGGTGATTTTCCACTGAGGTAAGAAAAAAATCAAGCATAAATTTCTTATTCAGTATTCTGAACTTTTTGATTTTTATTGATATAAAAAAACCGTTCCAACGAATCGAAACGGTTTCTTTCTTTTTTCGAAAAAAGCAGCCTTATTTCTTCTTGGCCTTCTTCTTAGTAGCCTTCTTCTTAGCAGGCTTCTTTGCAGCTTTTTTCTTAACTTTTTTCATTGCCATGGCAAGAAAATTAAAAAATACTTCTCTGACTATAGACCTTTTTCTCAATTCTGAAAAAGAAATGTTTTGCGTGGTTTCTTATTTGGTGTGCGATATATTTTCTTTTTATTGCATTCGCAACTGAGTTGCGTTATTATTCATCGGCATTCTTCTAAGCCTATGAAGCTGTCACCGGCACTCGAACAACTTCGAGAAAATGGATTTCGCATCACTCGTGTTCGCCGCGCGCTGACAGATATTTTTTTATCATCGAAGCGTCCACTTTCAGTAGATGTTCTTATTCCGCTTCTGAAAAAGCGGAGAATTTCTGTGAACAAAACAACCGTATATCGTGAGTTGGATTTTTTGCTTGAGCAAGAACTTCTCCAAGAACTTCATCTCAAGGGTACGAAGTTGTACTACGAATGGAAGAAGCACCATCACCATCACGTCGTCTGTCGTGAATGTTCTTCCGTCCAAGACATTGATGCCGGTGAAGTAGAGAAGCTTCTCCCGCGATTGGAACGAAAACTCACTCGCAAAACTCTATTCACTGAGTTGTCCCATTCCCTGGAATTTTCCGGTCTTTGTCACAGGTGTTCTTAATAATTTGATTTTATTTTATTCTGTAAGTTTTTCTCATGGATTCGGTTCTCTTGAATACTTTCGTCGCTACTTTTCTGGTCAGTTTGATGGGGTTCTCTGGCCTCTTGACGCTAAGCTTTCGGCGTGAATGGCTTCCGGAAATACTTTTCATCATTATCAGTCTCTCCGCGGGGGCACTGTTCGGTGACGCGCTCATCCATCTTCTGCCGGAAGCGGTGGAGGAAGCTGGCGGATTCACGCTCACCATTTCTCTCTTGGTCATCACCGGTATTTTAACCTTCTTCATTTTAGAAAAATTCGTATTGTGGCACCATCACCACACCATTGAAACTCCTGAAGATCATGCCGAGCATCGTCATCATCACCCGCATTCTCTGGGGCTCATGAATATTTTTGGCGGTGCTCTTCATGATGTCATCGACGGTATGGCCATCGCCGCAAGTTTCATGATCAGTCCGGTGGTTGGAGTCAGCACGACGATAGCGGTCATTCTTCATGAAATCCCTCAGGAGATCGGAGACTTCGGAGTACTTATTCATTCCGGATATAGTGTGAAAAAGGCTTTGTTCATAAATTTTTTTAGCGGCCTTTTGGGAGTGTTGGCTGGTGTACTGGTGATCATTATAGGAGCACAGAGCGAGCTTCTTTTGCCATATTTAATTCCCTTCACGGCAGGGGCCTTCGTCTACATCGCCGGCAGTGACTTGATTCCCGAGTTGAAAAAGGAAACGATAACCTCCCGATCTTTACTTCAGCTCGTTGCTCTCTTCGGTGGTATTCTGATGATGGTCGGACTCACCTTTTTGGAATAATTCTCTGGGTATGAATATTTTCTCTTTGAGGTTGGCGCTGATCCTCATGTCCTTGGCTCTTTTCTGTGGATTCACAAAAGTTACCCAGGCTGAAGAACCTGTATTAGCTACGAATTTTCAAGAAGAATTTTTTCGTGCTGAGGTAGACAGCCTCGTCGGTCTTGAAATGCTGAAGGTTCGAATCGTTGAGGGTATTGATCAAGGAAAGTTGATAGAAATTCCCTATGAAAAACCCACTGGTGTTGCCCAGGGCTGGGAATTGGAAGTCGGTGATGACATCATCGTGGCCAAAACCACGCTTGATGGTCAGGCTCAATACCGCTTCTTCGAACGTAATCGATTGATGGCCTTGTGGATACTCCTTGGTTTGTTCGTGCTCATCATGATGATGGTTTCCGGAAAGAAAGGGGTAGGATCACTACTCGGTTTAGCCGTCACGTTCTTGATTTTGACCCAGATCATCGTTCCTCAGATCATCGCTGGAGCGAATCCGGTGCTGGTGAGTTTCCTTGGTTCGGTTTTGATCGCCTGCTGCTCGCTCTTCCTCGCCCATGGGTTCAATCGGCGCACGTTTCTGTCATTGCTGAGCACGCTTTTCACCCTGGTCATAGCTTTCGCCATGGCTATGCTGGCCGTGTCATTTGCTCAGCTCTTTGGTTTGGGTTCGGATGAGGCGGTGAATTTGACTTTGAGCCAATTTGGGAATATTGATCTGCGCGGCCTCTTCCTGGGGGCGATGGTCATTGGTGTCCTGGGTATTCTCGATGACGTGACCACGGCCCAGACCGCAACCGTTGAGGAACTCCACAAGGCGAATCAGCGCTTGGGAATGATGGAACTGTATCGGCGTGGGATATCGGTCGGACAGGAGCACATTGCCTCCTTGGTCAATACTCTCGTGATTGCCTATGCCGGAGCTTCATTCCCTATTTTCCTCTTCATCAATACCGCTACGCAACCGTTGTGGGTGATTTTCAACAATGAAACCATGGCCGAAGAAGTCGTTCGCAGCTTGGTGGGAAGTGCGACGTTGATTTTGGCAGTACCTATTTCCACGCTGCTGGCATCATGGTTCTATGCCAAAGGAAAAGCTTAGCTTATGTTATTTTTCAAAGCAGCCCTCTTCTTGATGATGTGATGAGCGATGAGGGCAATGATGGTTCCAAGCGCAAGAATCACGATGATGATCGTTTCGTAGTATTGGATTTCGGCGAAGAGAGCCTTGAAGGCCCGTCCAAAAAGATAACCAAGGTAGCCGATGCTGATCGTCCAAATCAAAGCGCCGGCGACATTTAAGATGAAGAATCGTGCGGCTGTGATGGTTGTTGTGCCGATCAAGAGGGGAATAATGGTACGAAATCCGATTAGAAAGCGGAAGAAGAGGAGTACCTTGAGATCATGGCGATCGAAGTGGTAGTGAATTTTTGCAATCTTCGGTTCCCAATGAGGGCGTTTTTCGAAAATCTTTTTTCCTTGAGCCCTGCCGACATGGAATAGGATCTGAATGGCAATCACCGTACCAGCAAATGCACTGAGCATCACCACCGGAAGGGAAAGAATGCCTTGATGGGCACTAATTCCACCGAGGATCAGAAAAGTTTCCCCTTCGACGGCCATTCCCAAGAAAATGGCCAAGTAACCGTACTGGCCGATAAAAGCGGCGATAGACATAGCGAAATATTATCCGCGGAAGCTCATATAGCAGAATGACCCAGAGCTCAGGAGAGTGATAATGAGTCCGGCTCCGATGCCGCTGAATCCATAGCCTGACATCAGGAACCAGAGTACCGGGCCTGCCAACATGAGGCCTCCGAGAATTTTTTGGAGATTTGCTTCAGATTGACCGAAGTCAGGGACTTTGATACCGACGATTGGAAGAATTTTCCATAAAAGATACCCCAACGATCCCAGAAAGCTCAAGAAACCAACGGATTGAAATCCATTGACAGTCCCGAAGCTTGTTCCGAAGAAGGGAAGCGTCATCCAGGGGAGGAAGACACCAATCAAGGTGGCGAGTGCCAGTCCATAGAGAATTTTCTGATTTTTTGGTGCTTTTTTCAGAGCATCCCGGAGCTTTGAGGTGGTGGTCGGTGGCATAGAAAATGATAAGTAATTGACTGATGTATACCCTTTCCTCAGCCTTCAAGCTATGTTGAGTATATACCAAAAGAATGAATAGGGCCGATGTCTATGGAATCCACCGAATATCCTTTTCCCCCTTAGACACCAGGTACTCATTCGTCTTGCTGAAGTGCTTGCAGCCAAAAAATCCTGAGTGCACCGAGAAGGGGGAAGGATGCGGGGCGCTGAGAACGAGATGCTTGCTCCGGTCAATGATCTTGCCTTTTTCCTGGGCGTATTTTCCCCATAATAAAAATACCAGGTGTTCTTTTTGCTCGGACAGGACTTGTACCACCGCATCGGTGAAAATTTCCCAGCCATTTTTCTGATGTGATCCGGCCTGATTGGCGCGTACGGTGAGGGTGGCATTGAGGAGTAAGACCCCTTGCTGAGCCCAAGAATCCAAGTTTCCATTCGTTGGTACTTGGCCACCAATATCTGAAACAATTTCTTTGTAAATATTCTGCAGTGATGGTGGGAGTCCAATGCCATCATTCACGGAGAAGCATAGTCCATTGGCCTGGCCCGCGCCGTGATAGGGATCTTGACCGAGAATGACGACTTTCACCGACTCGAAGGGACAGAGCTCAAAGGCGCGAAAGATATTTTCCCCCTCCGGGTAAATTTTGGTGGCGGCATATTCTTTTTTCACGAACTGCACGAGTTCTTCGAAATAGAGTTTCACAAACTCCTGCGCCAAGACCTTGTGCCACGATGGATGAATGTTGACCTGGGACATATCGAAAATAATTGCCTCAGGATAGGCTCAACTCCCTGGTTTTTTCAAGACGACAATCGATAAACGCCGCGCAGACCTCATTGATTTCCAGTTGCTCGATATCGAAAGCAATTCTTACATCGATCATGGATTGAGAACTGTTTATCTGCCAGGATCGGAAGAGGAAGTGGGAGCTTTCCGCATGCTGCTCACAACAGCCATGATAATGTTTCGCCAAATCAGAGAAGAGTTTTTCAGGATCTAGCACCGTCAAGTTCAAAATTTCAGGGCTGATATGGATGGTGTAGGGGATGGTCAGCCCGCTACTCAGTCGGGCATACTGGATAAAAGCCTGGAGTATGAACTTCAACGTGATGGAATGGTTTTCTTTTTCCAACAAGATGCTTTCCAGATACCTGGCCATCTGCTCGTCTCGCTGCACATCGGCGTGGAACATGAATGGCACGTCTTCGAATTCATTGAGTTGATAAAGCTCTTCTTTTTCGTTGAAATTCTTTTTTGGGACTGTCGGTTCTATTTGAACGAGGCGAGTTTTCTTTTCTTCAATTTTTTCTTTTTGAATGATGATTTTCAGAGATTCTGACAGTGTTTCCTTTGTCGGGATTCTTATGAGCGTTTTTTCCTCTTGAGTCTTCTGAGTCATGACTTTTTGAGGCTCGGTCATTTTGTCTGGGATTCGCTTTTCCGGAGAAGGTTTCAAATCATTTACCTCCTTTATCGCTCGGGGTTGTTCTGTCGACGGCACCTGCTTGATGATATCGGCAGTTTTCTCCTCCACGCGAGTGCTCATCGTCGGTGTCTTCTTTTGAATCAGCACTGGTGTGACCTTTTCTTGTGGTCGTTCGGGTAAAACCGGTGAAGGTTTTGCTTTGGCTATTTCCTTGTAGTCGGGTGTTTTCGGAATCACACCTTGTTTTTTTTCAGTTTTTTCCTTCGATTCTTGCTCCTGGTTCGCATTTTCCCCGTCCTCTTTTTCTTCTTGCTCCTCATGTTCCTCCTCGTTCATTTCTCTATCCTGATCAGACAATGCTTGATCATCATTTTCTTCGACAGCTTCCTTGTCCAAGTCGCTCTTTTGATGAATCTCTTGGCTTAAATCAATTGGTACCTCCAGATCCTCCTCAGTCTGTTCCAATGCTGTTTCCGCCTCAATCAATGCCTCCTCATCGTCTTCAGGCTCTTGCTCGAGGAGGTCACCAAAAGGTAATTTCATTTTTTCAAGACCTTGCTGAAATCCTTTCCATACCTGAGGTGAATGTTCCTTCATGAGCATGGTCTTGCGC
>CXWL01053885.1_pt1 | contig 49839 bp, 46 predicted proteins | sample 590931 | NCBI WGS metagenome assembly CXWL01 (sample SAMEA3498368, study PRJEB10139) | groundwater metagenome | biome: water well; material: biofilm material | place: Germany | collected 2015-04-27 | reverse complement strand
CCACCCAAATTAGGAGCGGATGCGCCACCACCTCCGGCACAGCTGCTCGTCGAAACTGAGTAGAAAGTGGACTGGGCTGAGCTAGTGCTTTCCTGTCCATTCGCACAGACGTAATGCCATGTGGTTTTGGTGCTGGTGTTGTAGTTGTAGCAACCGCCACCTGTGGCATTTGCCGCTGGTTGATCGAGCGAGGTCAGCGTCACCACACGATAGGGGATGGTGACGCGCTGCTTGGCTTCTAGGCTCGTTGGGATGGTCGCCATGAATTCATAGCGGAAGAATGAATCCGCTGGGGGCGGTGTAAATATGACGTTATCTGCGCGCACCAAGCCGTAGTTGCTCAAGGTGAATTCACCCAAGAACACATCGCCTGCTTTCATCGCTGGTAAGTTGACACTCAATGGCTCCATCAATACGACTGGGGCTGGCACGTTCGCCACAAAAGTAACCAGTGGTGTGATGGTGTACGAGTCCTTGATCGTGATAGGTGTGACTGTCCATTCGACCGTGACAAGGTTGTAGTCAAGGAAGATGTCTTGCGAGACGGTGATGCCAGGTTTCACTATCAAACGACCAATGATCTCTTGGTGATTCGCCGCCGTAGCACGGAACTTGTAGCGTCCACTTGGCAAGTCGGTGAAATAAGCTTCACCCAAACTATCGGTGTTGATTGTTCTGGTGACGGTGGCGACTGTTTCGTTCTGCAAGGTGATGCGTGCACCCGACATACCAGCGATGCGCTGTCCGCTCGCATTGAGTGTGCCGGTATAGATGTCCGATGCCTTGAACAACACGTTACCGATACCTGCTTGCGTGAGCGATACGTAGATCGGGATGTCGCCACCCGTTGCATTGGCGGATGCGACGCGCAATTTGAAGGTGTAGATGCCATCTGCCAATGTCGCGGGAGGTGTCATGGCGATATCGAGGACTTTCTTGGCACCAACGATCAGATTGCCGATGTTGTTTCCTGCGGCGAGATATATCCAAGATGGCGCTGCTGTGCCGTCTACGTTGATGAGGGTCGCGGTGATGCCTTGTGCTTCGGCGAAGCCACGGTTATCGAGTGTCACTTGTTCAAGTGCATTGGCACCTTGTGCGACCCCTGTTTCGATGAAGGTTGGACTTGGAACGATGGAGGGTTTGCCATCGGTGAACACATAGCTGACTTGTACTGTGGCAACTGCTTGTGCGCCCTTCTCGTCCGCCATGACTTTAAGGAAGAGGTTGCCGCTGGTGGGGGCGCTGTTGTCACCCGTGATCGTTACGGCGATGTCTCCGGCTTGTGACGAACCGAGTGCGATCGGCGCTCCTGTAGTGAGGGTGATCCCAGCGGGTAATGTGCCACTCGGTTGGTTGGCTGCGTCGTACACGACTCTCACATTGTTAGCGATCGTCCCCGGACCTGCGGTGGTGCGTATCTTGAAGGTGTATGGATAGTTTCGCAGGTTGCTCAATTTATAGAGTGCGGGGCTGACGACCAAGCTGTTGATGACGAACTGGCCTTGTGCTGGACGTTCGACGATATCGGGATGTACTACCGAGATCTTGTATACGCCACCTTCGTTCGCGGTGGGCTTGAAGGTGAAGCTGAAGTTGCCCGATGTATCTGAGAACACATCGAAACGACGTTCGAAGCCGCTCACGTTCAAATACAGTTTGAGTGCAACGTTAGCCAACGGTTGTTGTGTCGCTCTGTCCAGTGCACGACCGGTGACGATGATGTCTTGATCGCCGAACGAGCTAGCGGGAGAGACGTTGCTGATTTCCGCATAGTAGGCGGTCTCGATCAACGATATCTGCTGACGGCCAGAGAGACCAGGAACGCTGACCGCTTCTGGTGTACCCAAGCGATAGCGGATGTTGTCGATCTCTAACTGCACGGTGACATTGTCTGGTGCCGCTGAAGGCACGAAGATACTCATGAAGTCTGAGGTGAAGCTCGCATGCGCTGGGATTCGCGCAACTGTCTGTCCGGTTGAAATGGTGACGACGTTACCTAGCGATTGTTTGAAGGGTTGTACGATCAAGACGTTGCCATCTTTGTCTAGCAGCTTGATACGTATGTCAGATGAGGCGACGGTGCCGCTATTGGATGCGGTCAATAGTTCGATCTCGACATCGCTGGTGTTCTCCAATGTGAAACGCACTCTGCCCGTCGAACCGCGCGTGAGGTTCTCTGGCGAGACGGTGAGTACGAGTGAGCCATCTTGCACCGTTACGCTGCTGGTGCGAACGATGGATGCACGCTCACCTTGATTCGGTGCAGATTCCACTGTCGTGATGAGCTGTGCTGGGTTGCCGATGTCAGCATATCCACCGACAACGACGGGGATGGTCTTGGTCTCTCCTGCCGCTAGGCTGAACACTTCGGAGCTGATCTCGCGCACTCCGATCTTGGCTTTGACGTGTGCGTTGCTCATCGTCTGATTGCCTAGGTTGCTCACTCTGTATTGCAAACGGTTCATCACGTTGCGCAAGATGGGTGTGCCTGCGATCAGTTCGATGCTCACTTTGGGAAGTGTCAGTGAACGGGTGACCTGTACGCCATTGGTGTCGAATGCGACTACGGTGTACGGACGCTCGTCACCTGCATAGCCAGTATCGATGTAGCTTGGGGACGACAGCGGTGTCAGATTCAATTTGCTACCGGTCGCGTCCGTGCCTAGGTATAGGTCATAACCTGCAATCGCGGACGGTCTTGGATGTGTCCAAGACACTTGAGGCAATGCGTTGTCGGTTTGAACGATGGTGAGGCTGGACACTGGCAAGAGCGCAAAATTGAGGTAGCCAGAGTTGGACAGCGTCGATTCGTTACCGGCAGCATCGACGGCTGTTGCGGCATAAGCGTGTTCTGCTTGCGAAGGATTGGTATCCACTGCGCCCAGCTGTCTGATGTTGGTGAGGATAGGATTCAAGCCTGTCGTACTGGTGATACTTGCTGCGCTCGAACGATACAGTTTGTAGCTAGCCACCCCGCCTGTTGGGGCAAGCCATGTGGCTTGGATGCCGGAACCGACCATCATGAGGCTCAGGTTTTGTGGGGCATTGGGGGGGATTGAGTCTGCATTGGCTTCGACAATCGCGCTCTGTCCGCTCAATGACTCTTGCCCATTCGCGCCACGGATGCTGGCTACGCTATAACGATATAGACCATCCACACTGGTGGTGTCAGTCAATTCTGTGCTGACAGAAGCCGTCACGTTCACACGCTGATAGGGGGTGAGCGTACTTTCCCCAGGCGCTTGTCGGTATATCTGGTAAGCGATAGCCAGATCGACTGGGCTCCAGTTGAGGAGCACTTTACCCATTGGTTTAGCCGCCGCAACGACGTTCTGCGGCACATTCAAGGGAGGCAAATTACCTTGATAGACTTGGAAGCTGTTATCTGACATGACCGCTGTCGATACGTTATCGAGGTCGTCACTGGCGCTATAGGCAAAAGACAGGCGTTCGATCGAATTCAATCCAGCATCACTTGGCAAGGTGATGTTGGCCGTCCATGTGAACGTATCCAGTTGCGTGAGACCCGTGACAGTTTGCGTGACTGTCGGTGTGGCCGACATCGCATAACTGATTTGCGGTGGCAGTCCTGTTTTGACGGCTTCATTGAGTGTGAAGGTCGCAGCAATGGTGGTTGGCGTTGTGACATCGTTCTTGATAGGTGTGGTTGGTGTCAGCGCAATACCCACGAGGTTCGGACCTTGTGCATCGATCTTGATGGAAAGTCCGCTAACGACATCCGTACCTCGGTTGCCGACCATGTCGCGTGCCGAGAAAACTGCGTAGGCGATACCTGATGGAGTGCCCGGTGCGATGTTGAAGGAGCCTGTGTACACCGTGTCGCTCTGCTTGATCAGATCGACAGGGATCGGCGTGCCGCCTTGGGGCGCGATGCTCAAGAAAGGGAGTGCTGAAAGCGCCTCTGTCAAACGGACGGTGACACCAACACGACCTGATGCGATACGCCCAGTTGACGGATCTGTCTTGCCGCTAGGCACGTAAACGATCTCTGTGGCTTTGGGTAAGGTGTTATCGGAAACAGCGCTGATGATGTTGGAAGGTGCACTCAACGTACCCAAGCTATTCACCGCAGCTAGGCGATAGAAATACGTCCCATCTACCGCTGGAATATCGTCATAAGCTGTGGTTGCTACAGGAATGAGTGAACTGTTGATCTTGACTGCCTCTGCAACACCGTTGAAGGTCGCAGCTGATCGATACAAGTTATAGCCGGTGACTTTTGCATCCAGCACGCGGTTCCAAGTTAGCTTCACCTTCCCTGCTATCTGCGCTACCGCATTCAAACCCGCAGGAGCTGATGGGATGCTGTTGTCCATAGTCACTTGTAGCGATGGGCTCAGTTGACTCAGTCCACCACGATTGCTGGCGGCCACTTGAATGAGGTTGACACCCGTATTCAAAGTGACTGGCAATGTGAATTTGCCTACGGCATCGACAGGTACGGGTGTGCCACTTTGCACGGCATTGATATAAGCAACCACCTGCACATTGGGCGAAGCTGTGCCGCTGATGTTGATGGTGTCTAATGCAGTCTGTGTGTTATGGGCAGGTGCAGTGATGGTTGGCGCGGTGGGTGCAGCCATTGCCACGGTTATTGAAAGGCTGGTCTCAGCACGATTACCCAGAGAGTCTGTCGCACGAATGGTCAATGCGTGACTACCATCAGCGATGGTTAGGATGTCGATGTAGGAAGCGTATCCATCTGCGCCATTTGTGTCTGTACCAAATGAAGCGCCATCGATCAAGATTTCGACTCGGCTGACGCCACTCGGATCACTGACTGCTGCCACCAGCGTTCCAGATTTGACCAGTGTTGATCCTTCGACGATAGCGGTTCCTGAGAGGGAGACGCTATTAAGAGTAGGCCCCACAACATCAGGTGGCGGTGCAGCTTTTGTGATGTTGCTTGTGGCAGTGCTTGTATGGCCAACGCTATCCGTCGCAACGGCTTTGATCGCGTAATTGCCATCGGGATGAAGTTTGGTATCCCAGTAATAACTGTAAGGCGATGTGGTGTCTGTAGCGACCAGTTGGTTGTTGAGATAGAACTCGACTTTTGCCATTCCCCCTGCATCACTCGCTGTGGCTGAGATCGTGATGGGATTGAGAATGTAGCTGCCCTCTGTTGGGTTAGTCAGTGTCAGGGTCGGGCCTACGGAGTCATACAGGATGTCTTGCGGCAGCGCCGATGTGACTGTCGCGCCAGAAACGGAACGATACTGAACTGATATTTTCTTCAGGCCTTCACCCGCAGACAGAGCGAATGGCAGGGTCGACACCATCGGTTGGTACGTCAAACCAGTGAATGCGCCATTCTCTGCGATCCGATATTCGATGGCATTGGTGCAGTTCAGTTCCAGCGTGATGTTCTGTAGCTCTGTGAATGCAGGGTTGCCTGTCACTCGTAATGAGGGATTGATGAGTGGAACGTTTGTCAGGTAACTACCGTAATTGACACCTGCCGAGACCGCATCCCCTTGGCCAGCAGGGTTGCCGATTGCATCTGTAGGTCCCGTGATGGCGCCCCACCAGTTTCCAGTGGCTTGAATGATTGCAGAGGGTGTGCGATTCAGGATCGCTTGTGATGAGTTTTGAGAGAATTGGCTATTGGTGATGACTGGACGTGAGTTCCCATCCGCATCGATGCCGATGCCATTACGCAAAAAACTTGAGCCGCTGATCGCCGGGTTGGCACCTTGCAGCAATTGAAGACCAACGACGTTGTCAGTGATATTCAGATACTGCAAGGATGGGTTATAGCCCAGCACGGTGAGACCCGCATTACCCTGCGAACCTGCATAACGAATCGTCATCTCGGTGAGTGACAAGGTGTTGGGTGATGCAGACTTTTCGAGACGAACGCCACTCCATACGCCAGATACCGCTGTTTGCGCAGTCGGCATCACTTGACCTCCTGCTGCGTCGTCACTCTTACTTGTAAGAACGACTCCTTTACCTGCAGTGAGCTTGTCACGCACGACCAGCTGCGCATCTTGACCGAATTTCACTACCGCACCGTCTGTCACGACCAGTTCACTCGCCATCGCACTATTCGCGATGAGGAACAAACCAATCGCCAAGACACTTCGAGCCGAAGCCTGCCAACCGCTTGAATGAGCAGATGGCAGGAGGCATCCCAAAGGACGGTGCAGGAAATTTATATTCATAATCGATCCAAGCTCGTGAGATTCACGAATCATTCAATACTGACAATCAAACTTTATGCCTTAGCCAAAGCCAACACGGATGCAGGGACAACGAATTGCTTGCCCGACACGGTCGTTAAGGTGACTTGTGATTCTTTGCTGCCCAAAGTCGAAGCTAAGGTGACTTTCTCGACACGCTCCCCTTGCGCATACACCGACATCGCATCACCGATAGCGGCAACGACGGTGTAGGTGACGGAAGCTTGCAAAGTATTGGGGCCGGGAGTGAGACTGGTCGTTACGCTAGTCGTCGCACTACTCGTTGTGCCCGTCGTCGGAGCACTCGTAACGCTAGTCGTCAGACCAACAGCGGGAATCACAGTTAATTTGATGGCACTGCCAACAGTTACACCACTGGTCACGAATGTGATCGTGACAGGATTCGTAAAGTTGGCAGGCAAGGCAACATCGCCCACGCCGGAAGGCTGTGCAGGTACTACGACACCACCAACACTTTCTATCTTGAGGGTGGGAAGTCCGGGTACGAAAGCCAGGCTAGGTGTTCCTCCTACCCAGGGTGGATTGGAAGCAACCGTTCTTGTAAGGTTTTCGGTTTCTATGCGGATTCTGCCTACGCCGCCAGCTGATGACCAATTGTTATAGCTAACACTGTCGCACAGATAGTATGTATTTCCTGCCATTGAAGTCAGCACTCCAGACGCCGATCCACCTGCCGCACTTATGCTTCCATTGCCGCTCACAGTGGTCGCAATCAATCGGATAGCTCCGCCACTGCCACCGCCCCCTAACGTCCCTCTCCCATCCAAGGAGCCAGGAGACACAGGTACTCCCCCATTCGCTAAGATTGAGCCTATCACATTGATGGTTCCAGAAGAGGCGATCAATACGGCACCGCCACCGCCACCACCGCCAGAACCAGGCATGACACTACCGCCAGCGCCACCACCACCACCGGAGCCGCCAATCAATGGTATCAACGTGACATTGCCATATACTGCTCCCGGATTCGAGGGGCAATAACTTCCCGGAGTTGCTGCACTGCCATATGCCCCACCGCCTCCAGCTGCAATGGCTTTTCCCCAAGGTGTCGAGAGGTGAACTGGCCCAGGGAGGCCACCACCAGGCCCCGTTCCAGCCCTACCAATATTGGGCGTTGTCCAGTTCGTAGTCCAAGCCCCTGCAGCACCTCCTGGTTGTCCTCCTCGACCACCGTTATATCCGCCTGGACCGGCAATTCCCGCATCACTCACACTGGTGGGCTGAGTAGCGCTGACATCTATCGTTCCGGCGATCGTGACATCTCCTTGAGACAAGATCGTCACTGGTGTATTCGCTGCATTTTTTATAAAGGTGATGACGACACCCGTGGGAATATTCACACTGGAATAATTGAAAACCCCATCCGGCGGTAACTGGATACTTTGGCTGATAGTCGGATTGAATACGCCATCAGCACCTGTGCTGCCGCTGTTGTAAGCAGCAAAACAAGAGGCTGACGCAGCAAACAGTCCACCTGTCAGTGTCGCTTTCAAAATCAAAGGCCATTTATTCATTTCCGACTCCTTTTTAATATCAATCCAAGCTTTGTTTATCGTTTGCAAAATCGTAATCACGATCACTACTAATCCAACAAAAATTTAATCACTCTCAAGAATCACGGCACGCTCACACCAACAGGTGGAGAAACCGCTGTGCCTGGCGGTAACGTAGAAAGACTGTATGGCACATCCACTCCAACTACTTGAGATGTGACCGGGACCACCGTCCCATTCGGCAATAAACTACCCAAGTTGTACGGCACATCTACTCCCACCGCTGGAGACGTAAGAGGCACGACTGTTCCACTAGGTAACAAGCTGTTTAAGTTGTATGGCACATCCACACCCACCGCAGATGACGCAACTGGAACCACCGTGCCAACAGGAAGTAAGGTGGCCAATGTATAAGGAACAGAGACACCTACTGGTATCGACAGCACAGGCCCCACAGATGCGCCATTCAACAAACTAGACGCATATATTTGTTTGCTGACTGCAGCCAATGTTGGAGAGGTGATGTTCAACATGGTGTAGCCCAATTTCAATCCTGCGATGCTGATAGGCACTGAGCTCGTTCCAGCCGGAATGGTGACCGTTGCAGGTGTGACACCGATGATGGTTGGATCTAATGCGCTCAAGTTGAACGAATGATCTACCGTGTCGATGTTGGTCAAAGACAGCGTGAAGGGGCGTGCGACACCATCCGGTATGACCGCAGAGGGGATAGTGTTCGTGTTGATTCGAGGCAGTGCATCGATAATGTTGACCAACATGGCTGCGACACCGTTTGCCAGCGCGGGGTTGCTGATACTCAATGTTTGTGTGCCCAAGGTGGCAGTAGCTGCAGCCGTTAGACTGAAGCTGGCTGTCGTGTCCGTACTCAGCAAACCACTTAGAGTCAATCCACCGCCGGACGGTGTCGTGACCTGCGCGCCCAATAAGCTGCTACCTGATATTTGAAAACCCTTGCTCTCAGAGCGGCGCATGCTCGTTGGACTTATGTTGTTGACTGCTATCGAGGGCTTGAGGGGAATGACTTTGACACCGTTCGCATAACGCACCCAACCGGCACTTGTTTTGATATCGAAGGGAACATTTCCTAACGGCTGTGTGGTGCTGGCTGTGATGCGGACTGGGATGGATGTGTCGCTTCCTCCCCCAAGGAATATCGCACTGATGCCTGATGTGTCGAATTTGATGGTGTCCGTTCCGGCCAATCGAGTTCCGGTGATGACCGCATCTACAGACAAGCCCTGTTGTACTTCAAGTGGGCTAATGCCCGTGATGTTCGGTGATGCACCGACCGACACCACCCCCGCCTCAACTACGTAAGGGATACCTTTGATACCCCAAGTCACCGTACCCAACACGTCGCCCGCAGGTACGCTCACCCCATTGAGTGTGTTGCCTGTGGCTTGATTACCTACACCTTTAGGCGATGAGGCCAAGTCGATACTGATGGCAGCACCTAGGTTGTTGCTGAGCTTGAGGTAGTTGAAAGTGGGGGATGCGGATTGGACGGTGATGCCTTGGCCGTAGCGGATCTCGGCATGCTCGATAACGGTGGTCGTATCGTTGGTCCCGTTCAAGAATTTTAAGCTACCCCAGTCTCCGGCGGCAGGTGTACTGCCTGCTTGGTCTAGACTAGAAGTGAAAGTGATGGGTTGGCCAGCTGTGCCGCGCGCAACCAATGCTCCATTCGCAAGAGTCAGGTTGATTGCTGTGTCAAAGGTGACAACGACTCCTGGCTCAATAGTCAGTGTCGCGCCATTCTCAATAGAGATGTCGGCTGTAGCTTGGTATGGGCTTTGCGCCAACGTCCAGACGGTGTTGGTACTAATAACGCCAGATACCATAGTCGCTGCTTGCGTGGTTTGCACCATGCTCAGATATGCAGTAACGATCAGTAGCAGACTTATTGCCGTGCTTATTATTGATTTTTTGACTTGCACTTGCATCCCTAAATCCTATTGAACTCAACTGCCTCTAACACCGAGACAGCTCCCCTTCTTACATTGCCGACTAATTCATCTCCACATGCAAATTTTTGCCCACAAAACTGAATCTCTGCGCTGGCATTTCTTCATTGTCATGGATTGAAATAAGACGCATAGCTACGTAGTCCGCCTGCTTTTCAACGAAGTGCCCCTTCTGAGCATCAGAGATATGCCATGCCCCATCAAAATAAAATTCGGACCAATTGTGATAGTCAGTTGCTGATGCAATTCCATTACCTTCGAACACATATCCGCCCATGACTCTTGCTGGGATTTGTTGAGCCCGATATATCGCAGTGAGCAGGTTGGAGAATTCAGTGCAATCGCCTTTTCTTGCTTCAAACGCATACACAGCGCCGTGGTCTTCAGCGTGGTAACCATCCGAGTTGATGTTTTGTGCGACCCAATCAAAACCATTCTTCGCCATCAATGGTGTTGATTCATTCTTTAAGCTAGTAGCCAACGAAACGATTCGAGCATCGTCAGATTCAATGTTGTTTTCTCTAGAGGTGAATCGGGATGAATTCTCAAGAGCGGCAGGAACTGAGCGCTCAGACATCATTAAGTCCACAGTGACACTAATGATCCTAGAGCCATATGGTGGAATTGACTTCAAATCAAAATGGATACTGCTATTCCCTAACTTGTCGTGTTTTTCTTGATAGGGATAATTTGCACTGACTTTGAGTACCTTTTGATGTGCAGTTTGGGAAATTGGCAAGTAAGTCCAAAACTTGGCGCTCTCCTGTAGCTGATTAGATGTATTCGTCACTGTGAATGAATATCGAATCTGCTTAGGGATAGTGTAATTGTCATCACGAATAAATTTCTGCGTTGCACTTCCCCCTCCGGCACAAGCAGAGAGCAATGCAATCAAAATGACTCCAACAATCAGCCTCGACATGCTTCGTATTTCCGAGGTTGGTTCTGAATGTTTTCCTGACGCCAAAGAGCCATTTGTTTAGTCACATGGTCTTTATAACCCTTGATTCCTCCATCTAATCTCAATACGCCACTAGCCGCCCCTGCTGGCTTTATTTTCACATCTATCTGCTCATAAACTTCGTTGCTATCGGCAATAAGTAATAGCTTTTTCTGGGGATTTTTCTTACGAGTTTCCTGAATGAATTTAGAAATCTTGAGGGTTGACCCATCTTTAGCACGGTATGGGATTGAAGTGATCTTTTTCGGCAACCATGTGCGCATATCTTTGCCTGCGCCCGCAGTTGTAATGTCTAGAACTAACAAGCTATCAACGGAGCGAATCTCAAATAATTCGTTCACCGTCAGTAGATTCAATTTGGATATCTCTAGAGGATCCCCCTCTAATGGTCTCTGGCTAGCATTCCATGCAAACAGACCACCATCCAAGACGCTGACCTGTTCAAACCCGTTCCGCCTCAACTCATGACACGTCTTTTCAAGCTCAATTGTGTTCCGTCCATCGTCTAGCAATACCGCATGTGTTTTCTTTAAGAATTCTTTTGTTTTGAGTAAATGGGGGGGGATATTTATCGAACCCGCGATGTGGTATTGGTCGAACTCCGTAGAAGAACGAACATCAACGAAACTGAAATCTTTTTTTGCCCTAAGGCCATCTGTCGTGGGCAGAGAGACTAGGCAGGATTTAATTGCGGTGGAGGGAACATCACAGGAGGCTTCTGATTTGAGTGGGCGAGGTTGAACCGACATGACAGAAGCCGTCGATTCTTGAGCGAATGCGTTACCCACCAAACTGGCAGACAACAACAAAACAATTTGAGTGTAAAAAAAACCGCCACCTTTTTTAATGGTGGAAGCTCGGTGCCTTCCCAACGACATACTTTCCCCTCGTAAGCGTTACATCACCCTATTACCCCAATTTAGTATTTTCAGAGCCACATTGAGATAATCTGCCCGAGACTAACAAACTTACTTCGCTTAAACAATATGCCAAAAGATATAGACCTAGATATAGACCCAGATATATACCTCCCTATATAAGCAACCACTTTCTTTATATATTTCAGTTGGTTATTTGCATGCGAGATGGATTTTTAAACAGCCATTTATTTGAAAATTTCAACGACCTCCACCATCGCCCGCGTATCCAACTCACAATACTTGAGCAAGTTTTTGATCTTCTTCTCACGCACTTCTGGATCTGATGCTGGATTGATGATGTCCATATAGGCAAGTTGTGCCAACGTCCCGTTCTGAACATCTTCAAGCTGAGAGTAATCGAGATGCGGCGCGATGGTCGGCAACACGGCCTTGATCGACCACGATCCCTTCATAGCAGGATGGTAGTAATGGTTCTGTAGCCAAGGCAGCAAATTGACCAAGCGATCAAGGATTTCATTCAGTGCTTCTTCTAGGTCTGGACAGAACCCGATTAGCCCTTTGATCACCGTACTCTCAAAACTGCCATACACAATGATCGGCCCATCAAACTCGACAGCATTGATCAAGCTCACAGCGAAGGCGCGCATCGGTGCATTGCCCGATGTATCGAGAAACTCTCGGTGCGCCAACATCTCCCCCACTCGCTCGATGTGGCACGACCACTGGAACGGCAGTTGCTGATGTGGTCGCGTCCCTGCCCAGCGCGGAATCACAAAGTTGATCGTCTCAAAATCCAGATAGAAGCGGGGATATGGAAGCTTGGCTAGTTCATCCTTTAGCTCTGGCGATATGAATGGCTGATTCGCGCGCGTTGCTTGCCATACTCTGATGTGTCGCTCGTTCGCGAGCACGCCATCCGGTATATACCGCACATCTTCGATGCCGACATCCTGTAGCTCGGTGATGACTTTACGTCCGTTGGGCAAAATGGTTACCGGGTATTCAGTTAGGCCTGCTTCACAGTGTTCGGTGAACTGGCAGTCCGGCTTGCATTGAGAGCCCATACGAATGGCAGGCACAGGATTGGCAAGGATGTCCCGATGGGATGTCAGCCATGCAGGCACTTCCGGCAGCAGTTCTCTCACCTGTTCAGTGACATCTTCCTCGATGAGTAACTGTCCATAATTTCCATCACCTGAGTAAACGAAGCTGGTATCAACATGCGCGACACAGACTTGTTGAACATGGATGCCGGCTCCTTCCAGCACCCACAGTTGCACTGCACAGTCGATCAGATGATGGTCTTTGACGCTCCCAGATGATTTGACCTCAACCATGCGGTAGTCACCATCTACAGGCACGAGGATATCTGAACGCACCAACGCCCCACCGTACACGAATGCAGACTCGAACAATGGCCTGTCAGGACATTCATGTAGTAGGCGATTCGTCTCCTGAGTCGCGACATCGGGCTGTTCAATGTGCTCGATCAATATGCCCGAGGGGTATCTCAACCTTGCGACCTCCCCTACCTCATTGCCATTGGCGATGGTCAATTGTGAAGTGGCCGAGGGTTTGGCCAGCTCGGGTTGATAGGTTTGCAGCCAGAGGCGCTTAGGGCATCTGAGTCCAGATAGGACGCGGGATTTGGTGATATGTTTTGCCATGTCTTGATTGTATGGGGTGTGGGGTTCGATTTCCATTACGGACGTTGTGTATTCATAACGGGATGAAAGTCTTCTGGCTGGGGTGGTTGTCCATTCTGGACGCGGTGTGTGGATGCTGTCTTATCAGGACGATGCATTTGTGCGCTCTGTCTATTCACGCTCCCTAGTCCTTCCAGAAATCCTTGAAGCGATCTGGCGATAGCTGGGTGTAACGGACAGTGTGCTGGATGTTCTTGTGGCCGAGGTAATGTTGGATCGCACGTGTGTCCTGCCCAGCCTGTGCCAGCTTGTAGCCGCATGCGTGTCTCAGCATGTGCGGATGCACTGTAAACGGCAGCTTAGCCTCCTTCCCTGCCCTAGTCAGTATCTTGCGAATCGCATCAGACGTGAGCGGCCCTTTGCGCTCACTGCTGAACACATAGGGCATGGTCGGGTAGTCACGCTGCAAACGACGTAGTGCGCGCAGCTCGGGGCCGCGTACAGGATGGACGCTAGGGTTTCCGTGCTTCAATCGATTGACATGCATCAGGCCTTGTTTGAGATCGACCTGCTCCCACCGCAGACTGACAAGCTCGGTGACACGTAGGCCATGACGATAGGCCAGCAAGATCATTGTCGCATCGCGATGACCATGCCGCCCTACTCTGCTGGCTGCATCCATGAGTCTTTCTACTTCATCCTCGGTGAGGTACTCCCTGCTTCGGTATTCGATGTTCTTCATGCGAAGCGGAACTTTCCGAATAACGGTTATTGGTGTTCTCTTGAGGGGGAACTTCAAAACCGCATTACTACGTGGTGTCATTGTGTGGACTCTCCTGTTAAGAGGCATTTTAGGGAAAGTTTAGAAGCCCTCTCCTTTGTTGCCGTGCACACAATCTACCTAGGTCGAATATTTCCCAAAGAACAATTTGATCGAATCGCCGCACTTCAATTTTGAGCGTGCTACACTATGACCACAATTTATGACCATAGGAGGACGCAATGCAAACAGCCATCGCAGCAGGAGAGTTCAAAGCGAAGTGTCTACAACTTCTCGACGACGTTGCCGAGAAGCGCGGGACCTTGGTCATCACCAAGCATGGCAAACCCGTGGCAAGGCTTGTACCCGTTGAGCCGGAGCAACGATTGTTCGGCGCGCTCAAAGGGAGTGTTGTTGGAGAAATGGATATCGTTTCACCGATCAGCACTGAATGGGAGGCCGCCAAGTGAATCTGGTGCTGCTAGATACCCACGTATGGGTATGGCTGCTCAATGGCGACCGCAAACTCAATCCGAAAGCATTGAGAGCCATCGAGCAATCCTTATCTGAAGAGGCGGTTCTGTTGTCCGCCATTTCACCTTGGGAAGTAGCGATGCTGGTCAACAAAGGCAGGCTCACGCTGGATCGGGATGTGGGGGAATGGGTGAACGCAGCCGTCAGTATCCCAGGTATCCGAGTTGAACCCATCACTCCGGAAATCGCTGTCGCCAGCACACGGCTGCCGGGAGATATCCATCCAGACCCTGCTGATCGTTTGATCGCTGCAACAGCACGCCATCTGGGCGCTCTGCTGATCACTGATGACCAACTCTTGCTGGACTATAGCGCCGCCAAACATCTGAAGGCTTTGAAGGCTGGAAGGTAATCTCCTTTCCACCGGAATATCTGGACAACCAACATCAAGTTGTGAGAACGCAAATCTGTGCCGTCCATACTGGACGGTACAGATACTCATCCTTGACGATATGCTGATGTGGACACTTTCTACTTTGGGAAATATTCGAGGTGGGTATAGTCGACTCTCAAAGGAGAAGTCGAGATGGAACTGTACTGGATATGGGGAGTGGTTGTAGTTGTCGGCACGTGGAATTGGTTCGAGAGTCGCGGAACAACAACTCTCATATCGAATGAATCACACAACGATGATGATGACTTCCATGTAATGAAGTTCTTTGACGACGATGACGATTCCTCAGCTTTAGACGATAGCCACGATGAAATCACTGGATTCAGTCATTATGAAAACTAATCGCAAACACATCACTGTCGGTCTGGTTGCGGCGATCATCGTGGTCGTGGGATTGTTCCTCGAACAGTCGACGACGCAGAAGGCGACCAAGTACATTCAGGAACGGCCTGCTGGTACCCGAGTGTTGAGTTCTGACGAACTTCGGTGGAAGGAACATGCCGAGCGGAGTAATGCTGAATTTCATAAACACGTCGTTGAGTTCGAGAATGATGGATTCTTCAGTGCGGAGTCTGAAGCATCATTTGCTGAGATGGCGAAATCAAGAACATCAACTTATGCCCCAAAGGGCTTTGATGTCCCTCATTAAGCATACAACCCATTCCAATTTTCTTAGATAGTTCAGAATAAATCTGACTGATCTGTCCGATTTTCGGTGCGGAAGTCCGCACATCAAGCTATGAACTTCGGCATCCATGGAAAATCAGCCGTTGGCCGCTCTTTTCTTGCTCGGGTCGTAGTAAATGCTGTCCATAAGTGCGGCACGGTTGTCCCAGATGCGCCCAGCCAACACCTCCCTTGGCCTTGGGTGCAGCCACCAAGGACTGTTCTGCATAGGGACAATGACACGCTCCCAGTAGTTGCCGAGGCTCAAGGTCGACGGAGCCGTCCCGAACGCTTCGCTGATGCCCGCACGGTTAGCGTTGTTCAGTCCGACGAAAACGTCGGGCCGTTTCATCGCAAGCAGACGGCTTGCCGTTGCAACACCGCCCTTGTGCGCCTTTCCGTTGAACGCAAGGTCAAAGTCGCACACGAATGTGTCGAACTGTGCCTCTGAGACATCACCGTCCGAGGGGATGTTTTTCAGAGCCCTAGACAGAAGCCCCGGCGACTCATTGACAATGTTCTTGAAATCCCCATGGCCGAACATCGTTCCAAACCAGGGCCACTCTAGGTTATCAAGTTGAGGTTCCTTGTTCCCATAGATGCCAGCAATGGCCTTGCGTTCGTACTGTGACATGGCCGCAAACGAGCCATGCGTTTCAAACAGAGCCGACGCGCTCTCCAGGATTGCCAACCGACCTTCGAGGTTGTGGTAACCGTCGTTCTTCACGTCCGCAATGAAGCTCGCCCATGAGATGTTCATAGGCGATGTCTTAGCGCCAGCACGGGGCTTCTTCAGTCGATGGAACCTGTCCAGCGAACTACGCTTGGCTTTGTTGATTCGGTACTGAGCTTCATAGGCGAACAGGAAGGCATCCTCGGCGATGGTCTCTGCCGAGTCCCAGCTCGATTTGACGAACGTGGTCAAGTCGGCGAAGACCGCATCCTCGGCGGAGCCTTCGAGCAGCACGCTCACCTCGACGTTTTTGCCGCCGAAGGCACCCCCGGTAAGGTTGTGGCTCCCCACGACCGTCGCGACACCTTTCGGCATCTCGAAAAGGTAGACCTTCGGATGGAAGAGCCGACCGTCTGGAGGCAAACAGCGAGCGCCCGTGTGGGGCATGAACTTCCGCAGCACTGCCGGGTCAGTCTGATACATGTGGGTGCCGATGACAACACGCCGGAGCTTCGTATGCGCGTCCAGCATCGCGTCCACCGCAGTGTTGGGGCCCGCCCAGGCCACTGCGACATCAAACCGGATACACTCGCGTACAAGCCGGACTATGGTACGGGTAGCTTGGTCGCCTGTCAGCATGCTCACTTTCATGCGCTTCTCCTCTCGTTGATCTTGCTGAGACGATAGCCTACCCGAAACATGACATCTCTGAAGTGAAGTTCTGTCCCTGGCCGAGGACAGAACTTCGGCCGCAGCAGAATTTCATGATTGATGGGAATAACTTCCGATATGAGCTTAAAGCCGTCCTTCGATTGTCAGTTCTGTTGGTGGTGATATGAGTACAATCCGTCAAGCTAATAACTGTTTCTCATGCATATCAGGGCTTACGTACCTCAATGAATGAAGAAGAAATAAAGATTAAATATATCTTGCCGTGGTTGGCTGAAATCGGCGTTCGGATTGATGAAATTCAACTGGAAAGCACCTTCAGCTTAAAGATCGGCAAGAATTCGATTGTAGTTAACTCTATAAATAGAAGAAGGGATTCAGTTGGCGCGCGACTGGATATTCTTATCAGCCGAGGAGGTAAAAACCTACTAATTGTCGAAACAAAAGCCGAAGACTTAGCACTTACAGATGAAGATCGCGATCAAGCTATTTCCTACGCCCGTCTGGTTCATCCGATTGCCCCATATGCTGTTGTGACAAACGGCAGGGAATTTCGTCTATATGACAGCCTAACAAAAGAGCAAATCCAACCAAGCGAAATCAGCGTCCGAGGATTTAGCGCAGCCTTCCCTGCCAATGTGATCCAAGAAGCACAAGAATTATTCTTGTACTCAAGCCAAATAAATTTACTCTCTTTCTGCAAGGCGCAAGTTAATCGTGAGATGGAACTCATAAGGGGAACAATATCCGAGTTGGATAAAAAATATATCCCTGAATTGCATGTCACGCGAGAGACGGTATCCAATGCGATAAAGAGCTTGAATCACGCCGCAAAGCCTGGCTTGATATTAGTTGGCGAGTCTGGCCGAGGGAAAACCTGTGATACATGTTGGACTGTCGAACAATTACTCCAGAATGGTCAGCCAGTTCTTTTTTTTAATGGCCTGCATATTGAACGCGATATTGTTCATGCTATTGCGACGGAATTTAGTTGGACTTTCGGAGGTGGGGAAAGTGAGACCACCACCCTAAAGCGGCTGGCTCGCTTAATGCGTGGGAAATCTCTTACAGTTGTTGTGGACGGCATTGACGAGTGGTCTTACCAATCACGAGCACAGCATTTAAGCAGCCTAATTGCTGTAGCCGAAGCTGAAAAGTTCAAGTTAATCCTGAGTTGCAAGAGCTCCGTTGTTAACGAATTCTTGGCAATAAGGGGCACACCAACTCATACCAAGCACCTAGCTGAAGTGGTCGAAATTCCGACCTTCTCGGATAGAGAGTTCTTTGGGGCAATAGATAAGTATCGTTGTGCCTATGCATTCTCGGGCGCCTTTGAAGACGAGGTTCTTCAAGAAGCCAAGGAAAACCCTTTCCTTCTACGTGTGCTATTTGATGTGGCACACAATGGAAACGTAAAACATCTCACGTTCAGCTCTGTTGAGCTTTTTGATGGTTACTACAAGCGACTACTTGAAAAAACAGACGATTCCCAAAGAGCGGCAACAACGTTGAAGGCAATCGCAGGGCATTTATACGACCAAAATGTCGATTGGCTGCTAGAAGATGAACTCCGCACAAAGTTGGAGCTTCATGTCAGTGATGAAATCATGAGTGACCTTTTTCACGGCGGAATTCTCGTCCGTGGCGATCTGGAGGGCGCAACAACTATTGGCTTCTATTTCCAACAACTACGTGACTACATCATTTCATTCAAGACTCATAATTTCCATCTAAAAACTGATGGTGCATTTCAAGAAGAACTTAATAAGACAGTTTTTCCAAGCATGCGTGGTGACGTGATTACCCTTTACTATCGTCTTGCATCCTTAAAACATCAAAATGATCTGGACGGTCATCTGAGGAAAAATGCACAAGCTTATCTTAGGCTTTATGTATCAATTATCGACGCTGAATTTCCGGCTATTCGCACAAAATTTCAGCCTGAAACGGATGGGGAAATAGGATTTATTGGTGAGCTATTCCTACAGCGAAAGTCACTTGGATTATATGGCTTCCGGCAAATAGGCAATAATGATGAAGCGATATTCTTTTACCCAGTTAACCAGGAATTGGGGAAATCGAATCTGGGTTACCTCAATGGAGCTGACACGCTCCACCTTACGGGTTCTTCTAACGGTTTTTTAGGTACGATGGACATTGCTAATGAAGTCGTTAACAACGAAGTTATTCGGCAGCTTCAAGACCTTGTTAAAAATGGAAATTTATATGAGTTCGACTGCACAGCCCTTCTCCAAGAATCCATTCTTCAGACGGTACTGAATCATAAAGGGATATTTTCACCTCTTCTTGAAAATACCATCGAAGGAATCAAATTTCCGCTTAGCCTCGCGCAGGTCAAGGGTTGCCTGTTGCGGGAAAAACTATACCGCCATTATCATGATGAACTCATCAATGAGAAACGTCGGCAAGGAACTATCCAAGAATCATGGAGTGGCGGTTATGTATCGTATTCGGTATCACTTACAAAAGATGAGTATGTACAGATTGAAACAGAGGTGGAGCAGGCTATTAAATTGGGGATCGAACCAGTCTTTCATGCAAAATATATTGAACTGGAAAAGCTAGAATCATTCTTATTACCCCGCATTGAGGGATTGACCCGCATTACGGAAGAAATTGTTGAACCCCTATTTGCAAATGGGGCAAAGCTGAAACAAGATTTCTTTCGCTATACCCCCATATCAATTGATACTGCAGGAGACTACTTAGTCGCCATTTTTAGTCAGTTCTTAGAAAGCTATAAGATGATTGTTGAAACCAATTTCCCAACATTCAAAGAGCATTTCTCGCTCTATGGCAATTTCCCAGTACATATTCGCCTAAAATTAGGACCAACCACACCTCGTGGCCCTCGTCACATGACCAGTCTAGATGTATATTTTTCTAATAGCAAAAGCAACACGGTTGAAATACTGGAAGGCAAGGCGCCTCAAGTAGGCAGTCATGATTTTACTTTAGCGGATGGTTCAAAATGTTTTGCGTCATTACATACATCTGTTGAGCATATTTTTGAGTCACCATACAGGCTAAATTCTTCAGAGTTTGAGGGCATGACTCTTAGGAAGCTTCTGTATCAGCAAATTCATGATGAGATGCCCGCTGTCGAAAAGGCGCTCCGAGAAAGATATGGCGTGAAGCCGAACTAAACAATCGGGGTCATCCTGCCACACGCTTATGTTCGGTGATGATTCCTACCGGTCGCTGGCCTACCTTGATGCCACTCTCAACTATGGCACCGACCCTCAGACACAGTGTGTGTCCAATCAGGAATCAACTAATAACCCCGTACCACAAAGAGGTTTAGGAATTGTAAAGTGTCAGATATCACATCGACAGAGAACTTCACACCTTCAGCTTCAATCTTTCTTTTGCTAGAAACATACTGAGCATCTTGGACTCGGGCGTACGGTCCCCAACCAGACTGATCTGATGGTCGATGAAGTCGTTCAATTCTTCAACGGTACGTACCCAACCAAGGTCAACGCCAGTGAGTTGATGGATCCGATCCAAGTCGGGCTTGTGCAACCTAATCTGATTTCCAATACGAAGCATTTTGGGCTGTGAGTTGTTGAGGTGGTCTGGATGAGCCTACGGCGGTTGGAACCTTCCCCGGTCATAGGCGTGGCCAACTAAAACATTGAGGAACAATATCCTTACCCAGCCCCCCAATGTTGTTGAAACTATTTCCGATGGTAGACGAATTTACCCAAACCCGCTTCCACTTCAAGTGTGTTCTGATTAACGATATTGAACCAACTCGTAACTTCATTTCCATCGCGTTTGGTAACAATACCGATCCTTGATTTTTCGATCTTGTACGTCACGTCGACTTCTTGTCCGTTACCTGCAACCGAGTTGCTCTTAAATTCCATCTTCTCTGTAATACCCATTACCGGCTCCGATTCCCAAACCCCGACATAGGGATTGTCTTGGCCGCAGCCAGCAAGAATCAACACCGCCAAAACCGCCATTATCTTTACCGTCATACTCATTGCATTCACTCCTTGGTTCATAAAAATATTGGGGCCATTGGGGAAGCATGATTGCGAGCTTCCCCAATGGACTTAAGAATCAACCTTTGAATTGCTCGACGTTATCGACCTTGTAGGAAACATCGGTAACGATGTTCTTGTCGTCGAAAGAAACAACCAACAGATAGTTGTTATAGGTAGTCAGCATGCCGGCGAATCTGGCGTAGCTGTATGCATATACCAGCCCTCTTCCGTTCTTATCCTTGATGACGGGATAGAGAGCTTCGCCGGATGGTTTGCCCAGTAGTGCAATTACATCTGCACGTGTGCTGGTTCCCTTTTTGATGGCAACTGCTTTCTTGCCATCAAACTCGGTCGCTTCACCTTCCATCGTGCTGTTGAACTCTTCTCCGACCATCGTATCGTTGTAGAGCGTGTAGGACAGCGTACGCTGCGGAATGATCAGGCCCCAGAACTTGGCACCGTCGTTGTAGTGATAGGTCAACACCTTGGTCTTCTCACCATTCATGACCATATTGTCGTTTTGCGCGGTTGGCTTGCCCACCAAGCTGGTGATGTCTGCACTTGTTGATTTACCCAGAGTCAACTTCTCACTTGCGGGACGTACGAAGTTAGATGCACAACCACTCAGCATGACTAATGCCGCAATGACTGCGACGAATCGAATCAATTTCATTATTTCTTTCCAATCTATAAAGTTAATGTGCTCTGAGTCTTGTCCACTCTTACCGATGGCGCCAACTCACCTTCCTCCAGATTTGCAACACGGGTGGCTTCGCCAGCCAACTACTCAACGCTATCCATCGATCTCGATGCTGCGCTCGCGCAATCGCTCGATTGCAGCCTTGATCTCATGTGACTTGGACTGGATCGACTCAGCGCAATACTTCGCGCCTTGTAGAACCTCATCCTTCACGGGTTCATCGATCGACATGACGCTGGTGAATGCCTCACTCAGGAACGCGTTCACTTTGCTGAACTCAGTAAAACTGTCAGATAACAAAATGATTTCCTGAGACAAGGTCAGTTCAACTTCATCGTTTGTGTTAGGCATGAACAGATCCATCTAGTCAGCCCCTATGTCAGTCATTCTGTTAGTTAGCGATCGGGTATTCATCAAGTCTTCTCCTCAGTGATGAGAATCAGCTTAGCAAAACCACCCATGTCGCCGAAGAACAAAATATCGAATCAGTTCCGTCTGTCGATCAATGTCCCCTCATCCTTAGAACGCGCGGTTCACCGTGAAGTGATAGTCGTTCGTACTCAGATTGGTGCCAGCGAATGCGGATAGGTCATAGTGATCCATGCCGATACGGATCGAGGTTGCCTGGCCGCGACCAAGCTCGATACCAAAACCGAAGGTCGGTGCAGATTTGCTCTTTGAATTGAAGGTCGTTGTGCATGCATCGCAAGATGCCCCGACGGACGCATTGGCGTAACCCAGCTTGCCGTAGATATCGATCGTTTCACCTGCAGCGGACTTGGACACTGGATAGAAACCCAGCACTGATCCGGACAACACGAAGGCACTCAGATCGACGAGGCCAGACTTCCATCCCAAGAAACCGACTCCGTTATATGCTGCTTCGACAGCGATGCTGTGATTGATGTTGTAACCGAGGTGCCCTCCCATACCGAACCCGGTAGTCTTATTCACGTTCGCTGCGGCAGATGCAGTCGCTGGGGTGAATCCCATGTTGAAACCCCAGTAAGCGCCATTGTCAGAAGCCATCGCGCTGAAAGAGGTTGCCATTAGAAATGTTGCTGCATAGATGCTATTTTTCATTACGTTTCCTGTTTACAAGTCATGCTGATAAATAGAGTCATTCCCACTCTTCCCGGTGGTTAGGACTCTCCGATCCTCCGATTCTCTGACTACGGCCCTACTCAGTATTGATAGATGCCACGATAGGTTCCGTTGTAGAAGAAGCAGCTATAGCTAGATGGGAACAATTGGTCTCGTTTGATCCAATGCTCGTTGCCGTAGTTAGACACCGCGTAGGAGACCTTGACCAGATTGGGTTTCAACTCGATGACGGGGCCGCAGTTGGTTTCGTCACCTTCTTTAAGCGATTTCCTGAAGGCGATGACGCGCTGCTTCTCTTTGGCCTGAATTGCTGCTGCTTCCTTTTCTCTTTGCAACCTTTGTTCACGCTCAAGTGCGATCTGATTCTTCATCGCAAGGAATTCACTCAGGCGTTTCTTGGCTTCTGCATTCCCACCTTGTGCCGCTTTGGTCCACAGTCTCTCGGCTGCATCCTCGTCACGATAGTGATCGTATTTGATCGATCCCAACTTATAGGCAGCATCCATACTGCCCGCTGCGGTGGCTTTCTCGAACCATTTTTCGGATTCGGCATTCCATACTTGGGAACCAAGGTAGTCCAAACCACGCTGATACTTGGTATTCGCATCGCCCTGCTCCGCACTTCTATCTGATGCGATTCGATCCTGCTCTTCCTTCAAGCGTGTATCTACCAAGTCCTGCTGACGCTTAGCTTCTAAAGCAATCTTGTCCTTTGCATCTTGTTCCGCAATGGCGACCAGTCCACTGCTAGAGGCAATCTCAAGGATCTTCTCCTGATCGACCGCGACCATGCTCCTCACGGATCCGAACAAGAGATTCAACGAACCGATGGCAGCCTCACCTGCGGTCGTCACGCTCTTAGTCAATTCGGATGAACAGATGGAATAGCTATTCGCCTCACGGTATCCCGTTCCGCCGACTGGACGCTTGAAACATTCCCAACGGTTGCCACTGCCAGGCTCCCTGTCTCTTTCAGCGGCAGAGACCTTGGTCGGTGCAGATGCCTTCAATCGGATCAACTTGAGATTGGTATCAACAGAGACGCGCTCAACTCCCTCTTGGGTCAAGTCTGCGGTTTTTGAGACCTTCCACGAACCCCCTTCTTTTACCAAGAAATAGATGTTGGGTTCTGCATATGGACTGATCGAGCTATCGACTGAATACGGTGTCTCGCCACTTGGCGTTGTAGAAGCCTGCACCGGTAAGGTCAAAGTGACCAAGGCTATGAGCGAAGTCGCTCCAATAAGGTATCTCTTCAATTCTGTCTCCATTTATCGTTATTGAACTGACCTACAATTCTTGTGGATTGGGCTGCCATACCGAGTAGTACTCCTAAATATCGGCCAGCATTCACACCAAACCCAAAGTGTTACTTTACCTGAATGAGCATTAAAACCAAACTCAAAGTGTGTGGTTTTGCAAACGCCAGTCGTCAAAACTGCGGGCATGCAAAAAACAACTCAAAAGAGTGGCGCTCAATTGCTCTTTGCGAGCAACATGCGCCGTATCCGTTTAGAGAAGAACCTCACACAAGAACTTGTGGCCGAAGCGGCTGGATTGCATACCAACTACATCAGTTCGGTAGAGCGCGGCCAGCGCAACATCTCAATCGGCAACATTGAGCGCATCGCCTGTGCTTTAGGTGTGGGTATGCCTGAGTTACTCTCCGAACCAGAAAAACCCCGTAAGACCAGCTCGAAGTAAGCGGTCTTACCTTCCCTGCTTTCCCAGAGAATTGCCCTCACCGTCCAGAACGGACAATGGGCATCACCCACCACGTATTTGAATCAAATTGTTCTTTGGGATTTTGTCGGTTTAGGTAGATTTGTTCCTTATCACCCAAAGGAACGAACATGACTATCCACAAGACTCCCACTCAAAATCCTTATCTCAAAAGCATCCGCAGTCAGGTGGCCAGGTTCGATGCGATGGACTGGGTGGCCGCCTTCTTCTCTATAGCAACACCTATATATATCGCCTACCGACTCATCTGCTTTTAAGCCTGCTGTTATCGCAAATTCGCAAATAGTTCTTCGGCGAGTTGGGTCGTTTTGCTAAGTTTCTTCTACACAAAGGAGAAACAAAGATGCAAAGCAATTCAAACAAAACTTCCTCTCAACTGAATCAGTCTTTGAATGGATGGAAGATGCTGGCGATTCTCATGCTCGTAATCGCCACCTTCAATTGGATCTTCGTTGGTGCTTATGTGAGCGGTCAGATGGAAATCAAGCCGACCCTGCTGGTTCTAAAACAAGATGGTTGCGACTTCCTTCTCCAGAGTGGCGTACCCATTCAGGCTCACGTCCCATCCGGTAGTTGTCGAGTCACGCTTCCATTCCGCAGTAACGCGATTGGGAGCGGCGGTCGAACCTTTATAGGAGATAGAGAGATTCAGATCGCAGAAAACCAAGTGACTGTAATCGCAGCAATAGATGGACAGCCTTGGTCAGCGAAGCAACAAAGGCTGATGATCTTGCTCGGTACATGCTTGGTGGTTGTCATCGCAATGGCGGCTTGGGTCTACTTTCTATTCTCTAAGAAAGGCTGATGCGATGAACTTCCTCAAAACCCACACCGTCGCCACAAGTCACCCGGACATCTACCTTGTTCACTGGACCAACAGCACTACCCGATTCAGGGGATCGCTGACCGTACGAGTGACAGCGCAGATCGAAGATCGTGGTATCGCAGCCGAGCTCTCCGCGATGCGTCACCTGCTCGAAGAAAAGGAAGTACTCGGAAACAACCTCGTGGGAAATGCAGGTTCAAATCTGATCTGCTCACTGGGTGCCATCCGCAAATTGCGCAACGGTGAGTCGGACAAATCCCATCTTGCTCCGTACGCCAATTTCTTGAAGACCCGATTTGCAGGCTGCCCGTTGTCAGTAGATAAACGAACAGATTGGTTTCAACACATAGAGCCGGAGACAGCAGACGACCTACTGGTTACAGGCCCACGTCGCGAGACCATCACCGTCAACGGTCTGGGAGAAGTGGCTGTTACGGAACATGTCCTAGAGCGATTCGCTGACCGATACCTTCAAGAACAAGCGTCGAACCAGACCGCACATCAAGCGTGGAAAAAGCTGTGTGAGACGGCAGCACACAAGTCAGTTCGTGAGGTCACTCGCAACAGTCTATGGGCAAGCACTAATCACAACAAAATCGGCAAACAGGAAGGACGTTATTTCCTGAACCCGAATAAGAATCTTGTGCTGGTCGTCACAGACAACCCACGTGAAGGAAAACGATTGGTCACCACCTACTCTGCCAGTCGCCATTTCCAAGCGATGCCCAAGGCGGCCTAAGCAGACCAGCACGGGAATTCAAAATTGAATAGGAGTCAGAAGATGTTTTTACAGGTGATGGGCGCTTCCTGCGTATTGATGATGTTGAGTGTGTTCCTCTGCTATCGGCTATTGGCAGATGAGCAGTATCCACAAATGAACGCTTCCACCTGCCCTGGCGGACAAGGGCACATGGTTGTGACGATGAGGGGCAGCAATGAGTACTGAGTCGAATATGTCTCAGTTGGTGTGTGCGGGACGCGAGGCCATTGAGAAAGCGATTCTCGAAGTCGTGATCCGGCCTTGGATCACGATTGATAGTGGGCAAGAAGATTTGGAAGAGCTACGCGCCTTGCTGGTTCGGTACAACCAAGTGATGACCCAGTACGTGAAACCACAAATCATCCCAACAGCCGCAAACGATAACCAAGGAGCAGCAGATTGATTACGACCACCCTTTTCCATTACCCACACTTTGATCGAAGCAAGTTCCCGCTAGATGTCCGCAAACATAGAGCCACTGACATCCTATGGGAACACTGCTATTTCATTGGCTTCCGTATCTCCGTCGACAACGGCTATGACTATCAGCACTCATTGGTACTCGCCGATGGGTACGAGGAGTTTCAGGCAGGTGTTCGCTACGAGATCGACGCGATACTGCACCGCTACCCAGAATTGAAAAGCACAGATGTCGTCCCCGTCTATATACGCAACCTTCAATTGCTGGATGACGAGTTCCTGACGGCGGATACCAAAGAAGAGGTACGTGAGGAGATCCAAGACTGTCTAGGCAAACGCGATGACACGCATTTCATCGTGATGGGACTGTTCGCTCAGAAAAAACTGGGCATCCTTGAGATGCATAACACTCAAAACGCGCTTGATGCGATCCGCATGGCTATTTACAAAGGGGGCGATCTATACGGTAACGGTCTCGTGACATTAGAAGTGCGAAACGCTCACCCGGTGAATTCTGAATTCGATGTGCTTGTTCTGCAGACCGCCGCACGGATGAAGGCACTAGAAGACAGTACGACCATCGGTTCAGGGATGCTTAATTGATCACTCGTAATCGACTCGTTCGCGCAATTCTTTGCCTGGTTTGAAGTGCGGTGCGTATTTGGCTGGGATAGAGACGGAGGCACCTGTTTTGGGATTTCGCCCTTTGCGTGGGGGACGATAATTCAGGCTGAAGCTACCGAATCCTCTTATCTCTGCCCTGTTCCCTCTAGCCAGCGACTGCGACATTTGATCCAGGATGGTACAAACGGTCAGTTCGATGTCTTTGAGGGTGAGTTGCGGGAATTGCTCGGCAAGTCTTTGGATAAGCTCAGAACGGGTCATGAAAGGGTTGACTGGTTTACGGTAGATAACGCGGCAGCGAATTATAGAGGAGAAGTGAATTGAAGAATGTCACATGGATGCGGATCAGGCGGTTCATCAACCGGTCGGGTATCGGATACTTTGCACCGATGATCGCCGTTTGCCGAATGATTAGAAAACGGAGATTGAGCTTTGCTCATGAGATGAGGATTGTGTATCGGTATAGCTTTGGGAAGTAGGAATCAACGACCAATAATCAATTTGGTTAAGTCATCTCCTCGGCCTTATGTGAATCTTCACATAAGGCCGATTATGCACAGTTCTCGATTATGTGAAGTTTCGGAGCGGACTGTGCTGAAAGGTAGGAAGTAAACGGCAAGGCAGGTGGTGATGCAAATGTAAGCTGTACATAATTTCTGTAGTAGCCTGATCAAGCAGAACCACGTCAGAAGACAAATCTGGCCCACACTGCTACGCACAGTTCCGCGTTAGACGTGCACCTGCGCACTATGATTGGGGTGGCATCAAATGCGACCGGCTTTTTGACTCGCTGATCGATTTCCTGAAGTCGCTGAGATTATGTGAAGGTCTGAATTTGCGCGTGTCACTACCAGCCAGCGCTTCGTGCGGATTTCAACCTTTCACTTCACATAATCGAGGACTGTGCATAATCGGCCTTTCCAGACTGTCACTCCCATCTGGACTTGTAATGGGTGACCGCTTTGTTGCATGCTGTTAGCATGGCGCTACAACCGTTGTATGCCATACATCCATACCATCACGTTACCTCAAGAGAGATTATGTATTGCTGTTACTTCTAGAAGCATCTTTGCTACGGTACTACGCAGGATTTAGAAAATGAAAAATGATATTCAAAATAAAAAGGCATTCCGCCCACCGGAAATCTACAAGCTAATAGCCGGCATTCAAAATATCCAGAAAAGAAATTTGCTGCGGGGTTTTATTGCAAAACGTCATATTAGCCATCATGACATAGAGATCATTAGGAGAAGAAACTCCGCGCATGACAGCATGATTATCGGCGCATTATTGAAGGGGCGAAACGGGCTAATGGAAGAGCGGCCCAGATTGAACAAGAGGAACTGCAATGACTTGTTCATGATGACATCATTTCCGCCAATAGATTGGAGAAACGAGGTCTGCTATACAGCTGGATATATTAACTCTATGAACGATGTTGCAATCGAGATGTTGCACATCATAAAAAGTTTGGCTCGACTGGAAATCATGGATTCTGATTGTGCCCTTGGGCTCTTACTTAATTTGAGCGGAAAATATGGCGCGTCCAATTATCTATCTTACAAGCTGGCTTATTTACGGAGTGCAAGGGATCTTCCAGCAAGTTTATTAAGTGTCGTTTCTAAAATTGAAGACGAAATGGGGCATCGTCATAATGCTGGAATGCACTTCAGTGCTCTTGAAAACATAAGTTCTAAAATTTCGCTCTTCGTAGTTGCTCAGCGGAGAGTTAGTGGTCTTGTCGGGAGGGTGAATGGCGATTTTAGAAAAGCGCTTTCCCTGAGCAATTTCATACCAACTCCTCTTGATGAGTTAGATGTAGCGGGTTTCTTACTTCGAGCAACTGAATCCTCATTGCTGGATACTGTTTACGCAATATTGGTGATATTCAATCTTGAGGAGGAGCTTGATGCGGTTAAGAGCGAATTCGAGTTACGCCTTAAGCCTGAATTTGTAACCCAACTGCACGATGTAATTCAATTTGCTGCTGAATCGGTGGATGGGACTTTCGTTACTGACTACTACCGATCACATGACCAAAACTCCAATCCGACATTAGATTTATACAGAATCTCATCCGCATTTCTCGAGCGGCCGAAATTTGCCGTATACAGGAACAGATTGGATCAAGTTGTTGGTGCCAGATTATTGGCGGAGATTATTGATGGAAAAATTCACACACTCTCCAAGCCATTCAACAATAAAAGAATTCTGCTTTCTCAGGATTCCACACCTTTAGAGGAAGTTTTGGATGTCTCATTGGACACATTTTACAGGACATTTTTGTTTCTTAGATTTGTAGGTAATAGGGTGAATCTATTAGATCTTTCGAAAGACGAAATTAGATTCATTTGCGAGAACACGCTCGGCTTGGATGCTCTTCTCACAGAAGAAGAAATGAGAGCATTGTATTTAATTGCACCATCTGAATCGAAAAGCTTGATTTCAGTTCTCGTGCTCGCGCTATTTCGAACGAAGTCAATCGATCCAGATGTAGACTTTGAATTCAGGACAGATTTTATTTCACACGTCAAGACTCTGCATGACGGATCTATCATCAGTTTTATTGATTTTCTTCTGCAAGACTCGCCCCAGGTTGCGAATTACATCGTTGGTTCACTTGATGAGGTAACACTTGAAAAAATGTATACCCTTGTCAAGAATGCCTCTGAGGCTTCTCAGATACGATGTGACATCCTCCGGGCAGTAGGACAGCGGTTGAATCGTATAGAGTATTTTATAGAGGCCGATGCGATTACTACGCGCTCAAAGGTCTCGAAGCTACAGCAATACTTCGACAGTAGTCGAATGTATGTTGATAGTGTTGCGATGAAAAAATGGCTCGATAGCAACCCTACAATATCAACGGAGCAATATCGGTCTTTGTACCCCAAGATTGAAGCAAGAATGTCGTCAGTTGAAAGTAAGTCTGGGGTGGAAACCAATGTGTTGGTTATTCAGGTAAACGATCAAGATGAATACCTCATTTCTCAGATTGCCAAGGACGCATTCGAGCAGTTTTGTTTGAACGCCGAATTCGGAATCCAATCATACTTGGGGCGTCGAATTAGACACAACACCCTTGATGGGGTTACTACAGATACTGTAGATGCTGTGTTTCGCAAACCTGAGTACGGGATTGTTATGTCAAACCCAAGCATGCGTCGAACAGTAGAGTCGTGGATGGCGTTGTATAAGTCAATTATTGACAAGTTAAGAAGAGAAAACCTGCAGTTTAAGTCTAATAATTCGTTCTTCAACGCTATCTTGGACTTGGAAGACTCTACTACCAAAGAGAACCTTCGAATCCTATCTAGTACCTTAAGATCGGCTGGTCGAGGCGAGTTTCTCAACGATTTGGTGATAGCTTTTTGTTGGAAACAAATAACACCACAGCTTGAAAATGCGGCACGGTATATTAAAACAAAACTTCTTCAGGAGGCGTCTGCATCAATTGATAAATATTTTTCAGGTTCCTGCGGAGTTGTCGAGGAGCAAATGAAATCCGACCTGCATGAAGCTGTCAATGAGGTATTAAAAAAAGTTGCCGACTGGTTTCAGGTTCCTCAAACAGGTTTCATATCTGCATCGGTTAGAGATTTGTGCCAAATTATTCTAATTGAGCTTAATCGGGAAAACCTTGATAAATTTACAGGAAATGCTTTAGATAATAAATATACTGGCATAAGTGTTCACCGCCTCTATGACTGCTTGGCGGTATTGCTAAAAAATGCCCAGAAGCATGGGGAAGTGGACTCTAAACAACAGATTCATATATGCGCAAATCGAACAAGTGACGACTCCGTTTTAGAGTTGGTATCTATTGACATTACGTCAACGGTTTCCAATGAAGAATACTCGAAATCAAAGGACAGAATCTTTAGCGCAATCGATTCTAAAGAGGCTGGGATAGATATGGTTACTGAAGGCTATACCGGTATCAAAAAGATAAAATTTATTACTCGGGCATGCGAGGGGGGCCACACAGTACGATGTGATGCCAACGATGATGCAAGAGAGCTAAAGCTCGGCTTCTCTATCCATGCGGAGGCTGCAACTGAAGACCTTACTTCGAGTGCAGCATCATGAGAGTTTTACTTGTTGAGGACGAGGTGCATAAGCGAGACGAGATAAAGCAGTGCGTTCAGGAAGTTTATGGCTTTTCGCCTGAGATAGTTGACGGCGTCAGTAGCGCCGTACTAAAAGTTATGGAGGCAGACTACGACCTCATCATCTTGGACATGGCACTTTCTACCTTTGGAGACAGCGCTGACGACAAGAACAAAGGTCACGATCAGGCGCAGGGGGGTATTGAAGTATTACGAGCTCTTAAACTTGCAAAGAAGTCCACAAAAATAATTATTGTTACTCAATATCCGGATTTTTACATTGGTGGCAGCAAAGTTAAATTAAAAAACTCGCCCCTAATTATCCGTGAGAAATACATGCAAAATGTCATAGGCGCTGTTTTGTATAATTACAAATCTAAATCGACAATGCAGCGAATTATGTCAATTCTTAGGACGTGTTAATGAAAATTCTGTTGATCGAAGATGAGGCCAATAAATCTAGGTCAATTATTTCCTATCTTGAAAGTCGCGGGGTTGCTAGAGGGGATATTATTCGTGCGAAGAATATGACGGACTTCGCGGCAAACCTCAACGCTGACATTGGACTTTTTATTATCGACTTTAAATTACCAAGTGTTGATAATGGGCATGCATCGCAAAATGGAAAAGCAATTTTGGAGTCCATTGTAAAAGCGGGTAAAAACGATGCTTTGCTGCTGGCAATAAGCTCATATCCCGAGGATTTCCCAGAATTGAGACCCTTTTATGAATCTCACGGTTGCATACTGGCAGATTTTTCGAACAAAAAAGGGTGGCAATCTACGCTTGACCACTTGTTAATTCAGTTAAACAAGAATTTAAAGTTTGATTTTGTTATCTTCTGTGCTTTGAAGGAGGAGCGAAATCCTTACATCGCGTTGTCTGAAGGAAAGCAGGTCACAAGGAGTGGCATTGATTGCTACGATATTGCAATCGGCGGCAGGAAGGGTACTGTCATACTCATGCCGCAAATGGGTTTGGTAAATGCTGCTGTGACTACTAGCTTGTGTATTGACCGATACAAACCCTCAGTTGTTGGTATGAGCGGAATTTGTGGGGGGTTTGCGAGTAGAGCCGAAATGGGACAATTGTTTGTTTCAAGCATGGCTTATGAATATCAATCTGGAAAATGGGCATCGGATGGTTTTTCGCAAGAGCCATACCAGGTACCAACGGATCACATCACCCTTACAGAGTTAAAAGCGTTGATAAACTCTGCTGATCTTATCCGTGAACTGGAAGATGGGTTTAGCGGAACGCGTCCAGCAAATCAGATAAAGCCAGAAATTGGGGTGTTTACCAGTGGTTCGGCAGTAATTGCTGGTGCCGAATACATGCAGCAAATTGAAGTGACTCATAGAAAGGTTAACGCCCTAGATATGGAGGTTTTTGCTTTGCATCGAGCTGCAGAGCTCTCGCCACACAAGCCTCCTTGTATTTGTGCTAAGACAGTGGTTGATCTGTGCAATAAAGACAAGAAAGATGATATGCATCTTTATGGCTCGTATATTTCGGCAAAATTTCTGATTAAGGCAGTTAACAATTTCTTTTCTAGAAGTGAGACATAAGCGAATATCAGTCGCTAATGTTGCTGGTGATTTGCGCCGCAATGGCTGTTGGCAAAAAGGAGTAACTACCCAAATACGCCGATAGAGGTTGATAATCTATGCAAAACGCATTTCGCCACTTTCATCCAGCCTTAGGCTCCGCCATAATTTGGTACAGCTCTAAACTGGTACTTTCGGCGCAATTTCCATGATGAAGATGAGTTTGTGCTGTTAAAGAGGTCAACTTAACTACTTGTCGGTGGAAGGGCTACGGGTGGCAGGTCAGCGCAACCGTTGATTAGAACGCTTCCTGCTGGTGCGCAACAGCTGTAGCACTATGCCAAACATGCCACAAAGCAGACATCTTTAGTCAGTGAAGTTCAACTGGCGTAAGCGTCCGCTCTGACCGAGCAAGAGACCGTCAGGTTATCGGCCTTATGCACAGATTCACATAAGGCCGAGTTTGAGTCAGTCATACCTGCCCATTAGCACCGCATCACCGCTCAGCCCCACCCTGTTCAATTCCCTGCTGACCGTCCAAGCCTGCATTGGCTCAGAGTCATGAGGCAGAAGCTGTAGCAATGCTTCAATTTGCCGGTTCTGGGGTGACAACCAATCATCCAACTTGAAGATACATTAGCATTCATTGGTGCATGTAAACCCAACGATGAGCAGATCGACCTGCTGACGAGTAGTATGTAGATGCTTGTTGGCGTGTTGGGTACGGTTGTAACTGGAATAGATCAAGAGAGACATTGATGAAAAACGAAATAATCGATTACCTCAAAAAACACGGTGAAAGCTTAGACTCAGACATAGCCAAAGCTGTAGGACTTACTCTCGCTAACGTACGCATTCAACTATCAGAGCTGACAACCAAGGGTGACATCATGTCCTACCAATCCACCAAGTTCGTCGGCGGCAAAAAAATCGAGGGGATGCGATGCCGATTGGCCGGATACATTCCACCGGCTGCACCTGGTAGAAAATCCGGCAAGGTTCAGTTGAAGTTGTCGTAACAGGCTGACGTACTTCTAACCAGCATATCCAGTTGATCATGGCTGCACTTATTCACCAGTCAATCGAGAGATAAACGATTTTGGCTTCATCTGAATGGTCTTCCCCATCCTAGCTCGCTTGCTGAAGATGCCCTGTAGTTCCGATTCAGACAGTTTGATCACTTGCTCGCGCCCTGCCCCAGTTTGGGCGATGACGGTCAACTTAGGATGGTTGAGTACGCACACCGATGCGAGCTCTTCTCCTTCGTTTAACCCCATCACCACGACACCTTTTCCACCACCTGATAGTCGCTTCATCTCTTCCAGTACAAACACTAACAACCTACCCGTGTTACTAGCCGAAACCACTAGCGATTGTTGAGTCGGGTTAAACATCACTGGTGACAGGATGCGCTCTTCACCATCAATCGTGATGAATTGTTTGCCTGCTTTGTTCCGCCCCACCATATCGCTCAGCGTACAGATGAAGCCATAACCTGCCGAAGTCGCCAGCAACACGCTTTGATCATTAACGCCGCAGAATACATGCACGATCTTTGCACCTGCAGCCACCTCAATCAAAGTAGCCAATGGAACGCCATCGCCTCGCCCTGAAGGAAGTTGAGAGACCGGAATACTACAAACCCGACCGTTGCTACTAACTACGATGCACTGGTCGGTCGTACGACACTCGAAGGTTGCCTCCACCGCATCACCTTCCTTAAATGCCACGCTCGATAGATCAAGACCGTGCCCCTGCCTTGTGCGAGCCCAATGCTTCTTGGAGATGATGACCGTCACCGGTTCGTCCACCACCTGTGTCGTGAGTACAACGCGCTCTGCCTGCTCAATGAGAGTACGTCTGTCATCACCAAAGGCTTTGATGTCGTCCTCGATCTCTTTGCCAACGCGGCGACGCATGATTGAATCCGAGCCCAAAAGTTTATTCAGATCATCACCCTCGTCTTGCAATTGCTTCAGCTCGCGTTCGATCTTGATGCCTTCCATCTTGGCCAACTGGCGCAGCCTGATCTCCAAGATGTCCTCGGCCTGACGATCAGATAACTCAAAGCGTGCAATCAGTGCTGCTTTCGGCTCGTCCGATTCGCGTATCAGGGCAATCACTTCATCCAAATTAAGATAGACCGTCATGCGTCCATTCAGAATATGGATGCGGTCATTGATCTGCCCCAATCGATGCTCACACCGACGGCGGACCGTTGCGATACGGAATTGCGCCCATTCTCTGATGATGTTCGAGATGGACTTCTGTTGTGGACGACCATCGATGCCGATCATCACCATATTGATAGACAGAGAACTTTCCAAGCTGGTGTGCGCCAACAGGATGGTCATGAGTTCATCGACAGACTGGCGACCCGACTTTGGTTCAAATACCAGTCGCACCGCCTGATCTTTATCCGACTCATCGACCACTCGGTCTAGCACTGAGAGGATCAACTGTTTGTTCTGCGTCTGCTCTTGGGTCAACGCCTTCTTGTTCGCCCTGATCTTTGGATTGGTCAGCTCCTCGATTTCCTCCATGATCTTTTTGGCTGAGGTGCCATGGGGAAGTTCATACACCGCCACGCGCCATTGCCCGCGTGCCAATTCTTCAAGCTTCCAGCGTGCGCGCATCTTCAAAGAACCGCGCCCAGTCCTATAGCATTCACGAATCTCTGAGGGTGAGGAGATGATCTGACCGCCACTCGGCAGATCAGGACCTGTGATCGAAGCCAATAGCTCGTCATCTGAACAAGCAGCATTTCTGACACACAGTGCAGCAGCCATTCCTACTTCGCGTAAATTATGCGATGGGATCTCAGTCGCCATCCCGACCGCAATACCCGATGCACCATTGAGCAATACCATCGGCAGACGAGCCGGTAGCATGGCAGGTTCTTGGAAATGGCCGTCGTAGTTCGGGATCATGTCCACCGTGCCCATGTCCAATTCGGACAGTAAGACGGCAGCGATAGGTGTCAGGCGTGCTTCTGTGTAACGCATCGCGGCAGAGTTATCTCCATCTCGCGAACCGAAGTTGCCTTGTCCATCGACGAGTGGATACCGTAACGAGAAACTCTGCGCCAGACGCACCATGGCATCGTAGGCTGAGGTGTCACCATGCGGATGGAACTTACCCAACACTTCACCCACCACACGCGCCGATTTAACGAAGGTGCTGTTGTGGGTCAGACCCATTTCTCGCATGGCATAGAGAATGCGACGCTGCACTGGCTTTTGACCATCACACACATCTGGTAACGCCCTACCCTTCACCACGGATACTGCATATTCCAAATAGGCACGCTCGGCATACAGCGCCAATGGAACGGAATCACCCTCAGGTAGGTCAGGCAGCGGTGCAAAGTGACGAACAGTCTTGCCCCCTCCTCCATTCGATGTTGAGGGAGCTACGTCGACGAGTTCGTCTGCTACTGTGGTTGTGACTGGAAGTTGTTCTTCATCACCCGCTTCAAACAAGGTTTGTTGTTGCTCAGACATCGCCCGTTACCTCGTTCCCGTGAAATTCTAGCCATTCCCGTCTTGAGCCAGATTCCTTCTTGGCCATTAGCATCGTCATGGTTTGCTCGGCTGCTGCAAAAGATGCGGTATCCAGTTCGACCCGCAGGGCGCGTCGAGTATCAGGACACATGGTGGTCTCCCATAATTGCAGGGGATTCATCTCACCGAGTCCTTTGAAACGTGAGATACCCCATGAACCTTCCCTTACTTTGTCTTTTCTCATGCGATCCTCGATAGAGGTAAGCTCATCCGCATTCAGCGCATAGAGTTTGCGCAGTGGCTTCTTACCCTGGGCAGGAACATCGATGCGAAACAGTGGCGGTTGCGCAAGGTAGATGTGTCCTGCCTCGATCAACTTAGGGAAGTGCTGGAAGAACAAAGTCAGCAGTAGCGTCGCAATGTGCGATCCGTCCACGTCCGCATCGGCCATGATGAAGATGCTGTGATAGCGCAAACCAGACAGGTCAGCGTTGTCATTCAAACTGTGTGGATCGACGCCGATCGCTACCGCAATGTCATGCACTTCGGCATTCGCAAATAACTTGTCACGCTCGACCTCAAAGGTATTGAGCACTTTGCCGCGTAGGGGCAGGATGGCCTGGAACTCTTTGTCGCGCCCCTGTTTAGCCGATCCACCTGCTGAGTCGCCCTCGACCAGAAACAACTCATTACGCGTCGGATTGAATTCCGCAGCATCCGTGAGTTTACCGGGCAGGACGGCTACAGAGGAGCCCTTTTTCTTCTCGACCTTCTGCGATGAGCGCATCCGTGTCTGTGCCTGCTTGATGGAGAGCTCAGCGATCTTCTTGCCGTATTCGATGTGTTCGTTGAGCCATAACAGCAGCGGATCGCTGACCATGCCAGAGACGAGTTTTAATGCGCTGCGAGAAACCAGTTTTTCTTTTGTCTGGCCTTGGAATGAGGGATCGAGCAGCTTGGCGGACAGGACAAAGCTGACTCTGGAGAGTACATCCTCCGAGGTCAACTTGATACCTTTGGGCATCATGCTGTGCAAGTCGATGAAGTTCTTTACGGCATTGAATACGCCATCACGCAAACCTGCATCGTGTGTTCCGCCTGACCACGTTGGGATCAGATTGACATAGGACTCACGGGTGATCGCCCCCTCCTCGGCCCAAGCAAAAGCCCAAGCAGCACCTTCTCCTTCGACATAATTGTCATCCCCACCCTTCGCGATATATCGCTCGCCGGTAAAGATCGGGGCGGCCAATTCCTGCTCAGCCAATGCTTCTGCAAGGTAACCGCGCAACCCATCTGGATAAGACCAAGACTTGGTCTCTTTGGTCTGCTCGATGTTAAGAGTTACCGTTACACCGGGCAACAAGACGGCCTTGGCACGGAGAGCCCGTTCCAGTTGTGCCAGATTGATGTTGGGAGTATCGAAATACTTAACATCAGGCCACGCTCGCACGGTGGTTCCCGTCTTACGTTTCGGACAGTCCGCAACTTTAGCCAGCGGACTGACTGCCACCCCATTCACGAAGCGCAGATGATGTTGACCGCCATCCCGAAACACGGTGACTTCGACTGCGGTTGAGAGTGCATTGGTGACGGCAACCCCCACGCCATGCAGACCACCTGCAAACTTATAGGCGCCGCCTGACTCCTTGTCGAACTTGCCACCGGCGTGGAGCACTGTAAAGGCGACTTCAACGACAGAGACACCTTCCTCTGGATGTATTCCAACTGGGATGCCACGACCTTCATCCGTTACAGAGACCGATCCATCTGCGTGAGCAGTGACAGATATGGTCTTTGAGAATCCGGCTAGTGCCTCGTCACAGGCGTTATCCACCACCTCGGTGATTATGTGGTTGGGGTTATCCAGCGTTGTATACATTCCAGGGCGCTGGCGGACTGGTTCTAAGCCTCGCAGTACCTTGAAGGATGTTTCGTCATAAGTAGAACTCAATGTGACTCTCCAGAATTACGATGTTTCAGCGAACAATGCTAATTGCTGGAACATGGTAGAGAACGTTCGTTCTGATGTCAAATCTACGCTAGACCTATCAAACGGTAGTCGAGCGATAGGCTGGCGAGAAGACGTTGCTAGTGAGAGGTATACAGGATTTACTCACGTCCGCCCCCCATACTGGGGAGTGGATTGAATAACTCGAACTATTCGGACAGTTTCTTCAAAATTGCAGCGACATCCTTCTTGCCCATCTCTCTAAGGGCGACGATCTTGACCAACTGCGCCTCACGCGGTTTCGACTTACCTGCCTCCCAACCATAGATGGTTGCCGCTGACACATCTAGCAAGCCTGCCAATACATCAGCAGTAAGGCCCAATCTCAGTCTGAGCGTCTTGAATCCCTTCGCAGTAAAACGAGCTCGGGTTTTCACCTCCGCACTTGATGTCACATCAACCTGTGTTGAGACTTGTTTGGTTAGGCGTGACAGTTGTTTCTCAAGTGCGTCGACTCTGCGCTTTAACGCAGCAATGTCAGATCTATATTGAGCTGATGATTTCTTTAAGTTGTCGGTCTCGCTACGCACCTCTTTACGAGATAGGCGTGAGATCTCCTCCTTAAACACGGTTGCGATATTTGCCATGACTCTCTCCTATTAATACATGGTGTTTCAAGAACACTCTGTGACTTCTTTTATCACTTTAACGTATAAACGAAGAACAGAAAATGTATTGCGAGGAATCGGTTTGGAGTGATGAGTGGGATATTGAATCAAATATTCAGCGCACTGAACGGCAATAGCTCGTCCATAGCGGCCGAATCAGAGTGCTTCCAAATTTGACTGCTATACCGACCAGAGCGGACATCAACATTTGACATGAGCGGCGGCTGGAGGTGTGCGAAGCACGCTGGAAGCCGTCCGTGCGATGGATGAGTTAGACCTCAGAGCTATAGCTGGCGAACTGCCATCCGAATGAAATCTGCCAAGCGTACCTTGGCAACCCAATCGCTTCCCTGCCAATCGCCATGCAACTCAACGGTACCGTCGAGAAAATTCATCCGATCTGGCAGGGTCGCCATTCCGAAGGATATCTGCTTTGCGTGGATCAACTTGTTGCATGCATCCCGGAAACGCAGACTCGTCTCCTTTTTTCCTTCCCGAATGAATCCAACATCAGTTTCGGGTCGACCGTCAACTCGGGCTTCGTGAATAACATCCAGCGGCCAGTTACCACCGTCGAGGAGATTTCTTAGGACAACAGCTACCTCAATCAGCAGTTTGGTTGCTTGCGCAACTTCGTGGCGCACCCTGAGCTTGTCAAACTCGTCGCGATTATCACCTGTCGACAGGCGTGCCAAGCCCTCACTTCCAAACACTACAGCGGCCAGGTCATATAGAGACGAGTAAATGAGCGGCCGCTCGATCAGCAGTGCAGTAGGAAGTGAGTGCATGATGTAGGGCTCGAAGTGGGCTCTCTTGATGAGGTCTAACGTGAAGCTAACCGGGCGCGCAGAACCGCACCCTTGAAAAAAACCATGCCGTTCCGCGCTCCGTGTTGAGCGTAAGGTTAGCCACCATTCGTGACTCCTGCTCTCGCCTTTTGGCGAAGTTCATTCCACGCAGAGCTGAAAAGCGCACCGCCAACCACAGCAAAGAATGCAAGGAGAGACTGGCCTACAAACTCAAATGCAGGGTTGTTTAGGGCGCGGCTCGTGAAGATCATAGAAAGCCCTGCGGTTGTGAAAAAACCTACATAGGCAATTGACCAGAACATGAGCCATTTGGGCCCCATGGCGCGAAGCCAAAGTGCAGCAGCAACCCCACAGATGATATAGACCGCGTAAAGCACGATGTACATGTTGGGCATAGTCAATCCTAGTGGCTAACGTTAAGTTGAGGGGCTGACGCGGGCCGCTTCGCGGCAGTCCCGCTCGAACGTTAGGTTAGATGCATATTTTGCAAATGTGATAGTTCTGTTCCCCGGTGGCGATCCAGTCTCGAATGGCGTTAATTGTGATATTGCGGAGCTCTTCAGGTTCGTAATTTGCAGATTCTGAATACATTAGGCAGTCTTCCCACCCTCTGTCATCTACTTCAAACGAATGATGCTGAAGGTTTGGCCCATCCTCATCATCCTCGTTGATACCAAGCTTTTCAGATGCCTGGGCTGCTATTTGTATCGCATGAGTTCTAGTTGTGACGAGAACAACCACTTCGTAATTATTAAGATCTTCAACAACCCGATTTATGTCGATTTCAAAAGCTATGACGGGGATGTATTTAAGTGACATATATGTACCTATCAGTTATTAGACAGACCCACCGGTCTGTACTATTGATAATAGTGTGGAATGCATATTTTCGATAATCAATTGATTCATTGAATTCTCCCGAATTTATTGTTCCACATAAGAATAATAGTGCGGGCTGGCGCGAATGTCTTCTGTGGGAAAATAATTCGAGTAACTGGTTATGGCATAACCTTGGCAAATGTTGATGTGTTTCTAAATTCAATTCGAAAAGAATTGGAGATAGATGTTAAAGATTAGTAATGTCCTCAGATTGGCCTACTTATATATGGCAAGCATAGAATTAAGTTCCTTGGCGACATGATCAACTAGGGAGGGTGGTGCAATTACTTTGACTCCAGCACCATATCTCATGATGTCCATCAATAGCTCGGTGTCCTTGCTGTATGGAATCTTGAGCTCATAGCAGCCATCATCCAAATATCGCCCTTTTTGTTTGGGATGCCAACTTTCGTTAGATACCCATCGGGAAATCTCCGGAGTGAAATGAAGCGTGGCCCATTGAGTGGTTTTCCCAGAAAATATCCCGTAACCAGATCCCAATATTTCATTCAGCTTCTTTTCGCTTATATCTTTTGCCTTAGTAACTAGTAAATCAACGCCGCGAATAGAATCAACGGAGAAGCTGCGAAGGTCATTTCGCAGATGACACCAGCCATCTAGATACCAGTTGCCTCGGTAGTTAATTAGACGTTGGGGAGAAATTTCTCTTTGTGAGGTCTGATTTGTTCCGCGAGCGAAATATTGGATGCGCAATCTTCTTCGTATCAGCAGGGCTGAACCAACTATTTCGAAATGATCTAGTCGCACGCGGCGAACATTCATCATTTCGATCCGTACACGTTTTTGAATTTCTTCAATAGAATTGTCTGCAGCACCCAGCAAGGCGGTTAGGCGTGAGAGAAGAGGTTTGATATGCCCTCCGAGTAGGCCGCCAGTATCAAGATTTGATAACAGATGGTGCGTGGTCATCAGAGCATGGATTTCTTCTGCCGAAAACCACAGGCCGGGAAGTTCAAATTTGGAAGCCTGATCTTGTTTTTCATAGCGATAACCCCCAAGCTCTTTGTCGAAAATAATTGGAGCCTGCATTCTGTCCCGCAGAACATTCAGATCACGCTTGAGCGTGGCGAGAGAAACTTCCAACCTTTCCAACAGCTGCGAGATTGTCACAAAACGTCGCTCAGCCAGCATCTGATCAATTATGTATATTCGTTCATTCATTCCCATAATTTTCTCCTGAGTCAGGCTCATCCGGTGAGCTTGGAGTGTGGCAGACTTCGATATATGGCTCAAGTGGCCTTACTAGAAAGGAGAATCGAATGGCATCCAATGTAGCAAAACTCAATCAAATTTATGATCGGACGACTGGTCGTTGCCACATTTGTCATAAGAAATTGGCATTTAAAAACTATGGGGCACTTGGAGCACGTGCTGCTTGGGAGGTAGAGCACTCAATTCCTCAGGCTAAAGGCGGTACTGATCATTTAAATAACTTATATCCAGCTTGCATCCCTTGTAATCGCTCCAAGGGGTCGTCAAGCACTGTCTCAGCCCGATCAAAACACGGTAAGTCACGTGCACCGCTTTCAGGGGATAAGAGGGAAAAGGCAAGAACCGGAAATGCTTTTGCCGGAGGAACACTCGGTGCGATGATTGGCTCTGTAGGCGGACCTGTTGGCGCATTTATCGGAGCTTGTCTTGGTGCGAGCCTTGGGCATAGCCAAGATCCAGATAAATGAAATGGTGATTTCATCAAGCTACGTAGATTTGCTCATTGGCAAAACGTTACGGCCACCTTCGGGCACGTATAATCCAATTGTCAGTTGTTTATTTTATTGTTAGGAGATTCTCACATGAACCATCCAAAGAAATATGAGTTGTTTGTAGACGGTGATAAATATGAATGGGAAAAGAGCAAAATTTCAGGTGCTGAGCTGCGTGTATTAGCCGGTATACCTGATAGCGCTGAAATATTTTTGAAGGTACCCGGAAAGCCGGACGCTGAGGTAACAAACGATACCGTTGTAGACCTTGAAAAACATCATGGTCCAGCTAAGTTTTCTACTCAATCGCCAGGTTCACAGGCCGGTTAATAGCTATGCCGCTGTTGTTTGATGATGACTACGAACAGCTTAGGGATCGCGGGATCACCTACGAAGAGAGTGAGCCGCAGCGTTTTTTTCTTTTTACGCATTTCACACTGCCCGAGGGGCTATACACAGTAGCCTCATGTGACGTCTTGGTAGTCATTCCTCCAAACTACAATCAGGATGGAAATGACATGTTTTGGACGTTTCCGAGACTTTATCGTGCAGATGCCAAGCCGATACCAGCTGTTCTGGACCCTGCTGGAGGCGACAACCGTGTTCTAAATGGCAAGGAATATTGTAGATGGTCACGCCATTGGCCTTCTGGTCCAGGGCTGTGGCGCCCCGGTAGGGACGACATCATTTCAATTTATCGCCGGATTGTTTGGGCATTACAGAAACCGGATTGCCAATGAATAAACCTCGAATCACATTTCTGGCTTCACAAGAGAGGGAGTTGCTTGAGCACCTCCAATCGCATCCTCATGGCCATGAAATGGCAGCGGTCGTTCTATTTCGTCGGCTATCTTATCTGATACCTGGATTGGCAGAATCCGATCGTTACATCGCCGTTAGAGTGATTCCTTTTGAAAAAGGTTGGGCAACCAATAGTTCAGATTCGCATATCAGCTTTGATTTGAAATATCTTCGTGATCTGTTTCGGCAGTGCGAAGAGGAATCGCTTGTATTTTGTTTTGTACACAATCACCCCGGCGGTTACCCAGATTTTTCGCAAGTCGACGATGACAACGAACTCACGCTATTACGTGCGCTCACGAATCGCAACGGCAAAGATATACACTTTGTGGCAATGCTGTGGACCAACAATTCATGGAAAGCAAGAATCCGATACGGTCACCAACCTGAGTCGGTGCAGTTGGTCAGACATATCCTTGTGCATGGCCGCCCGCTCAAGTTATATGAGTATGAGAAAACAGAATTTGCGGACGAGGATATTTCTGCTCGTCATGCCGCTGCATTTGGCCAGCCTTTTGTAGACAAGCTTAAATCATTGCGAGTAGGTGTTGTTGGTGCTGGTGGAACCGGAAGTCCAACCGCGCTGTTGCTTGCACGTGCTGGTGTTGGTGAACTGGTGGTAATCGATAACGATAAATTGGAAAGAAGCAATTTAAACCGTGTAAGAGGTGCGGGGCTTGATGATGTCGGTAAAAATAAAGCACAAATCTTCAAGGATTTTATTGCTCATTTGAAACTGCCCACGAACGTGGCAGCCCTCGAATCTCTGATTGATCAAGATCCCGCCGCTGTCGATGCACTTGCAAGTTGTGACGTAATTTTTGGTTGCACCGACGACCAGATTGGCCGCGAGGTACTGAATACAGCCTTGTATATTTATGCCCAACCATATATCGACATGGGACTTGGTGGTCAGATTGCGGAAGACGCGGAAGGTCACCCATATTTAAGGTATCACCATGGAAGGATAAGTACGATTCTTCCAGAAAGCGGTGAGTGCCTGTTTTGCCAGGGTGTCATCAAGGATGTATGGATTCGGCATCAATACGCGTTGCGGCAGAATCCGAAACTCGCCGCAGAGGAAGCACGAGAGCGGTATTTGGTTGGAGGTGGCGAGCAAGCACCCGGCGTTGGTCCTTTCACCAGCGCGATTGCGGACTATGGAGTTGCAACGCTGTTTGACTTGGTTAAACCATTCCGAAAGCTTCCGGGTGAATTACGTAATGATTTCTTTACCGTGGACTTTGTAAAAATGGAATTTCAGAGCCGCGCCGAAAGGAACGATACAGCCTGTGTTTATTGCCAGCAAAAATCGTATTTAGTTGTTCAAGAGAAATATCGCCTTAACCGACCAATTCTAGGGAAACCAAATGTCGCTCTTTGACAAGCTGCTGGATTGGCTTAAGCTTTTTGATCACGATAAAAAATCGCGTGATTGGTTTGAAAGACAGCCGTTACCGCCGGTGACCTTTCATGAAATCCGTACTGTAGAAAAGCCACCACGTAATGAAGAAGTAGAAGAAAGTATTTTATATTTTGTAGCAGCAGCAAATAAGCCGAAGTGGGTTCTATTTCGATGCCCTTGCAGTTGTAATAGCGTCATTACACTGTCTCTGCAGCAGGTACATAGGCCGCACTGGACGTTAAGTGAAAGCCAGAATAATCGGCCTGTTCTGTACCCATCTGTGTGGAGGGATGTTGGTTGTATGAGTCATTTCTGGATAATGGATGGGCGTGTTTACTGGTGCGGTAATACCGGATCACCGCCTCGCTTAAATTGGTAAGACAATTGCAATAAAGGCCCAAGTAATTACAAGGGAGTGAATATGATCACAGGTGAAAATGAAAAGCCGGAATTGATAATTGGGCTAGTTGGTCCAGCGGGAGTGCGGCTTCGGGATGTATCCAAAGCCCTCGAAATGCATCTCAATTCATTTGGATATACGACCGAAACTATTTCCATCTCCAGATTGTTGGAAGAGTGCCACGACTATGACAAGAAACGGGCTGAAGACGGAGAAGAAAAGCGGATACTTTATTGTCAAGAAGTAGCGCTTAATTTTCGCAGAACCATAAAAGATGGTGCAGCTCCTGCATTTGCTGCTATCGCTGAGATTCGGAAAAAAAGGGCGGCGAAAACTGGAGATCCAGATCGACCAAGGAGTGCCCATGCGTATATCCTCAACCAGCTAAAGCATCCGAGAGAGGAGGAGTTGCTTCGTCAAGTTTACGGTTCAGCATTCATCCTCATCGCTGGGCACGCGCCAAGATCCGCTCGCGAAGACAACCTTGCGAAGACGCTGGCCGACGATGATGGGAAAATCGTTGATGGAAGTTATAAAGCCAAGGCCGTAAACATCATCGATATCGATGATAGCCAAGCAGCCGATTCCGTTTATGGACAGAACACAAGAGATACCTATCCATTAGCGGATTATTTTGTTGATCTCACTTTACAGGGTGGTGAGGACGGGGCAAGAAGATTTATCAACTTAATTTTCGGCCATCCATTTGAAACCCCGTATAGAAAAGAATTTGCCATGCACCAAGCATGGTCGGCATCTTTACGGTCATCGGATTTCAACAGGCAAGTTGGCGCGGTTATCGTTCGTCATGAATATCTAAAAAAGTCTGGCAAGATTTTTCTGAGAGACCTGAACATCGTATCAACCGGAATGAATGAAATTCCTCGCGGTGGCGGGGGACTTTATTGGGATGGCGAATCGCCCGATGTGAGAGATCAAAGACTTGAAGCTAACGACGACGACCGTGCGAAAAAAATAAAGATATCTGCACTTGCCGAGCTTTTGGATCGCATTAAGGGCATGGAATGGTTAGATAAGCAGGTGGGTGACAGACAATCAATCCTTTTGGCACGGGAGTTATTGCCATCACTGAAGGGGTCGCAATATATGAATATTGGGGAGTTTTCAAGGCCGGTACACGCGGAAATGGCGGCTCTGATAGACAGTTCGCGTCGTGGTGTTGCCGTACAAGGTCTTTCTATGTATGTAACCACTTTCCCTTGTCACAACTGTGCAAAACACATTATTGCAGCGGGCCTTAAGCAGGTGATCTACTTAGAACCGTATCCCAAGAGTCGAGCAAAAAGCTTGTATAAAGAAGAAATCGAATTAGAAGCGCCAGAAGACGTTATATATGACGATAAGGTGGCGTTCATCGCATACACGGGTATTGCACCCCGCCAGTATCAACGTTTATTCAGCATGGAGGATAGGGGCAAGAAACATGGTAAACCACTGAAAGACTGGGGAGACAATATGAGTACGCTCCGGCCTCTCTATGTTATGAGTAACGCTTCCGCTTCATACCTTTTGAACGAACGCCAAGAGCTGGAGAGGTTGCCGGAGAGTGCATATAAATGGGACAAAAAGAAGCTTTGTCCTGACTAAAATAGCTGACTTTCGGTGTAACAGCAGCGCACAACAGATATGAGCGACGCAAAGCTATTAGCAGTTGTCGAAGTACCTCGCGATGACCGTGTGCGTTGTCAGTCTACTGGCTGCAATCATCCAGTTTTTCGACGTATTCATGTCGTGAGTGAAAACTCTGCCATCCGCGTCTACGGATCAGAGTGCTTCAAGAAATTGTTTGCCGGGTTTTCAGTGGCATCTTCAACACCTCAGCACACTTCATCTGATGGCCGCCACCTCACAAATGAGGAACGGCAACTTCTTATCGAAAATACTGAACGCCTTATCCAACAGTTTAAAACCGAGCATCAAGCAGAGCTCGCCCGCAAAGCAGAGCTCCAAGCTGCCCGCCCAGCCCCAGTGCCAAAGCCTTCTTTACCTTTACCACCGCAACAACCCACGACAGTTGCACGCCCTGTAGCCAGGCATGTATCTGAAGCGCAGGCAAAGCAAATTGTGCGCGAAAAATATAATGTTGACCCTGAGCTTCCCGGTTGGCGTGGCCTTGTACTCCAAGAGATGGAGCGCATCGACAATGTTGGATAACCCTATATTCTAGCGGGGCTGCGAAAAAAACCTCTCACAGCAAAAATTCCTCGTTGAATATCTGCTTTGTAGAAATAAAACCTAAAGGGGGCGAAATTTTTAGTGCATTGAAGCAAGAGGCGAAGGGCCGCTTTGCGATTGTAATAGTTCGCCGAAGTTGAATGCGGCCACTTAGCGGCATCCCGTGCCAATGACCGGTGTACTATACATAGCTGACCTAGATGGGGTAGTACGCAAACGGCGGCTCAGGCCGAGCAAGAAACAGGCTGGTTCTCGGCCTTATGCAAAGCTTTCCATAAGGCCGAAAGCATGACTTTCTTTTGTAGTGGGCGTCCGTCCATTTCTATTCAATCGCTGAATCACGTATCGCACTACCAGATTTTCAAACCTCCCATACCTAAAGCACACCAGCGATCTTCAGACTGCCTTAAGTAGTAGTCGATGCTTCTTACCAACCTCAATAATCTGCTCAGCCGTGACACCATATTGCGCGGCTAAACTGCCCCATCCTGCAAATACATCCACCACTTCATCAATGACTTTGCCCGGATGTTTGATGCTGAACTTCTCACCTGTCTCGATCAAGAGTTCACGCGTGAATCCGTCCGATTGACCTCCCAAGGTCATCTGATGGTGTGCGGTGTAGCCAGAGCCTGCCGCAAAGGTCAGATCATAGGCAGGAGCCAATCGCCACTCGCCCGTCATGGAGTCCAACAAGAAGGAGATGTTTTTGACGTGATCGTCTTGGTTACGTCCAACGATATTGAACACCATGCGCTTGAATCCCTGCTCCAAGGCTTGATGTCCCAATTTCAATTCCATCATGAGCCTGAACCAAGCTTCGTAGCTGAACGCTTGCGGGATATTGAAATCAACATGCGTCATGCCACCTAGGCTGTGCATGTGCAGTTTGTCGCTTCCGACTCGATCGAAGCGTTGGGTCATGAAGTGGAATAATCCTTTGTCTTCCAGATAGGACACTTCAGACATCTCGACACCTACCTGCTTGGCAAGTAACGCATAGACATACTCGATACGGTTGTATGGCTTGGCCTGCATGTCGAGCGCATTGGCCGAACCGACCCCGTCGAATTTTATGAGCCAAGACTCTTCACCTGCTTGAGGTGTCGCGAAGCCAGAACGTACACGCTTAAGTTCTCTATCCCACAAGATAAGTGCTTTCGCGCGTGCACCACCTGCCGAGCCACCAACCCGCATGATCTCCTGCACCGCATCGTTGGCATCACCCTCGATCAACCTACGCGCAGACTCGACCAGCGCTTGCACTTCCAGCGCCAACTCTTCTTCCTTGGTTTTGCGTTGCAAGGCTGGGGTGTATTCAAGCGCTCCCATCGCGCGTTTGCCGATATAGAGTAAACGCTGCACAGGACTCAGTGCCTTATCTCTCTCGCCCCTAGACTCGAAATAATTCTGGATGATCTTATTGCCGAAGGTGTCGGGTAAGGAATCCGCCAGCACACCAGGCAGTCCATGGAACGTCTCTGTGTTTCTCAGTTGCGGGAACTCGAAGATACCGGATTCCAAAGGTAGGTGTTTGGGCGACAGCGCGCGACCGTTAGCTAGATACTTCTTGTCGTAAGTAAAGCCGATACGACCATTCGAGAACTCGGACACCTGTCCGACCAACTGCCCCCATAGATGGACATGGGCAGTCGCGGAGATATCTGTTCTTTGGGTACGTGGCTTAGGAGTCGCCATGTTTGCGTCTCACTCCAGAAGCTTTTAAGCGTGGTTGGCCTCGGCTCGATATCCCCTCTCCTCCCGGCAAGACATCTGGAAAGGATGCTTCTAACGAGGCGAGCATGTTGAGCCCACGCATGAGTTTGATCAACGAAGACATGCGCACATCTCTCCCCGCTTCAAGGTCAATGATGGTCTTACGATTAAGACCTGAGCGTTCTGCAAGTTGATCAATCGGGATGTTGCGGCCAAGCCTATGACTCTTCATGCGCTCGCCGAGCAATCGCATGATTTCATCATTAGTCATGTAATCCGATATAGAGGACATATTGATTCTATTTATTTACTTAAATCCATTATGGCGGACTTTAATAAAATTGCAAGTGCCCGATTAATGGTGCAAGCGTTTATTAGAGGGGGCAAGCGAGCCCCGTCCTCGGCCAACAGCCCCCATGAGTTACCTTGAGATAGCTCCTTGTAGTTTCTGGGCAAGCGGAGAATCTTGATGTCCAGTCATCATCAATATGGATGTCGCACGCGTCATCGCGACGTACAACAGGCGCACCTCATCCTCAAGTTCAGCCTTGTCATCATTCAATAAGCCCACCCCAGGGATAGCCACGACAGGGAATTCGAGCCCTTTTGAGGAGTGCATAGTGATTATCTTGACGGTATCCTGATCATCAGTGAATTTCACTTCATTTTTAGCACTGACCGGAATGCCGGCCGATTTAAGCTTCTTCTCTAGCATCTGTCCGACTGGATAGTAGTTGCGATATAAAATCGCCATATCCTTCCATGGCGTGCCGTTGCTATTCGCATCCTTGAGTTGATTGATGATCCACAGTGACTCTTCGTCCAAGGTCGGCAATGTGACCAACGTAGGTGGTGTCCCATGTCTGCCAGCACTCATTGGCTGAACGATTGGCACACCATCCTCATCAGCGTCTTCTGGCGACAACAACTCCCGTGCGAATGTTGCGGCCACATTCAGGATCTCTTGGGTATTACGGTAGTTAATCTTCAGGATGGTGGTGCGGCCCTGCGCCTGAATGCCAAGACTCTTGAAACTGAATTTCTGT
>CXWL01004077.1_pt1 | contig 49908 bp, 33 predicted proteins | sample 590931 | NCBI WGS metagenome assembly CXWL01 (sample SAMEA3498368, study PRJEB10139) | groundwater metagenome | biome: water well; material: biofilm material | place: Germany | collected 2015-04-27 | reverse complement strand
CACCAACAGCGCCGGGTCGGCGTCGGACGCCGGGGCGGGTGGGAGGGTCATTCGGCCCTTGGCCGCGGCCTTGCGCCTGGCACCGGCGACGCCGAAGAACATCTTGTCGAAGAACCAGACCCGCGGGTCGCGGCGGAAGACCTTGCCGGCGAAGGCGGAGATGGTTGCCGCCGCCAGCGCCTTGGGCGGCACGGTGCGGAAGATGCTCGAGCAGGCGTCGTCGTAGTAGGCGACGATGTAGCGCCGGAAGCGGTCGAGGCCGGTGAGCGCGAACCGCTCGTAGGCCGCGAGGTCGGCGCGGTCGACACGGTCCTTGCTGGCGAGGGTTGCGGCGATGACGTCGGCGGCCTTCTCGGCGGTGTGGGTGGCGATCAGCACGCCGCTCGAGAACACTGGGTCGAGGAAGGCCGCCGCGTCGCCGACGGTCGCCCAGCCGTCGCCGGTGAACCGTGAGCAGCGATAGGAGAAGTCGGCGGCGGCGCGGACGGGCGAGATGCGTTGGGCGGGCGCGAGGCGCGACGAGACGGTGGGCGAGCTGGCGATCACGTCGGCGAAGAAGGTCTCGAGGTCGCGGCCCTGGCGCTCCTTCATCAGGCTGCCCGGAAACACCAGGCCGACGCTCGTGGTCTGAGCATCTAGCGGAATCATCCAGAACCACCCATAGGGGCCGCCGATGACCAGGATGTCGCCGCCGTCGGGGCCGATCGCCATCCGGGCACCCTCGAAATGGGCGAACAGGGCGGCTTGGCCGAGGGCCGGGTCACGCCGCTTGAGGCCGAGCTGACTGCCGAGCAGCGTGTCGCGGCCGGTGGCGTCAACGACCACCTTGGCGCGTATCTCGGAGGTGCCGTTGGCGTCGCTGAGCTCGGCGCCGACGGCGCGTTCGCCCTCGAACAGGACGCGCTTGACCTCGGTTTCCTCGCGCACCTGGGCGCCGCACTCGCGGGCGCGCTCGAGCAGCATGTGGTCGAACTCGGCGCGCCGCACCTGCAGGGCCATCGGGTAGCGCGGGTCGAGCCCCTTCGGAAAGTCGAGACGGACGGTCTCGAGGCCGGGCTCGAAGAGGAAGGTGGCGCCCCACTTGCGCTGAAAGCCGTGGGCGAGGGCCCGCTGCCAGACGCCGAGGCGCTCGAACAGCCGCACGTTGTAGGGCAGGAGCGACTCGCCGATGTGAAAGTGCGGGAAGCGCTCCTTGTCGACCAGTAGGACGGAGCGGCCGGCGGTGGCCAGGAGGTTGGCGGCCGTCGAGCCGGCGGGGCCGCCGCCGATGACCAGGACGTCGACGTCGTGGGAGCCATTGGGCATGGGAGGGGTCTCTCGCGTGGGGCGGGCCCGACCGGCTACAGCCGCGCCCGATCGGCGGGCTAACCTAACACCGACGACGGCCGGGTGACACGCCCCGCGCGGGCGTTCAGCCTCAGCGTCGGTCGAGGAAGGTGCCGTTGCGCAGCTCGGCGAAGGCCTGCGCCAGCTCGGCCTCGGTGTTCATGACGATCGGGCCGTACCAGGCCACCGGCTCGGCGAGTGGCTTGCCGGAGACGAGGAGGAATCGGATCCCCTCCTCGCCGGCCTGCACCACCACCTCGTCGCCGCGGTCGAAGACCACCAGGCTCCGATTGCCGACGCGGCTGAGCACGGGTTCGGCAGTGTCGAGCAGGCGCGGCTCCCCATCCGGGTCTGCGCCGACGCTCTCGGTGGCGACGGCGCGCGGGGCGTCGGCGTTGGCGAAGACGCCATCGCCGGCGAAGACGTAGGCGAAGGCGTGGCGGCTGGTTTCCACGGGCAGCGTCTTCTTGCGGCCGGGCGGCACGTAGATATCGAGGTAGGACGGCTCGGCGGCGATGCCGTCGACCGGCCCGCGGGCGCCCCAGAAGGCGCCGCAGATGACGCGCGCCGCGGTGCCGTCGTCGTCGGTCACCAGCGGGATGTCGGCCCCCTTGACGTCCTGGTAGCGCGGTGGCGTGAGCTTGAGCGACGCCGGCAGGTTGGCCCACAGCTGAAAGCCGTGCATCCGGCCGGCGGCGTCGCCCTGCGGCATCTCCTGGTGGATGATCCCGCGCCCGGCGGTCATCCACTGCACGTCGCCGCCGGTGAGCGCGCCGTGGTTGCCGAGGCTGTCCTTGTGCTCGACGGTGCCGGCGAGCACGTAGGTGATGGTCTCGATGCCACGATGCGGGTGCCACGGGAAGCCGGCCAGGTAGTCGGCCGGCCGGTCGTTGCGAAAGTCGTCGAGGAGCAGGAACGGGTCGAAGTCGTCGGTGTCGCCGAAGCCGAAGGCGCGGCGCAGGCGAACCCCGGCGCCCTCGGTGGCGGGGGTGGCGGTGGAAAGATGCTTGACGGGTCGGATCGACATGGCGGTCTCCCAGGTCAGGGTGCCGTCGAGGTAATCAACTTTGGTAGAGAGGCTACCCCACGGCAGTCGGCGTGGCGTTCTGGCGGCCGAGGCTCCACGCCAAGGCCACGTAAAGCAACGGTTGGCTGGAGAAGCGCATGCGGCCCCCCTCCCGGCCGTCGACCAGCAGGATCATGAGCAGCACCCAGAGCACCGCTGCCAGGAGGTAGGCGGCCGTACGGGAAGCCGCTGGTTCTCGACGCCAGCGACGAATGATCTGCGCTCCAACGACGGTCAAGGCGACCGGCAGGATCCAGGCAAAGCCCGGCAGCGGGCCCTCCTGAGGGTTGTCGCCAGCGTACAGAAAGACCGCTTGTTCGTAGAGCTCCAGCCACCTTTGTGCGAGCGGCGTGTGCGCTCGCCAGTCGAGCTCCGCCGCCCACGGGTGCCGTCCAGGGAAGATGGTTGCCTGGCGGTAGTTGCGGATCGCCTTGGCCGCGAGAATGCTCGGGTGCTCCCAGATATGAGCCAAGACGCGCCGTTCGAGGTCGCGCGCCAGGGAGATGATGGTCACGTGGTTCCAGTTCGGCACGCCGGGCGACTTGAGCACGTCGCTCAGTACGGGAATCGTGCGCCAGCGCTCCGGAACCTGTGCCGTGATCGCTTGACGCGCCGCTTCCTGGTTGGCCAGCGAGCCGTCGACGAAGGCGACCCAAATCGGCGGATAGCTTCCAACGAAGCCCTGGGAGAGGTTGTAGCCCTGCCAGCTGGACATGCCGAAGAAGCCAAAACGAAGGTAGTTCTTGACCGGCCAGGCCAACAGGGCGACGCCCGCGACGGCGAGAGTCGCGAGGGTTCTGGCGGCCCGTGGGCGCTGGCTTCCCAGGGCCAGAGCGATGAGGACCACGAGCACCCAGGCGAAGTGGAACAGAGCGCGGGTGAGGGCCAAGGCGGTAAGGAGGGCGCAGGCGGCGGCAAACGCCTGCGCGCGCCGCGTCACGAGATACCTGTGGACGGCGACTGCCGCGAGAGCTAGAAGGGCGAGCTCGTAGATCGGGTAGAAGAAATCGAGCACGAATTGGTAGAGAGCGGGGTCGAGGACGACCAGCGCGAGCACCAGGCGACGAAGCCAGCGCGCCACGGCGAGACCAAGGAGTAGAGCGCGCAGGGCGAGGATGGCGACCGCGCCGGTGGCAATCTGCAGGAGGCCGAGCGATGCGGCAACGGGACAGCCGCTGCCTCGCTCGAGCTTCAGCGCCAAACCATAGACCAGGTTGAGCAGTGGCGGCTGGCCGTGCAGGTTGGCCAGCGACTCAGCCAGCCGATCGGTTAGCGGACCGCTAGCGAGGAGCTGCCAGTACTCCTGGTGGACCTCCATGCGGTAGCCGGCGAAGCAGGCGAGGCTGAGGCCGCAGAGGTAGCAAACGAGCCACCCGGCGGCACCTCGACGGTTGGTCTCGGCAGAGGCTTCATGCATCGGCGTCGCGGCGATTCTCTCGCATCCCAGAGCTGGTGTCTCGGCCGGGCCGTCCGCGCGACGCGCGCGTGCCACGGCCCACCCAAGGGATCGGGGGCGGAGGTCGCAAGCTGGCGGTATTCTCTGCCGCCATGACGACTCCCCTTGGCACTCCCGAGCGCCCCCTGCGGGTTGCGATCATCGGCGCCGGCCCGTCCGGTTTCTACACCGCGGCGGCGCTGCTCGCCAACAAGCAGCTCACTGTCTCGATCGACGTCATCGACCGCCTGCCGGCGCCCTACGGCCTGGTGCGCTACGGCGTCGCCCCCGATCATCCCAAGATCAAGGAGGTGGCGCGGGTGTTCGAGAAGACCGCGCTCGACCCGCGGGTGCGCTATCTGGGCAACGTCGAATACGGCCGCGACCTCTCCCTCGCCGAGCTTCGCCAGGCGTATGACCAGGTCGTCTTCGCCGTCGGCGGCCAGTCCGACCGCCGGCTGGGTGTGCCCGGCGAGGACCTCGCCGGCAGCCACTCGTCGACGGCCTTCGTCGCTTGGTACAGCTGCCACCCCGACTTCCTCGAGCTGCCGGTCGACTTGACGGTCGGCGCTGCGGCGGTGGTCGGCGTCGGCAACGTGGCGGTCGACGTCGCGCGCATCCTGGTCCGCGAGCCCGATGAGCTCGCGAAGACCGACATCTCGGACGCCACCCTGGCGGCCCTGCGCGCCGGCGGCGTCCGCGACGTCTACATGCTGGCCCGCCGTGGCCCGGTGCAGGCCAAATGCTCGCCGGCCGAGCTCAAGGAGATGGCCGAGCTCCATGGCGTCGACCTCGTGGTCGACCCGGCCGAGCTCGAGCTCGACCCGGCGAGCGCCGCCGAGCTCGCAGCTGACCGCGAGGCACAGAAGAACTTCGAGCTTCTGAAGGCGCTCGCCGAGCGCGGGCCGACCGGCGCGCCCCGGCGCATCCACCTGCGTTTCCTGGTGTCGCCGACCGAGCTGACCGGCGAGGACGGCAAGGTGACGGGCCTGCGGATCGAGCGCAACCGCCTCGAGGCGCGCGCTGATGGCGTTGCGGCCAAGGGCACCGGCGTCTTCGAGACCCTGCCGGTGGGTCTCGTGGTGCGGGCCGTCGGCTACCGCTCGGTGCCCCTGCCGGAGGTGCCGTTCGATCCCAGGGCGGCGATCATTCCCAATGCCAAGGGTCGCGTGCTCGACGGCGCCAGCGGCGCTGTGGTGCCTGGGCTCTACGTCGCCGGCTGGGTCAAGCGGGGCCCGACCGGGCTGATCGGCAACAACAAGGCCGATGGCGCCGAGACTGCGGCGATGATGCTCGAGGACCTGCCGACGACCGCCCCGGCGTCGGCCCCGCAGGCATCGACGGTGGACGACCTGTTGGCGGCGCGCGGCGTCCGTCGGGTCGACTTCGCCGCCTGGAAGCGCCTCGACAAGCTCGAGCTCGAGCGCGGTGCTGCTGCCGGCCGGCCGCGGGTGAAGCTGGCGCGCGTCGAGGAGATGTTGGCGGCGCTGGCCGACTGAGGGTCAGAGCGTTGGACGACCCAAAGACGCTGCGCGCATTCTGGCCCTGCTCGAGTCCAACAGCGTCGACGCACAGGCGTTGGCAGCGTTGGCGGAGCGACATGGACTGGCCTTCAAGTGGCGCTCGTTCGTCGGGAAGTTCCTGACGTGAACGAGAGCGAGGTGATGGCGCTGCTCGCCCGCCAAGCGGCCTGGCAGGCCAAGCTGAACGACCTGACTTGGCCGGAGAAGATCCGGTGGGCCGAACAGGCCCGTGAGGGCGTTCGGAGGCTGCGGGCGCCGGCACGTCCTGCTGGGGCGGCCGACTCTGCCAGCGGAGCGCCGCCGCCGAGCCTCCCGCCAGGCCCCTCGAAGAGCCGGCAGTAGTCTCTACTTCAGGTACCAGCCCCACGGCTCACCACTGTTCCAGCTCGTCACCTGCTTGACCTCGAGGTAGTTGTCGAGGCCCCAGGTGCCGAGCTCGCGGCCGATGCCGCTCTGCTTCATGCCGCCCCACGGCGCCTGGCTGAAGGTGGGCTGCGAGCAGTTGACCCAGACGATGCCGGCGCGCAGGGCCCGGGCGACGCGTTGGCAGCGCGCGGGATCGGCGGACATCACGGCAGCGGCGAGGCCGAAGCGGCTGTCGTTGGCGAGCGCGACGGCCTCCTCCTCGTGGCCGAAGGTGCGGACAGCGAGCACCGGCCCGAAGACCTCCTCGCGCCAGATTTCGGCGTCCGTGGGCACGTCGACGAACACCGTGGGCTCCACGAAATAGCCGCGGTCGTGGCCCGGCGGCCGGCCGCCGCCGGTCAGAAGCGTGACGCCGGCGGCCCGCGCGCGGTCGACGAAGCCGCGCACCTTGTCGTACTGACCCTTGGAGACCAGCGGGCCGAGCAGAGTACCGGGCGCCATGCCGTCGCCGATCGCGATCGCCCGCGCCGCCTCGACCAGGCGCGCGAGCAGACGCGGGGCCAGGCTCTCCTCGACCAGCAGCCGCGAGGTGGCGCTGCAGACCTGGCCCTGGTTCCAGAAGACGCCGAACATCACCCATTCCACCGCCGCCTCGACGTCGGCGTCGGCGAAGACGACGAACGGTGACTTGCCGCCCAGCTCGAGCGACACGTTCTTGATCTCCTGGGCGGCGGCGGCCATCACGCGCCGACCGGTGGGCACCGAGCCGGTGAAGGCCAGCTTGTCGACCTGGTGGTGGCGGGTGAGCGGCTCGCCGGCGTCGGGTCCGGTGCCGGTGACGACGTTGAGCACACCGGCCGGCAGCCCGACTTCCTCGGCGATGGCGCCGAGCTCGAGGGCGGTGAGCGGCGTCAGCTCGGACGGTTTCAGCACCATGGTGGCGCCGGCGGCAAGGGCCGGGGCCACCTTCCAGGCGGCCATCAGCAGCGGGTAGTTCCACGGGATGATCTGCCCGGCGACGCCGACCGGCTCGTAGCGCACCGTCGACGTGAAGCGGCCATCCGGGAGCGACACCGGCGTGTCCTGGCGACCGTCGAGCTCGCGCGCCAGCTCGGCGTACATCGCGAAGCAGCCCGCGGCGTCGTCGACGTCCCACAGCGCCTCGGGCAGCGGCTTGCCGTTGTCGAGCACCTCGAGGCGGGCGAGCTCCTCGCGGTGCGTCGTGATCTCGGCGGCGATCGCCTCGAGGTAGGGCGCGCGGACGGCGCCGCTGGTGGTCCCCCAGCCAGCAGCGGCGGGGCTGCCGTCGAAGGCGCGGCGGGCGGCGACGACGGCGCGGTCGACGTCTTCGGCGGTTGCCGCCGGGGCGAGGTGGATGACCTCCTCGGTGGCCGGGTTGACGACCTCGAAGGTGCCGCCGCGGGCAGGGGATTGCCAGCGGCCGTCGATGAAGAGCTGGGTGCGCATACAGGTTTCCTCGAGAATCGGGTGCGCGCGGCGGTGCGCTTATGCCGGCGCTGGCACCAGCACACGCTGGGCGCCGGGCAGCACCTCGAACGTCATGCCGGGCGGGTCGATGTGAGCGGGATTGCCGTCCCAGTGGTAGGGCAGACGCTCCGCGCAGGTCAACGTCAGACGGTGGAAGCGGAGCTCCTGGGTGTCCGCGCGGCGTCCGAGGGTGCCGCGCAGCGCGCCGGCGACCGCGCCGAGACGAGACCGCACGCTGGTGTCGCGGACCAGGGTGGCGTCGAGCTCGCCGTCGGCCGGCAGGGCGCGCGGGCAGAGGCGGAAGCCGCCGCCGGTGGTGACGCCGTTGTGGATCGCCAGGATGGTCATCGGCCCGCGGTAGAGCACCGGTCCGGCGGGGCCCTCGGCGGTCAGCTCGATCACCGGGCAGGGGTAGTCGAACAGGGTGCCGACGGCGGCGACGAGATACGCGCCGATGCCGCGCACCCACTTGATCGACGTCGAGTTGACGTTGATGGCGCCGAGCAGCCCGATGCCGATGGCGTTCAGCACCACGCGCTCGCCGGCCGACATCAAGTCAACGGCGCGCGGCACGCCGGTGCGGAGGACCGCGGCCGCGGCCATCACGTCGAGCGGGATTCCGAGGGTGCGCACGGCGTCGTTGCCGGTGCCGAGGGGCAGGATGCCCAGCGTCGCCCTACCCGGCTCGCGACCGGGCTGTCGAGGATCGTTCCGCAGCCCGGCGAGGACCTCGCAGATGGTGCCGTCGCCACCGGCGGCGACGACGACCTGGTGGCCGGCCGCGACGGCAGCCGCGGCGAGCTCGCCGGCATGCCCGGGCGCCTGGGTGTGGGCGACGTCGAAGTCGAGGCCGGCGGCCTGGAGCCTGGCCTCGAGCCGCGGCCACTCACGGCCGACGCGGCCGCCGCCGGCCGCCGGGTTGACGATGATCCGCACGCGATGCCGGTTAGGAGCGTCAGCGCGGCCAGAGCCAGCCGAACACGCCGCCGGTCAGCAGCGCGTAGAGCAGGCCGTCGAACATCGAGCGGAGCGTCGTCGCCCAGCTGCGGCGGTACCAGATCGAATTCTGCGCCAGGGCGAGCGCATAGCCGGCAAAGGCGACCGCGCCGACGAAACGGAAGACCGCGAGGTAATGCGCCCCGGTGGCGAGCGCGTGCGCTGCCACGTACGCCGCGAAGAGGCTGACGACGACCTGGTAGAGGAACCATTGGGCCATCGCTCCGCCCATCGCCATCGGGCCGTTGGGCACGACGGTGATGAAGGCGACCGGCCCCTTCGCCAGCTTGTCGGCAAACTCGGGCGACTTCATTGCCGCCATCGAGCCCGCCCGCGGCAGTCCGTAGTCCCCGGGTGGGATGGCGAACGGTCGCAGCGCGGTCTGGATCTCGGCCTCCTTGGCCAGCGGTCGCAGGTCGTTGGCGTGGTACGACAGGGCCATGTGGATGACGCAGCTGGCAACGAAGGCGAAGACGGCGGACACGACGATCGGCAACCAGAGCGACGCGAGTGAGACCATGAGAACCTCCAGATATGTTGCGCCTATCTTGGCGCGGCTGGGGCGGTGGCGATAGCCCCCGCGACGCGGGTGACTCTCTTGTTCGGTCGGACCCTGGTGGCGCCGGTCCGGCGGCGAGGGAGTACATTTGGCTGCCATGAGGTTGATGCGTCTTGCCAGGGGTTCTGCCTCGGTCGTCCTGGCGACCGGTCTCCTGATCGCATCGAGCGGCCCGGTCCGGAGTGAGCGGCTGGAATTGCTGACCGGGGCGGCCGCGACGCCGGACGTGGCGGCGGCGCAGTCGTTCCTGCCCTCGGGTCCCGTGCACCTGGTGAGCGACGACGGTCGCTACGTGGTCTTCGTGTCGAAGGCGGCCAATCTGGTCAGTGGCGTCATCGATCGCAACTCGACGTTCGACGTGTTCGTCCGCGACACCTTGCTCGGGGCCACGCTGCTGGTGAGCGCATCGGTCAATGGTGGGACAGCGAACGGCGCGTCGCTGTGGCCGGCCATCAGTGGCGACGGGGACACGGTGGCATTCATCAGCGGAGCGACGGATCTCGTCCCCGGTCAGGTGGACATCGCGGGCACGTGGGATCTGTTCGTCTGGCGGCGCGCGTCAGGCTTGGTGCGCCTGGTCACACGGGCGCCAGGCGATCCGCCGACCGCACTCGGTGACTTTCGACGAGCAGTCTTGGTTCATCCGGTTGAGCACCGACGGACGGTATCTGTCGTTCCTGAGGTCGGGGGCTGCCTTTCGCTATGACTGGGCCAGCGACACCACGGCCTTGGTGAGCCATGTCGCCGGGAATCCGATCGTCGTCGCCAACGGTACGACCATGGAGCTCGACGCCAGCGCGGACGGACGTTTCGTCACGTTTTCCTCGGCGGCAACCGACCTCGTGGCCGGAGTCAGTGACACCAACGACGCCGACGTCTTCGTCTGGGACGGGGCCACTGGCGTTGTGGGCTTGGTCAGCCACTCCGCCGGCATGCCCTTGGTTTCGGTGACGGAAGACGCCGGTCGGCCGACGATCAGCGCCGATGGCGGATTCGTCGCCTTGCAGTCCGCTGCCGGCGGCCTGGTGACGGGGCTGCTGCCAACCACGTCCAACAATGACCTCTACCTCTGGTCGCGCGCGGCGGACACCATTCAGCTGGTCAGCCACGCGGCGGACGAGCCCCTGCGGCGGGCCGGCGCTCGCGACCTGGCGGTGGTGTCGAGTGACGGGCAGTTCGTCGCCTTCGCGAGCTCGGGTACGGACCTGGTCGCCGGGCAGGCGGGCCCTCCCGATCCGGTCTCCGCTGTCTATCGTTTCGATCGCCTGCTCGACGCCAGCCTGTTGGTGAGTCACAGCCATGTGGCGGCCAACTTCGTGGCCAGCGTAGGGAGCTGGCGCCCCCGAATGAGCGGCGACGGCCGATGGATTTCCTTTCTCAGCGGGGCCACCGATCTGGTCGCCGGCACCAGCGGCCCGTCGGTGGCTCTACCCTTTCCGTCGGAGCTGTACCTGTTCGACGCCGCCCTGGGCAGCAGTCTGATGCTGAGTCGGACCGAGGGCACGGCGGCGGACCACGGCTTGTCCTACATCTACGGTTTCGACGTTGCGGCGAGTGCCGCCCTCGTTGCCTGGGCCGATGTCGCCGGACGTCATGACCCGACGGTGGCGGATCCGCCCGGCGTACAGAGTGTCCTTTCCTATCGAATCGGCAGCGGTGTCACCGAGCTCGTCAGCCGGCGAGCAGCCGATCGGCCGGCGGCGACGGCGACGGTCGCGGTGTTCTCTTACTCGCCGCAGGTGGTGCTGTCGGCCGGCGGCGCCAAGGCGGCGCTCCTGAGCTCGGCGGCCGATCTGGTCGCCGAACCCTACGGGTATTGGCTGGGGATCTTGGCGGCCTTCCTGTGGGACCGCCCGACAGCGTCGATCCACGAGCTGGACCGGCCGATCGACGAGCTCATACCTGCCTCGGGACCCTCGGCTGCGGTCGCTGTCAGCGCCGACGGCAGCGCGAGCCTCATCCTCTCGGCGAATCCAGCGCTGGTCCCGGGGCAGATCAACGGCGCCGGCCCGGCCGTCGGTGACAACTTGTTTTGGCGCCAGAACGAAACCGGCCTCGTGACCCTGCTGAGCCACGCGGATGGTGAGCCTCTCCATGGCCTGGCCCAGGACGTGGGCACCGTCGAGGTGTCGCGCAATGCCGGCTTCGCGGCTACGGTGCGCGAAGACGTCGACGGGCAACACGTCGTGCTCTACGACCTGGCGGGCGGCACCTCGACCAGCCTGGCGACGACGGTCGAGGGTAGCCAGGCTCCCAGTTCCTGGTCCGTATGGTGGCTCTCCGCCAGCGGCGACGGTCGTTGGTGGGCCTTGCTGTCGCCTGCTGGCGATCTGGTCCCTGGCCAGGTCGACGAGCCATCGGTCGACGTGTTCCTCTACGACCGCGAGACGGCGAGCTACCAGCTGGTCAGCCATGTCGTGGACAACGTCGTCACCGCGGCGGGCGGAGTGTCGATGGCCCGTGTGACCCTCGACGGCCGGTTCGTGGTCTTCGTCAGCACGGCGAGCAATCTGGTTGCCGGGCAGGTCGATGCACCGGATACCCCGGACGTCTTTCTGTACGACCGCCTGACCGGCGTCGTCAGCCTGGTCAGCCATGCTGTCGGAGCATCGGTCCAGGCGGGCAACGGCCAGTCATGGGAGGCGGCGATCGACGCTGACGGTCGGCACATTGTGTTCAGCACGTTGGCCACCGACGTGGTTGCCGGGGCGAGCGACGCCAATGCGGGGCCCGACGTCGTTCTGGTCGACCGTCTCGCGGGGACGCGCGCGCTGGTGAGCCACGTGAACGGCCAACCCGCCGTCGCCGCCAGCGGGGGCTCGTCGTCACCGGTTCTTGCCGACGACGGCGCCACCATCGCCTTTGTCAGCACCGCGCCCGACCTCGTGCTCGGGCAGGTCGATACCAACGGTGCCGAAGATGTGTTCGTCACCGAACTGCGGCGGCAGCGGACGCGCCTGGTGAGCTTCGCTGGTGCCAGCGGTGTCGCGGGGCACGTGGCGGGCGCGGGGACCTGGGGCAGCATCCAGCCCGTCCTCAGCCCGGAGGGCGCGACCGTGGCCTTCTCCAGCCTGGCCGACGACCTCGTTGCCGGCGACTACAACGCCTCGCCCGACGCCTTCCTCTACGTCGTCACCGAGCCTGTGCTCGAGGCGCCCGACAAGTCGCTGATCAGCCGGTGACCGTTCCGCTGCGGGTCACCACCCCGAGCGCCTGCACCGCACCGCCGTCGGTTCTGCTCGAGGGCGGCAACTGGGAAGCCGGCGTGGTGGTGACGGTGACGGCGATCGACGACGCGGTGATCGACGGTCCCGAGCCCTGTCTGGTCGTGCTCGACCCGTTGATCGGTTCCGACGTGAATCTCGCCGGTTTCGACCTGCCCGACCTGGCGCTGACGGTGGCCGATGACGACGCCGACGCCGTCCAGCTGCTGAGCGACGGCTTCGAGAGCGGCGGTGTCGACGCCTGGGCGGTGGCGGCCGGGAACTGAGCGCGCCGCTGCGTCCGCTGCCCCGCGCTCTAGCGCGGAGGTTTCCGGGTCGCCCCGTTCTGTGTTAGACAGTGGGTGCGCTTACCCACAGACGAGACCGGAGGGACCCGCATGCGGCGCACCCTAGAGCCCTTACTCGCAGGCCTGCTGGTCCTGACTGCCGTCGGCTGCGGTCAGAAGAAGGAGGCGGCCAAACCGGTCGAAGCGCCGAAGGCGACGCTGACGCTCGAGGTCGCCTGCTGGGACGACTACATCACCCCCGAAGTGGCGGCCGACTACGAGAAGGAGACCGGCGTCAAGCTGGCCATCGAGTTCGTCAACAGCAATGAGCTGATGATGGAGCGGATGCAGAAGGGGCAGGTCTGGGACCTGATCACCCCCAGCGACTACGCCGTCCAGCTGATGCAGGAGGCCGGCCTGCTGGTGCGCCTGCGGCACGAGAACATCCCCAACCTGGGCAACGTCGCGCGCCGGTTCCAGAACGCCGTCTACGACCAGGAGCTGGCCTACGCCGTGCCGATGTTCTGGGGCACCACCGGCTGGGGCTACGACACCACCGTGTACCCGGAGGCGCCCGACAGCTGGTCGTGGGTATTCGATCCGGAGAAGCGCGCCCGCGCCGCGGGCAAGGTGACGCTGCTCGACGACATGCGCGAGACGCTGGGTATCGCGCTGATGTACCAGGGTTTCTCGCCCAACAGCAAGGATCCGGCGGAACTTGCCAAGGCGCGCGACCTGCTGCGCTCGGTCAAGGCAGACACGGCGGGGTTTGCCGGCTTCGACACCGAGCACTTCGAGGACAACCTGCAGGACGGCAGCCACGTCCTGGTCCAGGGCTGGAGCGGTGATCTGGCGCAGGTTCTGGCCGGCAACCAGCGGCTGGCCTACGCGCTGCCGAAGGAGGGGTTCCTGCTCTTCGTCGACAACATGGCGATCCCGGCGGCGAGTCAGCATCGTGACGAGGCCGAGAAGCTGATCGACTACCTGCTGCGGCCGGAGGTGGCGGCCAAGCTCACCAACCAGAATCGCAACCCGAGCTGCAACGGTCCGGCGCGCGCACAGGTCGACCGCGACGTGTTGGCCGGCCCCAGCTTCCTGCTGCCCGACGACGCCGCGTTCCACGTATTGCGCCACCTCGGGGCCGACACCGCCCTCTACGAGAAGACCTGGGCCGAAGTCCAGGCGCCCTGATTCGGGTCGACCGCCTCACCTTCACGAGACCACTGCATGGATGAACCCGCCAAGCCCCCAGCCCCCTCCAACCCGCCCGTGATCGCGGCGGTCGCCGGCCCGGCAAGCGGTCGCGCGCTACGCGGCGTCGGCCTGCGCAGCTTGGCCGTCAAGGGCGCCTTCGGTCTGTTGCTGCTCGCCCTGTTGCTCGCCGGCGCCGTGCTCGCGGTGATGAACACCTACGGCAAGCAGTTGGTGCTGGCCGAGTCTGCGCGCCGCATCGAAGAAACCGGCAACAAGAGCGTCGAACAGTTGTCGACCCGCCTGCGCGAGATCGCGAGCCTGACGCGCACCCTGGCGGCCACCTCGGGCGAGCTGCCGCCCGATGTCGAGAATGCGAAGTCCTTTCTGCCGCCGCTGATCGACTTCCAGGGCGATGTGGCGGTGGCCGGCGGCGGCTACTGGCCCGAGCCGAATGCGTTCATTGACGGCATCGACCGTCGCAGCTTCTTCTGGGGCCGCGATAAGGCCAACGTCCTGCAGTACTTCGAGGACTACAACGCGCCGCTCGGTCCGGGCTACCGCAACGAGGAGTGGTACGTGCCGGTGACCCATGCCAAGCCGGGCAGCGTCTTCTGGTCGAAGTCGTACATGGACCCCTACAGCTACCAGCCGATGGTCACCTGCGCGGCCAACGTGCACCGTGGCGGCAAGCTCTTGGGCACCACCACCATCGACCTCAAGCTCGAGGACCTGACAGCGCTCGCCAAGGCCTGGCAGGAGGACATCGGCGGTTACGCCTTCGTCGTCGACCGCAACAACAAGTTCCTCTCCTACCCCGACGAGTCCAAGGTCAAGCTCATCTCGACCGATGAAAAGGGCAACCGGACCGAGGAGTTCATCGACGTCCGCACCTATGCCGCCCGAGAGCCACTGTTCGAGCCGATCGCCAACGCGATCGCCGACATGGACCAGGCGATCCTCGACCGGGCGCGGCGCAGCAAGGGATTCGACCCGGGCCTGGCGGCCAAGATCGACGCCGAGAGCTACCAGATCAACGCCGCTGAGGCGGAGTACATCGCCGCCGTCATCACCGACCCGCTCGCCGACCTGCGCAAGGGCGGTCCCGGCCGACCGGGCACCTACCTGTTCAATCGCTTCGAGATCGCCAATGACTCGGTGACTCGCGAGCCCTCGTTCGCGTACGTGTTCACGGTGCCGGACGCCCACTGGAAGGTCGTCTTGGTGACGCCGCTGTCGGTAGCGTCGGCGGTCGCCGTGCAGATCACCAACACCCTGGTCGCCGTCATCGCGGCGATCATCACGCTGCTGCTCGTCATCACCTACTTCGTGTTCGCGCGACCCCAGCTGGCGCGCATCCTCGGTTTGGCGCGCGCCGCCCTGCGCGTGCGTGACGGCGACCTCGAGGCCCGCGCCGCGGTCAAGGGCGGCGACGAGCTCGGCCTGCTCGGCGCGACGTTCAACGAGATGGTCGGCAAGCTCAAGACCTACACCCGCGACCTCGAGGACGTGAACCGCAACCTCGAGTCGAAGGTCGCCGAGCGCACCGCCGAGCTGCAGCGCTCGCTCGACATGACCGAGACGATCATGAGCACGGTGCACGAGGGCCTGTTCCTGATCGACGCGCAGTTCAGGATCGAGCCCCAGTATTCGAAGGAGCTCGAGACCATCCTGGGCAGTGGCAGCCTGCAGTCGGTCAACTTCCTCGACCTCATCCGCCAACTGACACCAGAGAAGACCCACGAGCTCGCCAGCCGCTTTCTCAAGCTGCTCTTCGATTCGAAGAAGAACGACAGCGTGATTCCCAAGGTCAATCCGCTCAAGGAGATCGAGACCACCCTCCAGCTCCGCGACGGGCGCTTCGACCAGAAGTTCCTGACCTTCAACTTCGACCGCGTGTGGGAAGGCGGCGAGATCAAGCAGGCGCTGGTGACGGTGGTCGACATCACCGCCCGCGTCATGCTGGCCCGCGAGCTCAAGGATTCCGAGCGCAAGATGGAGCGTCAGGCGGCCCTGCTGCTGTCGGTCATGCACGTCGAGGCCTCGATGCTCAAGGACTTCATCGAGGGCGCTCACGACGAGATGCAGGCGATCAGCGCCATGCTCCGCGAGGAAAATTCGGAGACGTCGCCGCTCGAGCGTCAGCGCGTGTTCCGCGAGCAGTTGAATCGTATCTACCGGGGCGTCCACACGATCAAGGGCACCGCGTCGATGCTCAAGATCGGCTACTTCGAGACGACGGCCCATGAGCTCGAGCAGAAGCTGCAGAACCTGCAGCGGCGCAGCGTGCTCGACGGCAACGACTTCGTGCCGATCGTGCTGGATCTTTCCGAGCTCATCGACAGCCTGGCCGAGATTCGCGACGTCATCGGGCGGTTCGCCCAGGCGCAGGGGCCACGTCAGAGCCGCAGCGAGGCCACCGTCCTGTCCGAGGCGCTCGAGCAGTTCGTCGGCGAGCTCGGAGCCAAACAGGGCAAACGCGCACGCCTGGCGATCCAGTTCGCCGATGGCAGCCAGGTGCCGTTCAAGCACCGCAAGGTGGTGCGCGACGTGATGGCCCAGCTGGTGCGCAACTCGATGGTGCATGGCATCGAGACCCCGGCCGAGCGCGCGGCGGCGGGCAAGCGCGAGGAGGGCGAGATCTTCATCGGCGTGCGGCAGGTCAACGGCTCGCTCGAGCTGCTCTACCGCGACGACGGCCGCGGGCTCGACTACAGCAAGATCGTCGCCCGGGTGCGACAGATGGCCAAGGACGACCCGGCGATCATGAACGGCCTGATCCTCGACGCCGAGAAGCGGCAGTGGCGCCTCGAGGCGCTCAACGAGCTCATCTTCCGACCTGGTTTCTCGACGGTCGAGGGCGAGGCGGCGATGGACGCCGGGCGCGGCATGGGGATGACGGCGGTCAAGGAGATGATCACCTCTTCGGGAGGACAGGTCACCCTGCGCTCGTTCGCCGGGAAGGCCTGTGAGTTCAAGATTTCGTTGCCCGTCTGACGCCCTCCAGGGAGACACTGAACGCGATGAAGCTCCTGATCGTCGATGACTCGAGCCTGGTGCGCAAGAGCATCCAGCGCCAACTCGACAAGAGTCACATCACCGAGATCCTGCAGGCCGGCAATGGACGCGAGGCGATCCAGCTCTTCCGCCAGCACCTTCCCGACTTCGTCACCATGGACATCACCATGCCCGAGGTGGACGGGCTGCAGTGTGTGACGGAAATGATGGCGATCAAGCCGGACACCAAGCTGATGATCATTTCGGCGTTGGGTGACGCCGAGACCGCGATCGAAGCGGTCGAGCGGGGCGCCAACGAGTACGTGACCAAGCCGTTCACGGCGGAAGAGCTGAACACGGCGCTGCGACACCTGATCGAGGGCGGCTCATGAACGAAGAGGAAATTCGCGTCTTCATCGACGGGGTGGTGCGCTACTTCGACCGCGTGACCGGCAAGCCGGCGACCGTCGAAACCCCTTTTCTCAAAGGGGAGCACCCGATTTCGCTCGACTACACGGGGGTCATCGGTATCTCCGGTCGCCAGCGTGGGGCGGTCTTCTTCACCTCGGACAGCGCCCTTCTGACCAAGGTGTTGGAGACTCTGGGCGAGGTCGAGATCGACTCCGAGGCCATGGCCGACCTGGTCGGCGAGGTCGCCAACACCATCTCGGGCAACGCCCGGCGGTTCTACGGGCATGAGTTCCGGATCACGGTGCCGACCGTCATGCAGGGCGGCGACCAGGACGTCGGCCTGCCGGGCAAGCCCAAGGAGCTGGTCATTCCGGTGCTGTGGCAGGGGCTGCGCTGCTATCTGATCGTCAGCCTCGAGACGCCGCCGGCGTTGGTGGCTTGAGGCAGCGTATCGGGCGACGTCTCGTCTGAGCGCCGGAACCGCGCGCGATGGAAGGCAAGATCGAGGACATCGACCTCTACTCCCTGGTGGAGCTGCTCACCCGGCGGCCCGGCCGGGTCGAGCTGCGGATCCGACGCCGTCAGGAAGAGGCCGTGCTGGTGTTTGCCGGCGGCGAGCTCCTGGAGGCCCAGGTCGGCAAGCTGGGCGGGGAGGAGGCGCTGTTCGAGGTCCTCGGCTGGAAGGAAGGGCGGTTCAGAGTCACCGAATGGAAGTCCTGAAGCGTCTCGTCCTGGCCACCGGCCCCCGGCCGCTCGACGTCTGTCTTCACCTGCCATCCTTGCCGGGGCCGCATCCGGTGGTGGTCCTCTGCCATGGATTCAAAGGCTTCATGGACTGGGGCTTCTGGCCGCCGTTCGCGGCGCGGCTGAGCACGTCGGGGCTGGCGGTTGTGCGCTTCAATTTCAGCGGCAGTGGTGTTCGTCCCGGTGAAGACTGGGTGAGCGATCCCGGCGCCTTCCGCGCCGACACCTACGGCAAGGAGCTCGCCGACGTCCTGGCGGTGCTGGCGGCGGTGGCGGACGGGACTCTCGACCCGGCGCTCGACCCCGCCCGCGTTGCCCTGGTCGGTCACAGCCGGGGCGGTGGGATCGCGTTGTTGGCGGCTGCCAGCCCAATCTGGCAGGACCGCCTGCGCGCCTTGGTCACCTGGTCAGCGATTGGCACCGTCCATCGGCATGCTCCGGCCGAGCTCGCGCGCTGGCGCGAGACCGGCGAGCTTGCGGTGGAGAACGCTCGCACCGGTCAGCGTCTGGCGATCGGGCGGGAGCTCTTGGACGAGCTCGACAGCGATCGCGGCGCATTCGACCTCGAGGCCGCGGCGGCCCGTCGTCGCGCGCCGTGGCTGCTGATCCACGGCGATCTCGACCCGGCGGTACTGCCTGCCGAAGGCGAGCGCCTGGCCGCCGCAGCTGGCCCGCCGTGCAGGCGCCTGCGGATTACCGCCGGCGACCACACCTTCGGCGCGCGCCATCCCTGGGCGGACTTGGGGCCCGAGCTGGCGGTGGTTTTCGATGCCAGCCGGGAGCATCTGGTGCGCCACCTCGGCGTCGGCGCGGTGGCCGAGAGCGATGCGGGAGCCGATCGGGAGGGGCCGCCGCAAGGCGCGGGCTGTCCGTAGAATTGGAACCAATGGCGGTCGACAGCGACGGTTCGGCAGGGGAACGCGGGGCGCGCGGAGAGGACCGACCGACGGAGGCCATCGACGCGCGGTCGACGGCGCCGGCCGCGGCAGACCCCGGCGCCGCCGGTTCGTCGTCGCGCGACTCCGCTGGTGGACCGGGCGAAATCCTGCAGCTAGTCCTGGGGGCTGGCGATGTGCTTGCCGGCCGCTTCGAGTTGGTGCGGTTTCTGGCCCACGGCGGCATGGGTGAGGTCTGGGAGGCGGTGGACCGCGAGCTGTCCGGCGAGCGAGTGGCGCTCAAGACCATTCGACCCGGCATTGTCCGTGACGCCTGGGCGATGACCAGCTTCCGGCGGGAGATCCAGCTCGGCAAGCGAGTCAGCCACCCGAACGTCTGCCGCATCCACGATCTCGTGTTGCATCAGCCAGGCAATCCGTTACATGCCGGCGGTCCCCGCGCCGAGTTGGTGCTGCTGACGATGGAGTTGCTCGAGGGCGAGACTCTCGAGCGGCGGATCGAGCGCGACGGGCCACTGCCTGCGGTCGCCGCCCTCGCCGTGTTGCGCGACGTCGCGGCGGGTCTCGCCGCCGCGCATGAACGTGGCGTCGTGCACGGCGACTTCAAGACCGCCAACGTGATGCTGGTCCGGCGTCGCGACGGCGTGCGGGCGGTGGTCACCGATTTCGGCCTCGCCCGCACGGTCGAGGGCCGCGGGGATGTCACCGGCCTCGTCGCTGCCGGCAGCGTTCTCGGCACGCCTGCCTACCTGGCCCCAGAGCAGGTGCGCGGCGAGCGACCGACGTCGGCCGCCGACGTTTATGCGCTGGGGCTGGTGGTCTGCGAGATGCTGACCGGCCGCCTGCCCTTCGAGGCAGAGACACCGCTCGGAGTCGCCGTGCGCCGGCTGACCGACCCGCCGACCCGCCCGAGCCTCCTGCGGGAGGGGCTCGAGCCCGGCTGGGAGCACGCGATCCTGGCTTGCCTCGACCGCGACCCCGCGGCGCGCCCGGGAAGCCCTCTGGCCATCGTCGAGCTGGTCGAGAACGGGGCGGCGCCACCGCCTCGCCCGCTGGCGGCGGTCGTCGTCGCGCCGTCTCGGCCCCGGCGGGCGGTTGCCCCGGCAGCCCTCGGTTTGGCACTGGCGGTCGCGCTGTTCGGCTCATGGTGGGTGCGTTCGAGATCGGAGCCGGCGGCCGGCTCCAGCGATCTCGCGGCTGCCGCCGTCGCCGCCCGCCCGGTCCTGGCGGTGTTCCCGTTTCATTCTCAGGGCGGGGATGCGGCGACCGCCTGGTTCTCGACGGCGATTGCCGAGGCGTTGACCAGCGAGCTGGCGCGGGACGCCAGCCGACTGCGACTGGTGGCAGGGGAGAGCGTGGCGCGGGCGCGCCTCGATCTCGACCTCGCGGCACTCGGGTCGTTCAGCGCCGAGACGGCGCAGCGGCTGCACCGCCACCTAGGCAGCGATCTGCTGGTCACCGGCAGCTTCGCCGTGCTCGGCGACACCGTGCGCGTCGACACCCGGCTGCACGACACGCGGGGTAGCAGCGAGCCGGTGGCCTTCGCCGGTGAGGGTCGCACCACCGATTTGTTCCAGGTTGTCGGTAGGCTGGCCGCGGCGATGCGAGGGCACCTCGGCATCGACTCCGCAGGCGAGGCGGGGGGCGGTGGCTTCCCAACGAACCCGGCAGCTGCCCAGGCCTATGCGGAGGGCCTCGCCCGGCTGCGCACGTTCGATGCTGGCGGTGCGGTCCCGCTCCTCGAGCGCGCCGCCGAGCTCGACGCCGCGGGTCCTCTACCACGTGCCGCCCTGGCCGAAGCCTGGAGCCAGCTGGGCTACGAGACCCGGGCGCGCGAGGCGGCGGCAGCCGCTCGCGAGCGTGGGGCCGCGCTGCCCCAATTCCAGCAACTCGTGCTCGAGGCGCTGTCGGCGGAGTTGGCCCATGCATGGGTGCCGGCGTTGGCGGCTCGCCGGTCGCTCTGGCGGCAATTCCCGGACGATCTGGACCACGGCTTGCGCCTGGCCGCCGACCTGACCGAGTCCGGGCAGGCGGCCGCCGCGCTGGCGGTCGTGGCCAAGCTGGCGAGCCGTCCGCCGCCGGCGGGGCTCGATCCGCGGATTGCGATCGCCGAGGCGACGGCGGCGAGCGCGCTCTCCGATTTCGCCCGGCAGCGCATGGCGGCCGAACGCGCGAGGCGCCTCGGTGAGGAGCTCGGCGCCGGCCTCCTGGTGGCTCGCGCCGAGCTGCTGTTGGCGAGTGCAGCACGTCAGCTGGGCGAGCCGGAGGTGGCGGTGGCGGCGGCCAACGGCGCGCGCGCGCGGTTCGCTGCCGCCGGGGATCACGCCGGCGCCGCGCGGGCGGACACCGAGCTCGGGGTCACCGCGTTGCAGCGCGGAGAGCAGGCGGCTGCCGAGGTGCTCTTCCGTCGTGCGGAGACCAGCTTCCGGCAGCTCGGCGATCGGCGCGGCGAAGAGATGGCGGCCACCAATCTCGGCCTGCTGGCCTGGAGCCAGGGTGACCTGGCGGCGGCGCGAATGCAGTTCGCGGCGGCGGCGACGATCGCCCGCGAAGTGGGGAGCGATCGCCGCCTCGCCGGGGCCCTGAGCAATCAGGGAATCGTAGCCAAAGCCGAGGACCGTCTCGACGATGCGATCCGGGCGCATCGCGAGTCGCTTCTCATCCGCCGTCGGATCGGCGACCGCCAGGGCGAAGGGATCTCGCTCAACAACTTGGCGCGCGTCCTCGAAGAACGCGGCGAGCTCGCGGAGGCGCGCAAGCGTTACACCGAGGCGCTGACCCTGTTCGCCGAAGTCGGCGATCGCCGCAGTGCGGCCGATGCTCAGCTCAACGCAGCGGTGCTAGCCCGCTGGCATGGCGACCTCGCCGTCGCCCTGGGCCAGCTAGAAACGGCACTGGCGGCCAAGCGCGAGATCGAGGATCGAGGCGGGGAGGCCGCCGTGCGCACCGCATTCGGCGTCACCCTGCTGATGGTCGGCCAGACGGCGCGGGCGGGCGAGGAGTTTGCCGCCGCGGTGGCAATCGAGAACCAGCTCGGCGCGGCCACCGGGCGGCAGCGACCGGGCTTGGGCCGGGCGCGGCTGGGGCTGGCGGAAGTGGCGCTGGCGAACGGCGATCCTGTCGGCGCGATTGCCGCGGTGGGCGACGAGCCGGGTGAGGTGGGCGCCCTCATCGACGTCCGCCGCCTGCTGGTGCGCGCGCTGGCGGCGGCCGACCTCGGCATGACCGAAGAAGCCCGTCTGGCGCTGCGCCGGGCCGGCGCCCTCGCGGGCTCTCGTCCTCATTGGACGGTGGAGCCGGCGCTGCTGGCCGCGCGCGCCCGCATCGAAGCGACTGACCGGCGCGCCGAGCTGGCTCGCGAAGCGGGGCGGCTGCGTCAGCGCGGGCTGCTGGTCCAGGCGGCCGAGTTGGCGCTCGCCAGAGCTCAGCAGACGGTCCTTTTCGGCGCCGCCGGCGAGGCCGCCACGGCGCTCGTCACGGTGGAGCGCGAGGCGCAGGCGATGGGTTATCGACAGCTGGCGGTGGTCGCGGCACAGCGCGCGGCGGAGCTTGGCACGACCAGGAATGCTGTGACACCATAGGGCTGCTTCGTGGAGGTGCCCATGCTGTACCGTGGATGGCGCAGTTGCTCGGGCCGGGCGGCCAGACGGCTGGTCGGTTTCGGGGTGTTCGGCTCGGCCCTGGCCGCACCTCTGCTCGGAGCATGTCCGAGCGTTGTCACCGGCCTCGAGCCGGGCACCCAGGTGACCGTCCCGGCCACCGCGGCGAGCTGTCCGCATGGCCCGCGCTACGTGCTGGACGTTCCCGATGGCATTCTGCGCCTCGAGGTTCGGCTCCGCGCAGGGCGCGGCAACGCGGATCTGCTGCTGCGGCGCGGCACCTTCGACAGCCCGAGCGCCCTGTATTCATCCTCGGGGCCAACCAACGACGAGACCGTCGTTGCCGATGACCCGGCGCCCGGGCAGTGGTCGCTCGAGGTGCCATCGGTGGTCGACGCCATCGATGCCCGCCTGCTCGCGGTGGTGACCGCCGAAGAGACGTTCGTCGCTCCGGGGCTCGGCCCGCGGGGTCTGGCAGCCATCGATCCGGAGCGGCCGCGTCTTCGTTTCTTCACCCTCGAGGTGCCGGCAGGCAGCGAGAGGCTGACGGTGACGACCCGTGGCGGCAGCGGCGACGTCGATCTCTACGTGCGTCCTGGTGCGCTCCCCTCCGAGACCACCTACGCCGCGGCGTCGAAACACGGCGGGAATGACGAAGGGGTCGACATCCCGACGCCGGCAACGGGCACCTGGAAGGTCGGATTGCTGCGAGTGTCCCCATACGAGGGCGTCGACCTCGACATCGTCATCGACAGCGGGGGTGCCTGCGGCGAGGACGCCAACACTCTGTGCCTGCTCGGCGGGCGATTCCAGGCGCGGGTGTCGTGGCGGATCCCTGCCGCGTCGTCGACCGCCGAGCCGCAGACCGGACCTGGTGTCGCGATCCGCGACACCGACCAGACCGGGGCGTTCTATTTCTTCAGCCGCGACAACACCGAGCTCTTCGTCAAGCTGCTCGACGGACGGGGGATCAACGGCGCCTACTGGGTGTTCTGGGGTGGGCTCACGAACCTCGAGTACGACCTCGAGGTGGTCGACACGGCGACCGGGGAGGTCCGGAGCTACCACCATCCTGCCGGCGGCTTCGCCGGCGGCGCGGACACCTCTGCGTTCTTGGAGCCTTAGGTTGGCTGGGCGGTGGCGGGCCTACCCCACCCGCGTCCAGGGCCTGGCGATCGCAGGCGCTGCGGCGCTGGCGATCGCCGGCGGCTATCTGGGCGAGCGCGGCCGGTGGCTGGTCTACGTCTGCAAGCCGCTGGCGACGCTTCTCATCATCGCCCTTGCCCTGCGCGCCGACCCCGACGCGACGCCTCGGCGCCTGCGTCTGGGGGTGCTGGTCGCTCTGGTGTTTTCGCTCGCCGGTGACGTCCTGCTGATGCTGCCGAGCGACCAGTTCGTGGCCGGCCTCGCCAGCTTTCTGGTGGCCCACGTTGCCTATCTCGTCGCCTTCACCGGCGAGGTGCGCCTGGCGGCGCGGCCCCTGGCATTCGTCATCTGGGCCGCCGTCGGAGCGGTCATCCTGACTGTACTGTGGCCGGGCATTCCGGCCGCTCTACGACCGCCGGTCGTGGTCTACGTCTGCGTCCTGCTGGCCATGGCGGCGCAGGCGGCGGTGCGCGCGGCCGTGCTCGGGACGCCCGGGGCGCGGATGGCGGCGGTCGGCGGCGCGATCTTCGCCACCTCCGACGCGCTGCTCGCCATCGACCGCTTCCGCTTTCCGTTCGCCGCCGCCAGCGCCCTGGTGCTGGCGACCTACTTCCTGGCCCAGAGCCTGATCGCCCGCTCGCTCTCCGTCGGCGACCGCCGCGGCTGATCAGCCACCGGCGGCGTGGCCTGATACCAGCGCCGCGAGGTCGGGCGCGGTGCGCTCGCCCTCGGTCAGGATGTTGTGGCAGGTGTCGCAGTCCTGCGGGATGTAACGCTCGCCGTCGGCGGTCTGCATGTCGCCGCCATGGCACCGCCAGCAGCCCGGGAAGTCCTCGTGCCCGATGTTGTTCGGGTGAGTCTCCCAGTTGGTTTTCATTTCCGGAAAGACGGTGCGGCCATAGACCGCCGCCGCCGCGGTGGCGGCGCGGGTGACCAGGGCCGCCTGGTCGCTGACGAGCTGCGGGTAGCTGGTGCGGTAGTACGTCTCGATGGCCGCCTGCACGGCCGCGACCCCTTCGTCGTGGGTGGCGTAGGTGGCGCTGACGGCGGCCAGCGATTCCTTCTTGAAGAACGGCAGGTCGCGCAGCTCGAGGTCGCGCTCGATCACCGCGTCGAGCGCCTTGCTCGGCGTCTCGAACAGGTGGGTTGGCCGGTTGTGGCAATCGATGCAGTCCATGGTTCGGGCGCTGGCGGCAATCTCGGCGGCCGAGGGCGCCGGCTTGCCGTCCTTGGTGTAGACCACCGCTTCACCTTTGGCGTTGGTGAATTCGACCCAGCTGATCTCCTGCCGCTGCTCGTCACCGGCGACGTAGCGCACGCGGTTGCCGGCATTCAAGTGGACGCCGTGGATGCCGCCGCGAGCGGCGTCGCCGCCGGTCTTGAGCAGCATGGCGGTGTAGCTCGGCGTCGACGCCTCGTCGCTCGAGAAGCGGGCGAAGACGCGGAGCTTGTCGCCGTAGTGCTTCGACGGCCAGTGACAGGTCTCGCAGGTTTCGCGCGCCGGGCGGAGGTTGGCAACCGGCGTCGGGATCGGCCGCTCGTAACTGTCGAGCGCCACCTTCCACACCTGGCGGAGGCCGTCCACCTTGGAGCGCACGAAGAAGGAGGCGCCGGGCCCGATGTGGCACTGCACGCACTGCACGCGCGAGTGGGCCGAGCCCTGATAGGCCGAGTACTCGGGCTGCATCACGGTGTGGCAGGTGGTGCCGCAGAACTCGACCTTGTCCATGGTCTCGACTGCCATGTAGGAGGAGGCGCCGAGGATGATGCCGTTGAGCGCCGTAAAGCCGATGACGATCGCACCGGCGCGGCGCAGGAGCGGGTCGTTGAAGTCGAGGCGGGGATAGGTCGCCATCTCCTCGTCGCTGGTGCCGGCGGCGAGCAGGCGCCTCTTGCGGCGCCACATGCCGAGCGGGATCAGCAGCAGGCCGACGACGAACAGCGACGGCAGGGCGATGAAGGCGAACATGCCGACGTAGGGGTTGCGAATGGCCCCCATCGACTCGCTGATCACGAAGACGACGATCATGATCGCCGACAGCGTGGTCAACACGACGCCGAGCAGGCTGATCGCGTTGTTGGCGTAGTTGAACAGCCGAGCGAGGGCTCGCGAGCGCGGCATGGGCTTCATAGTTCCTCCGGAATCGCCGGGCGGCGATCAGGCTCCGACCCTAACGACACTCTGTGCACCCGGCGCCACCCCGTAGGAGGGCGAGGCGGCCATGCCGCGGGTTGGCGCGGCGGCCAGCGGCTCGGTGGCCACGCGCTACCTCGCTTTAGAATGTCCATCCGACTGCTGGTAGGGCAATTTTCAAGACAGGTATCTCGCGTGAATACGAGGACGAAGCTTGGCGCGGCTGGTCTGCTGTTCTGGGGGCTCGTGTCGGTATGCACTTGCTCTGCGGCGGCGAACGCTGCGAACCAGCGTTGCGGTGTCTCTCTGACCAGCGACACCAGCCTGGAGGTCGTGGCCGTCCCAGCTCCTGGCGAGGCTGCCGAGCCTGGAGCTGCTGCCGCTGTTGCCTTGGACATCGCGGTCACCGGCGGGCAGCCGGCCCGAGCTCAGCTCGCCGCCGGCAGGTGGATACTGCGGTCGAAGAATGCCGGGCTCTGGGTTTGGCCGAGCTCGTTCTCCGTGCCGGACGAACGCTGTGCGTCGGTGACCGAAGTGTCCGTCCGGGCCTACCCGCGCACGAACGTGCACGGACGCTTGCGGCTTCCTGCGGGCAGCCCGGGCCCGCAGGTCGTCCAAGCGCGGGTGTGGCTCGGTTCGGCGCGGGACCCGCGGCCGCGGGAGGCGCTCGTCGAGTGTGCTCTGGACCCTGCACCGGGCGCGGCTGGCTTCGATTGCGCCGTGCCGGCCACCCGCCTCGACCTCGCGGTGAAGGCAAAGGGCTTCGTCGCCCAGTACTTCTGGGGTATCGCCCCACCGCACCAAGGAGCTGCCGGTTCGTCTAGACGTCATCGACCTTGTCGGTTCGGTCGAGCTCGACGACGAGCCGTTGGCCGCACGCTTGGAGCTCGCGCCGGTGCTGGGTAGCGCCTCGGTGGTGATCGAGTCGGACGCCGACGGCACATTCCATGCCGTGCTGCCGGCTAGTAGCGAGCGCTGGCGCGTCGAAGTGAGCAAGTCGCCGGTACATGCGGTGCGGGTGGTGGACCTCGTGGTGCGCGATGGCGAAGCGCGGCTCGACCTCGAGCTCCCCGACACCCGCCTCGAGGGACGCGTCGTCGACTCCGCGGGCGTGCCCGTGGAACGGGCCACGGTAGACGTCGGTCTGGCAGATGGCGGCGGCACGAACCTCGTCACCAACGCCGATGGGCACTTCGAGGTCGCAGGTTTCGAACCGGGGGCGGTGGCCGTCTCGGCCACCGATCGGGACCACCGTCGCTCCAGCCAGGTGGAGACGCTCGACGTCGCCGCTGGCCGCAGCGTGCCGCCGGTCGAATTGCGCCTCGTCGAGACGCGCCAGCTTCAGGGCAACGTGCTGGGTGCCTTTGGGCCGGTGCCCGGCGCCTTGGTGGCGCTGCGCGGCGCTGAGCGCGATGGCAGCTTCGCCACCGTCGCGCGCAGCGATCAGAATGGGCACCTGACGGTCGATGTGCCGGCATCGGCGACCCGCATGGACGTTACGGTGCTGGCTCCGGGGCTGGCGCTCGACGTCGTGGAGGTGCCGGCCGACCGCGACTTCGTGCTGCGTCCGCCGTCCGACGGCGGCACGCTGACCGTCGAGTGGCCGGCCTTGCCGCCCGAGGCCGGGACGCCGATTCTCCTCAAGGACGGCCATCTTCTCGACTATCGCTGGCTGATGGACTGGGCGCGCGGCAACGGCGGCTCCGCCGCCTACCCCATCGCCGCAGCCCATCCGACGTGGGCGGTGCCGCGGGTCGCCGTCGGGCAGTACCAGCTCTGCTGGGTCCGCAGTGCGGATCTAACCCGCGCCATGCTCGGTGGAGGCGGCCTGATGGAGGCGTTGAGCAATTGCGCGGGTGGCTACCTTTCGCCGGGCTCCGAGCTGCGACTGTCACCGGTGGCGAAGTAGGAGGCTGCGCCTGGTCCCCGCGACCTCCGGCCGAGGCTTGGCCCGACGTCGCGCTCGCTGCGGTCAGGGCGAGACTGCGCTGAGCAGGGCGGCGTCGACGCTGGCGCGCATGGCGGCGACCAGGTCCTGGTGGTCCGTGATGTGGTGCCGCGCGGCCAGATCGACTGGATCGGTGGCGGCAACCCACACCTCGCCGCCCGCCTCCCAGATCACGGCGCGGAGCGGCAGGTCCACCGCCACCGCCCGGTTCGCCTGCATCAGTAGCGTGCCGACTGCCGGGTTGCCGAAGAGGATCTCTTGCGTTGGCGGCAGGGCGAGCGCCACCCTGCTCGCTGCCTCGGCGTGGTCGAGTCGCGCCATGATCGTGGCGCCGCCCTGGCGCAGGACGCGTTCGAGCCGGTCGGCGGTCACCGCCACCGACCAGGGGCTCTGTTGCACCCGCAGGTCGGCGGTGCCGGGCGGCGGCCCGATCTTCGGGTCGTAGGCGCCGGCGATCCGCCGCGCGAGTTGCGACAGGTCGAGGCCCTCCTGGTTGGCGAGCAGGGTGACGCAGACCAGCTCGGAGGGGTCGGTGAACCGGCTGAGGAGCGACGAAAAGCCCGATCCGCCGCCGGTCACCACCATGAGCCCGGGGTGGCCCGGGAAGTCCCACGGCCCAGAGGTCGCGAGCGACGCGCCATCGCTCGTCCTGGCGGGTTGATAGAGCAGGCGGCGCAGCCCGGGATCCTTGATCAGGATCTCGCCGGCCAATGCGATGTCCCAGAAGCTCACGTCCACGGCCGAGGCCCAGAGCACGCCCGGGACAGGGGCCAGCCCGTGCCCACGACTACCGGCGGCGGGCTCGGTCGGGTCGATCAGGGACGGTTGGTGCAGGAACTCTCGGTGTCGACCCGTAGTGGTGAGATCCTCGCGACCGAGGGCGGCGAGCTCACTGGCGAAGAAGGTGTGTCTGAGGCTCAGGCGGTCGAGCTGCTGGTGCCTCACGAACGTCTCGTAGGTCTCTCCGGAAGCGCCAGCCACCAGTGTCTGCAGCAGGGCGGCGGACGCCGCGTCGCCGGTGCGACGGGCGAGGAGCTGGCGGACCGTGAGGTCAGAGGGTGCACCGGGGACGTGGCGCACCAGCGCGTCGTCGAGACCGAGCTTGCCGGCCTCCACCAACTGCATCACGGCCACCGCGGCGTAGGCCTCGCCCAGGCGGCCGAGCTCGAACAGGGTGTTCGGGCTCACCAGGCTGCGGCTGGCCGGGTCGGCGACTCCAAAGCCGGTGGCGCGTGTGATGTACGGCGCCTGGACGATGGCCACCGCCATTCCGGCGACCTCGTGGTCGCGCATGAAGGTGGCAATCAGCTCGTCAACGGACGTACCGTCGGGCGCCATTTGCGGATTCCCCCGTTGGGCCTCACTCGGCGCGGTCAGGCAGACGCCCGCGATGGCGATGGCAGCAAGTGTGACCCGGCGTAGGGGTGAAGTGTCCATGCGGTGCGTCTCCTGGTTCGAGCGGCGGGAGGTTGATCGGCCCTAGCCGGCGAGCTCGGCCTCGAGCGCCTCCCACTCGGCCATCAGCTGCTCGGTCTTGGTCGACATCGCCTTCTGCTCCTCTTCGAGCTTCTTGACCTTCTCGCGGCTGTTCTTCTCGAAGAACGTGGGGTCGCAGAACATCTCGTTGATCGCCGCCACCCGGGCCTCGGCGCGCTCGATCTCGGTGGTGACGTGGTCGCGCCGCTGGGCCAGCTTCTTGCTGTGGGCCTGCGCCTGGTGCTGCTCGGCCGGGCTGCGGAGAGCCTTCTTCTCCTCAGACTTCTTCTTGTCGCGGCTGGCCTTGAGCACGGCGTCGGCGTCGAGGTGGTCGTCGCCCAGGCGCTCGATGTACTCGTCGTAGGTGCCGGGGAAGTCCCGCATGCCGTTGGGTGTGATCTCGAGGATGCGGTTCGCCAGCTGTTGGACGAACCAGCGGTCGTGCGAGACGAAGATCAGCGTGCCGTCGAACTTCTTCAAGCCCTCGACGAGCGCGTCGATGGCCTCGAGGTCGAGATGGTTGGTGGGCTCGTCGAGCACCAGGACGTTGGGGTGGTCGACCGCCAGGCGGCAGAAGACCAGGCGTGCCGCCTCGCCGCCCGAGAGGGCGCCCAGGCCCTTGTAGACGTCGTCGCCGGAGAACAGGACCTTGCCGAGCTCACCGCGCACGTAGCCGATCACCTGGCCGGGGACGGCGTCCCACAGCCAGCTCTCGACGGTCTGCTTGCTGTCGCCGAACTGCTCCTTGTGGTCTTGCGCGAAGTAGCCGGGCCACGCCTCGTAGCCCCACTCGGTGCGCCCGCGATCAGGCTGGAGCTGGCCCATGGCGATCTTGAGCAGGGTCGACTTGCCGATGCCGTTGGGGCCGATCACCGCCAGGCGGTCACCGCGCCGCACCGACAGCGTGACGTTCTCGAGCACCTTCTTCGGGCCGTAGGACTTGGCGATGCCCTCGAGGGTCAGCACCTCCTTGCCGCTCGGCCGCCGCGGCTTGAGCTGGAACAGCGGGTAGCGTCGCGAGCTTTGCACCGGCTTGTCGATGACAATCTTCTCGATCATCTTGACCCGTGACTGTGCCTGGCGGGCCTTGGTCGCCTTGGCCCGAAAGCGTTCGACGAACGCCTGGTGCTCGGCGATCTTCTTCTCGGCGCGCTCGATCTCCATTTCCTTGCGCTCGCGGTTGCCGACCTTCTGCTCCTCGAAGGCGGTGTAGCCGCCGTGGTAGAGCATCACCGTCTCGTAGTCGACATCGAGGATGTGGGTGCAGACGTTGTCGAGGAAGCGGTGGTCGTGCGAGATGACCACCGTGCAGCCGCTGAACGCGACCAGGAACTTCTCGAGCCAGCGGATCGACAGGATGTCGAGGTGGTTGGTCGGCTCGTCGAGGAACAGCACGTCGGGCTTGGCGGCCAGCACCTGGGCGAGCAGGACCCGCAGCTTGAAGCCGCCGGAGAGCGTCGACAGAGGCTGGCGGTGCACCTCGGTGGGGATGCCCAGGCCCTCGAGGATCTCCGCTGCCCGCGACTCGAAGGAGTAGCCGTCGCTGCGCAGGATGAAGTCTTCGAGGTCGGCGTAGCGGTCGGCGTCGAATTCCTGGTCGGCGTTGGCGAGCAGGGTTTCCTTCTCCGCCATGGCATCCCACAGCGGGCGGTCGCCCATCATCGCGACGTCGAGGATCGGCACGTCCTCGAAGCCGAAGTGGTCCTGGCGGAGGACGCCGATCCGGGCCTTCTTGGGAATCGACACTTCGCCCTCGGTGGCGATCTCATCGCCGGCGAGGATGCGCATCAGGGTCGACTTGCCCGAGCCGTTGGCGCCGACCAGCCCGTAGCGCGAGCCGACGTTCAACTGCACCGAGACGTCGGAGAAGAGGTTCTGGCCGCCGTAGGCCTTGGCGAGATTGGATATGGCAATCATGGTGACCGACCTGCAAGTCGAGGGTGAAGGGGACGGGCCTGCATGGCGTCGCTACCGCCCGCAAGGAATCGGGCGTTGCAGGCAAGGTCTCAGGGCAGACCGAATCTCGACCAGACCGGTCGAGCCTGCGACTGCCGGTGACCGCCACGGAGCCTGATCGAGCCGAGGCCCCGCAAGAACCCTTGATCTTAGCAGGACGGCGACCGTCAATTGGCGACGGCCTTGGCGGGCGGCGCGGCAGGGGCGCCGACCCCCCGCAGCAGCTCGACGATGTCCTGGTGTTTCTCGCGGATGGCGATCGCCAGGGCGGTGTCGGGGGTCTGGCCGACCACCGACGGGTCGGCGCCTCGGGCGAGCAGCAGGCGGACCAGCTCGGTGTGGCCGAAGAAGGTGGCCCAGTTGAGCGCGTGATCGCCGTAGCGGTCGCCCTCGTTGACCCGCGCACCGGCGGCGAGCAGGCGGCCGGCTATCGCCGTCCTGCCGTCGCGGGTCGCCTCCATCAGCGGCGTGCTGCCGTACTTGGTGGCGCTGTGCGCATTGACGTCGGCGCCGTGAGCGAGCAACAGCGCGGCGAGCTCGTCGTGTCCGAAGCGCACGGCGAGCGCCAGTGGCGCGTAGCCCGAGCGGTTGGCGAGGTCGACCGGCACACCGTGGGTGACCAGGGCCTTGGCGTTCGCCAGGTGGCCCAGGGCCGCTGCCCGGCAGAGGGCCAGGACGCCGGCCTCGCCCGCGGGTGTGGCGCCTTCGGGTAGTCGGGCCGCCAGGGCGGGGCCGTTGTCGATGTCGGTCAGTGCGGCGTTCACCCAGGCGGCGCCGGCCTCCTGACCGGCGGCGCGCAGCCAGAAGGCCAACAGGGCGTAGACCACCTCGTGCCGCCCGCGCTCGATCGCGATGTCGAGGGCGCTGTAGCCGTCGTCGGCGCGTGCTGCGGCGTTGGCCCCGTGGGTAAGGAGGAGGCTGGCGATGGCAGCGCGATCGTAGTAGGCGGTCATGATCAGCGGCGTGATGCCGTCCTTGACCGGCCGCTCGACGGCCGCCCCGGCCGTCAGCGCCGCCTGCGCGGCGGTCGTGTCGCCGCTGCGAATGGCCTGGGCCAGCTGATCGTCGACCTCGGCGGCCGGGGCGGGAACAGCTAGAAGGAGGGCTGCCAGACAGACTGCCGGTGGTCGCATGCGAGGCTCCTGGGCTGCGACGCGCCTCGGCATGAGGTCACCCGCCAGCGGGAGTACGCGGGCGAGTCAGGCTTGGTTGCGCGCGGTGTGCCACGGAATCGCCAACATCGCCTGGTACGCTCCGCGACCGCGACGGCGATGCAGGCCGTGCGCACCCACCGTGCCTGATCCAAAACCCGTCCGCCGCCGTTCGTTCCTCGACCGCCTGGGCCGCCAGCTCGGTGGCCGGACGTTCCTCCTCGTGCTCGGCGGCCTGGCCGTCGCCTTCCTGGCCCTGCTGCTATGGCTGCTGCTGCCCTTCTGGCGCCTGGTCGGGCGCTTCGACGACCGCACCGTCCGCCAGCCGTCGCGGCTCTACGCACGCTCGACGGTGGTGGCCGTCGGCGACCACGGCGCTCCGGCAACGCTCGGCGCGCTGTTCGCCGACCTCGGCTACCGGGCGATTCGGCCCGGAGTCGACGATCTCCGGGTGGGCGCCTTCGGCGTCTCCGAGCTGGCGACGGGGCCGGACACGTCGAGCGACGCGCCGCCAGCCGACCCGCGGCCCTCGAAGCCGGCCGCTGACGGCACCGTCGCGGTCAGCCTGCGGCGCTATCCGACCGTCGAGGGCCCCGCCGGCGGTGGCATGCTCGAGGTGCGCTACCGCGGCGGCGAGGTCGTCAGCATGCACTTTGCGGGCACGCCAGTGGCCCGGTACCTGCTCGAGCCGCCCCTGCTCGCGTCGTTCTACGGGCCGGCGGTCGAGGAGCGGCGGCCGGTGACGCTCGCCGACCTGCCGCTGCCCGTCGTGCGCTCGATCCTGGCGGCCGAGGACGCCCGCTTCTACCAGCACGGCGGCCTGTCGTTCATCGGCATCGCCCGCGCCATCTGGTCGAACCTGACCACCGACGGCTTGCGCCAGGGCGGCTCGACCCTCACCCAGCAGCTGGTGAAGAACATCTTCCTGTCGCCGGAGCGCAGCCTCGAGCGCAAGGCCCGCGAGGCCGTACTGTCGATCCTGCTCGAGATGCGCTACAGCAAGGACGCGATCCTTCAGGCCTATCTCAACGAGATCTTCTGGGGCCGCAGCGGGGGGGTGAACCTGGTCGGCCTGGGGGCGGTGTCGCACGCCTATTTCGGCAAGGACCCGGCGGCCCTCGACCTCGACGAGTCGGCGCTTCTTGCGGGCATCATCCAAGCCCCCAACGCGCTGTCGCCGCTCGCTCATCCGGAGAAGGCGAAAGCCCGTCGCGACTGGGTGCTGGGGCGCCTCGCCGAGCTCGGCTGGGCGACCCCGGCCGAGGTCACCGTGGCGCGCGCTAAGCCGATTCACACCGATCCCCACCCGCCGGTGATTCGCGGTCGGGCCGGCTACTTCGCGGACGGGGCGATCACCGAGGCGCTCGATCGCTATGGCGTTCGTGAGCTCGCGGACTCCGGCTACGTGCTGCTGTCGAGCCTCGACTGGCAGGGCCAGCGCGCCGCCGAGGACCTCGTCGCCAAGGGGCTGGCCGACCTCGAAAAGGGCTGGGAGAAGGGCCGGCAGACCGCGCAGCCGCTGCAGGCGGCCCTCGTCTCGCTCGACCCCCGCAGTGGCGAGGTGCTGGCCTGGGTCGGCGGTCGCGACTATCGCGCCAGTCAGTTCGACCGTGTGGCCCTCGCCCATCGCCAGATCGGCAGCGCGATGAAGCCGGTGGTTCTAGCGGCGGCTTTTGCGCAGGGCTTTCAGCCGGCGACGTTGGTGGAGGACGCACCGCTGACGGTGTCGATGGCGGGGCGGCTCTGGGAGCCGCAGAACGACGACGACGAGTTCCTCGGTTGGATCACCGTTCGCCAGGCGGTCGAGCAGAGCCGCAACGTGCCGATTGCCCGGCTGGCGCTGCAGACCGGGCTGCCGGCCATCGCCGAGCTGGTGCAGGCGATGGGGCTCGAGCGGCGACCGGCACCGCTGCCGTCGCTTGCCCTGGGCGCCATCGAGGCGACGCCGCTCGAGTTGGCGACCATCTACGGCACGCTCGCCGACCAGGGGACCCGCCCGCCGCCGCCGCACGCGCTGCTCACGGTATGGAATCGCTATGGCGAGCGGCTGCCCGCCGTCGGCACGCCGGCGCCCCAGCCCGTGATCGCCCCCGACATCGCCTTCCTGGTGACTTCGGTGCTGCAAGGCGTGCTCGACCGCGGCACCGGTGCCGCCACTCGCCAGCTCGGCTTGACCGATCCTCTGGCCGGCAAGAGCGGCACCACCAATGACCGTCGCGACAGTTGGTTCTGCGGTTACGGCCCCGACCGCGTGACCGTGGTGTGGATCGGCTACGACGACAACACCGCCACGCGTCTCTCGGGCTCGCGGGCGGCGGTGCCGATCTGGGCGCGTTACATGCGGGCGGTGCGCCCGGCGGGCGGCTTTCTGGCCTTCCCGGCGCCGACCGGCGTGGTGGCGGCGCTGATCGATCCGGAGAGCGGTGAGCTCGCCGGGCCGTCGTGCCCGACGACGCGCGTCGAGTATTTCGCCGCCGGCCACGCGCCGCAGACGGTGTGCGCCCGCCACCAACCGGGCGGCACCTGGGTGGCCGGCTTGCCCTCCGAAGGGGCGCTGCCGGAATCCGCCGCGCCCGAGGCCGAGCCGACGCGCAAGGGTCGCTTCCGCGCCTGGCTCGACCGGGTGTTCGGCAGCAGCAAGCCTCCGAGCTAGTCCTGCTAGACGGGCACCGCCTCGATGGCCTGCGCGGCCTCGTGGGCGAGGGCCGCGGCCAACGCCGCCTCGGGCGGCACGACCAGCGCGGTCACCGTGCCGTGGCGGATCACGCTGCCGGCGACGCTGCCGAGCAGCAGTCGCTCGAAGCCGCTGGCGCCATGGGTGCCGAGCACCACGAGATCGGGCTGCCACTCGTGCATCCGTTCGAGGATGGCCTTTTCCGGATCGCCGCGGAGGACGTTGATGCCGAGTCGCCACATCGCGAGGTCGTTGACCCCGGAAGTGTGGCGGGCGACGAAGGCCGCCAGCTGCTGGCGCGCCTCCTCGTCGACCTCGCGCGGGCCGAGCAGGTCGGTTTGCCGGGTGCCGGCCAGCGCCTCGATGACGAGCAGGGCCTCGATGTGGGTGTCGGCATCGGCACCGAGGGCGCCGAGCATGGCCAGACCGCGACGGAAGGCGTCGCCCGAGAGCGCCGACAGGTCGACCGGCAAGAGCACCCGGCGCAGCGGCTGGGCCGGAGTCTGGCGGACGACGAGCAGCGGCCGCGTCGACTTGCGCAGCACCCGGTCGGCGGTCGAGCCGAAGATGCGAGCCAGCCCCGGGTAGGTCTCGGCGGCGCCCACCACCAGCAGATCGGCATGGACCTCGCCGGCCCGCTCGATGAGCGCGCGGTGGGCCGGTCCGATGCCGATCTGGATGCTGCCGAGCTGCTGACGGTCGCCCGCGACCCGGTCGCCCGCGACCCGATCGATGCCGAGGCGGGTGAGCTGGGCGGCGAGCTGCGCTTCGATGAGCTGCGCCTCGTCGGGCAGGGTGATCGGCATCGCCTCGGCTGCGGTCAGCACCATCGGGGCGTAGGCGTGGAAGACATGGAGGCGAGCGCCGGTCCTGGCGGCGACCGCCAGTGCCGTCTGGATGACCGCGTCGCTCGTGGGCTGCAGGGTCGTGCCGACCAGAATTGAGGCAACCTGAACACCTTGGCGCGGGGCTGCCTGGGCGCCGCCGTCACGGACGTACATGATCGAGCCTCCTCGGCGCTGGTCGCCCCGCCACCGGATCGGCGGACCAGGGGTCGGCGCCATCCAAGATCTTGGGCCCCGGTGGCCGGCGCCGACAGACCCGACGAGTCGGCCCGTCCACCCACCCGCGGGTGGGCTCGCCGCCGTCCTCGCGGGCAGGTTGGGGAGCTGGCTACCCTGGCGGAGTGCTGGCGGCCAGCCCGCCCGCAGGTGTCGGCGCGGTGGGGTCGCGCCTACTCTCGATGGTAGCGGACTCCCCCGCACACCAGCATCAACCCTCGGGGAAACCGCCAGGAGGTAGTCATGGTCACCACCCTGTCGCGCGCGGTCATCACCGAGCTCCTGGAGCCCCGTCGCGGCCCCTGCCTGTCCTTCTACGTGCCGACGCATCGCTTCGGCCCGGAGGCGATGCTCGATCGCCTGACCCTCGAGAGCCTGCTGCACCGGGCCGAGCAAGAGCTCGAGGCGGCGGGCTTCGGCGCCGCGCTGCCCAAGTTCCTGCGCCCCGTTCACCAACTGCTGGCCGACGACGCGGTCTGGCAGCATTCGCAGGCCACCCTGGCCATCTTCCTGTCGCCCGACCGCATGTGGTTGGTGCGTGCGGACGTTCAGGTGCCGCCAACGGTCGAGCTCGACGAGCGCTTCTGCATTGCGCCGTTGATTGCCGCCATGCCGCCGACGGACCTGTTCTACGTGCTGGCCCTCAGCATGAACGCCGTTCGCCTGCTCGAGGTGACGCCGCGCGACGTCCTGCGGCGGCACCTCCCCGGTCTGCCGAGTGACATGGCCTCCGCCCTCGACTACCACTACGAGAGCGAGGCGCAGGTGCACAGTGCGGGGCCGCGCACCCTGGGCGGGCGGAAGGCGGTGGTGCACCACGGTCACGGCGGCAGCGGCGACGACTTGCGCCTCGAGAAGGACCAACTGCACTATTTCCGGCTGGTGGCGGCGGCCCTGCATCACTTGCCGGCCGACGCGCCGCTGGTGCTCGCCACCGTCGAAGCCAGCGTGCCCCTGTTCCGCGAAGCCGTCGGCGCCGAGCGCGCGCCGCTGGTGGTCATCCTCGGTAGCCCCGATGCGCTCACCGACCACGAGCTCGTCGAACGGGGGCGCCCGCTCGTCCATGAGGCCTTGAACCGCCAACGCGTCAACGGCGCGCTCCAGCGCTTCCGCGCCGCCGAGCCGCGCCATCGGACGTTGATCGAGCCCGCCGAGGTGGTCACCGCCGCCGACCGTGGCCGCGTCGACACCCTGTTGGTCGCGCCCGGTACCCACCGTTGGGGGAGCTACGAGTCCGACGTCTGTCGCGTCGAGCTGCACGCCGAGCGCGAGCGCGGCGACCACGATCTGGTCGACCTGGCGGTGGTGCGCACGCTGGAGCAGGGGGGGCAGGTGCTGACCATCGACCCGGCGGTGACGCCGGCCGGTGCCGGCATGTCGGCGATTCTGCGCTACTGAGGAGAACTGGCGGCGGGACGATCAGTCCCCGGCGCGCCGCTCGGTGCCGGCGAGGAGACTGGTGGCAGCGCTCTTCAGGGCCTCGAGCTGGTCCTGAATGCGCTGCATCGCCTGCGGCACCTGGTGACGCATCTCGGCCGGGCCGAGACTGTCACGCGAGAGAATCTCGCCGTCGGTGTCGAAGCTGCGCGACAGGTCGCTCGCCAGGGGGCCGAGCGCGGTGAATCCAGCCAGCATCGGCACCAGCTCGCGCCGCAGGTCGGCGACGAAGCCTTGCGCCGCAGCGAACATCCCTGGTGGCACGTTGCCGCGGTGGGAGAGCAGACGGCGGATCATGCGGAAGCCGTTCCACTGCGGGTTGTTCTTGCCGAGGTGGGCCTCGAGCCAAACGTGGAGCGCGCGGATCGCCAGGGCCCGCTCCTCGCGGCTGGTGCGCAGCCGCGAGGCCTCGCTCGCGGCGGGCGGCGACGCGTCGACGTGCGGGCGCAGCGCGGTGGCCCGAAAGACCTCGGCGGCCACCTCGCCCGGGCCGCCGCCGGAAGCCAGCGCGGCCCGCTTCTGGACGGTGCCGAGCAGCAGGTTGAGTAGCGTCTTCAAGTCCTCGTCGGCGACCAACGACACCAGCGGCCGCAGCTCCTCGGGCACGCCGACCCAACCCCAACTGGTGCGGGGCACCGGCGGTTGGCCCGTGCCGGTGTCGTCACCGGAGCGCTCGGCGGCCTTCTCGACGGCGGCACGCAGGCTCTTGACCGCCGTATCGCCGACCAGCCGCGTGAAGAGGTCGATGTCGAGGACGGCAGCGATCTCGCGTGCCAGCTCGGCCATCCGCGTGCCGATGCCCATCAGGTCTTCGGGGGCGTCGGAGACCCGGCTCTCCCAGCTCGCCATGTGCAGCCGCTCGAGCTCGAGCACCCGTTGCGCCAGGCGACGCTCGCGACGCTGGAGCTGGTGGAAGTCGCTGGTGTAGAGCGCCCGCCGGTGTCGCTCGTCGAGCATGCGGCCAATCCGGCCGCGGACGTGGGAGAGCCCCGACAGGGCGTAGGGATCCACCCTCCGACCCGCCGACCAGGTGGCGACCATGCGGTCGAGTGGCGTGTCGCGCCCGAAGTCGTCGACCACCGCCACCAGCTCCTTGAGGTCGCCCACCAGCTGCTGGCTGCGGCGGCGGTCCTGACCGCGCTCGGGGAAGAGCACCGCTTCGACCGCCTCGGTCGACCATCGACCCTCGGCGACGAGGTTGGTGGCGACGCCGAACAGTGAGCTGCTGCACTTGCCTAGGACGTCGGCGGCGAGGCCGGCGGCGTTTTCGATCTCCTCGCCCGGCAAGTTGCCGTCGGCGGCGGCGAGGCGGCCCAGCGCGTGGCTCAAGCGGGCCACGTCGTGGGTCAGGACGGCGTGCACGCTGCCGAAGTAGAAGGCCACGTCCTCGCGCGCCGGCTCGTCCATGCCGGCCTCGCGAAGCTCGCGGTCGAGGGCGTTGACCAGACGGGGCAGGCTGTGAACGACCTCGACCATCGCGGTGCCGCCAGCCAGGAACGCCTGCGCCTCGCCGCGGGCGCGATAGAGAAGGTCCCAGGGAGCGGCCGCCTCCATTTCCGCCAGCACCCGCCGCACGGTGCCGTAGATGGCGGTAGGCCCGGGGCCCGATTGCGCCAGCAGGCTGTCGCGAGTCGCCGGCGGGCGCGTGGCGGGGGCCTGCCGATGCGGAGTGGGGTCGTGCGCGGCGTCGATGGTGGTCATGCTGAACCCGGCCATGAGGCCCGGTGCACGCGAGTGGCCAAGGCGCAAGTGTATCCGCTGGCCAACCCTTGGCAACTCGCCATTTGCGCTGGGCGTTGGCGCTAGACTGAGGCGACCGAAGACGACGATGCGCCTGCCTCCACTGGCCCGGCTCGGACCCTACGAGATCGTCGAGCTGCTGGGTGCCGGCGGCATGGGCGAGGTGTACCTGGCGCGTGACACCCGCCTCGATCGCCAGGTGGCGATCAAGCGGCTGCTCACCGGGGCGAGCGGCGAGCACGGCGAGCGGTTCTGGCGCGAGGCGCGAGCGGCGGCGGCGGTTTCCCACCCCAACGTCTGCCAGATCTTCGACGTCGGCGAGCATGCGGGCGAGCCCTACCTGGCGATGGAGCTTCTGGCCGGCGAATCGCTTGCCGCCCGGATTGCCCGCGGACCGCTCGGCCCGGCACCGTCGGCGGCGGTGCTCGGCCAGGTCCTGGCAGCGCTGGCCGCCCTGCACGTACGCGGGTTGATCCACCGCGACCTCAAGCCGGCGAACGTCTTCCTGACGCCCCATGGCGACCCATGGGGCGTCAAGGTGCTCGACTTTGGCCTCGCCCTGGCGACCGGCGGCGGTCTCTCTGGCGACCCCCGACTGACCCGCACGGGTACCCTCCTCGGGACGCCAGGCTTCATGGCTCCCGAGCAGTGGCTGGGTGAGGGCGTCGGCCCGGCGACGGACATCTTTGCCTGCGGAGCCATGCTCTACGAGATGTTGACCGCGCGCCCCGCCTTCGCCGGCGACGGGCCGATCGCGATCTACGAGGCGGTGACCCGCGGCCAACGACCCCGGCTCGGTCTCGCCGCGCTGGCCGCTTTCGAGCCGATCGTCGAGCGGGCCCTGGCCTGCCAGTCCAAAGACCGCTTCCAGTCGGCGCCGGCCATGGCAGCGGCCCTCGCAGCTGCCGTGCACACGGGCGCCGTGCACACGGGCGCCGTGCACACGGGCGCCGTGCATACGGGCGCCGTGCACACGGGAGAGGTGAGCGCGAGCATGGCGCCGACGGCGGGCGGCGAGCCGACCCTCGTCAGCTCACGGCCGACCCCGGCGGCGTTGGCGGCGACCTCCGTGTTGCGCGGGTCTCCCCAGGCGGGGGCGCCGCGGGCTTCGCAGGCCGCCCCCCGCAGTCGCTTGCTGGTGGTGCCGTTCCGCCAGCTCCGACCCGATGCCGAGACCGAGTTCCTCGGGCTGGCGCTGGCCGAGGCGGTCTCCGCCTCGCTCGGCGGGCTGTCGCGGCTCATCGTCCGCTCGCCGCGCGTCGCCAGCCGCTTTGCCGACCTCGACGACCTGGCAGCGATCGCCGCTGGCGCCGACGTCGACGCCGTGCTCGTCGGCAGCCTCCAGCGCGCCGGCGACCGCATTCGTTGTAGCGCTCAGCTGCTCGCCGTGCCCAGTGGCACGGTGCTGGCGGCCCACACCGCGCAGGCGACGATGGCCGACCTCTTCGACCTCCAGGACGACCTGGCCCGCCAGGTCGTCGAGGCGCTGCGGGTGCCGCTGTCGGGCCGCGACCAGCGGCAGCTCGCCGCCGACGTGCCGTCCGATCCCCACGCCTACGAGCTGTACCTGAAGGCGAGCGCGGCCACCGCCAACACGGCCTCGACGAGCGCGATGCAGTCGCTGCAGGACCTGCTCGAGCGCTGCGTCGAGCTCGACCCGGGCTACGCCCCAGCCTGGGCCCGACTGGGGCGGATCTACGGGGTGCGCGCCAAGTTTGGCCACTCCACCGACCCGGCGGCCGATCGCCGTCGCGCGCAGCACGCCTTCGAGCGCGCACTGGCTCTGAGCCCGGACTTGCCGCTGGCGCACAACTACTACACCTACTTCGAGATCGAGGCGCTGGCGAGCCCGGGCTCGGCGATGCTGCGGCTCCTCGGCCAACTCGAGGCGCGGCCCGACGATGCCGACCTGTTCGCCGGCTTGGTCGTCGCCTGCCGCTTCTGCGGTCTCCTCGACGCCTCTCTGGCGGCGCATTTGCATGCCCGCCGCTGCGACCCGCTGGTCCGCACCAGTGTCGCCTACACGCACCTTGCGCGCTGCGACTTCGCGCACGCCGCCACCGAAGACGATGACCCGGTGGCCTTCGTCCGCCACTACTGCCTGCCGTTGGTGACCACGAGCGAGGAGGCGCATCGCTCGCTCGAGCTCTGGCAGCGCCAGCTCGAGGGGAGCAACCAGCGCCTGGTAGCAACCGGCATGTTGGCGGCGGTGACCAGCGATGCCGCCGGTTGCGCCGCGGCGGTCGAGGAGCTACTGACGACCCGCTTCGACGACGCCGAGGGGCTCTACATGGCGGTACGCTGCCTGAGCCAGGCGGGGGCTGTCGACCGGGCATTGGCGGTGCTGACGAGGGTGGTAGGTGGCGGCTTTACGTGCCCGCAGGCGTTCGACCGCGATCCGTGGCTGGCTAATCTGCGTCGTGACCCCCGCTTCGAGCCGCTGCGCACGGCGGCGCTCGAGGGGCGGCGGCGAGCGCGAGGGCTGTTCGTAGACGCCGGCGGGCCCCGGCTGCTGGCGGTCGACGAACCGCCTTAGTAAGGAAGAGAGCACCCGCGGTGTTCGCTTATGATGGCGGGTCCGGCCGCCGCGCCACCGCCCCCTCGTCCACTGTGGACGCGCGGCGGGTAGGGACTCGGCGACCGCCCTCATGACGCCGCCGTCTGCCATCCTCGTCCGCAAGGCCTGGACCCACAATCTGCAGGGGGTCGACTGCCGCGTGCCGCACGGCAAGGTGACCGTGGTCACCGGCCCGTCGGGCGCCGGCAAGAGCTCACTCGCCTTCGACACCATCTTCGCCGAGGGGCAGCGGCGCTTCGTCGAGTCGATGTCGACCTACGCCCGCCAGTTCCTCGATCAGATGGAGCGCCCGCCGGTCGAGTCGATCGAGCACATCTTGCCGGCGGTTGCGCTCGAGGCCAAGAACGCGGTCCGCAACGCCCGCTCGACGGTCGGCACGATCACCGAGATCCACGACGTCCTGCGCCTGCTCTACACCCACCTCGGCACGGTGGTGTGCCCGAACGGCCATGGCGCGGTGCGCCGCCTGACGCCGGGGGAGGCCGCCACCGTTCTCGCCAGCGGCGAGGCGGGCGACACGTTCTTGGTGGTCGCCCGGCTGCTGCGGCCCCCGAAGCGGGCCGACGACGCCCTCGGCGAGCTGGTGCGCCAGGGGTATGCCCGGCGGCTCGACGAGGCGAGTGGCGACGTGGTGCGGCTGACTCCCGGCGAGCGTTGGGCGACCGCCTGGGCAACCCTGCCTCTGGTGCTCGGGCGCTACCGCGCGAGCAGCGACGGCGAAGCTTCCCAACGCCTGGCGGAGGCGGTCGAGGAGGCGTATCTGCTGGGCAGCGGCCGAGCCGAGGCGCATGGCGTCGGCGGTCCCGACGGCGGCCGGATCGTGCGCCTGTCGCGCGAGCTCGGCTGCCCAGTCTGCGGCGAGACCGTGCGGCGCCCCGAGCCGGCGCTGTTCTCGTTCAACTCGCCGCTCGGTGCCTGCTCAGAGTGCCAGGGATTCGGGCGCAGCGTTGGCATCGACCGCGAGCGCGTCATCCCCGACCCCGGCAGGACGCTCCGCGAAAAGCCGATCGCGCCGTGGAACACGCCGGCGTACGAGGAGCTCTACCGCGAGCTGTTCGCCGCCTGCCACCGCCAGAAGATCCCGCTCGACGTGCCCTGGCGCGAGCTCTCGGTGGAGCAGCGCCAGTTCGTGTGGAGCGGCGATGGCAAGTTCGTCAACCTCGACGACTGGGTGAAGTGGCTCGAGCAGCGCACCTACAAGGTGCAGGTGCGGGTGCTGCTCGCCCGCTACCGCGCCTACGACACCTGCCCGCGCTGCCACGGCGCGCGGCTCAATCCCGAGGCGCTGGCCGTGCGTCTCCACGGCGAGACGCTCCCCGCGCTCTGCCAGCGGAGCATCGAGGAGCTGCGAGCATGGCTCGCCGCCGAGGCGTTCACACCGCGCGAACGCGAGGTGGCCGGTCACCTGCTCGAAGAGCTGGCCGAACGTCTCGATGTCCTGCACCGCGTCGGGCTCGACTATCTGAGCCTCGATCGCCAGGCGCGCACGCTGTCGGGTGGCGAGACCCAGCGCATTCACCTCGCGGCGGCCCTGGGCTCGGGCATGACGTCGACCCTGTACGTGCTCGACGAGCCCACCATCGGCCTCCACCCGCAGGACAGCGGCCGCCTGGTGTCGCTCCTGCGCGACCTCGCGGCGCGCGGCAACACGGTGCTGGTGGTCGAGCACGACCGCACCCTGATTGCCGGCGCCGACCATGTCATCGACCTCGGCCCGGCTGCCGGGGAGCACGGCGGCAGGGTGATGGCCGAGGGCACGCTCGCCGAGATCCTCACCCACCCCGAGTCGCTCACCGCGCGCTACCTGCGCGAACGCCCGGCGACCCACGCCCGCGAGCACCTGGCGCGCTTCCGCCGTGAGCATCGCCGCGAGAGCCTGGGCGAGGAGCTCGCCCGCCGCCCGATGGTCACCATCCGTGGCGCCCGCGCCCACAACCTGACCGGCTTCGACGTCGCCTTCCCGCTCGGCAGCCTGGTGGCGGTGGTCGGCACCTCGGGCTCCGGCAAGTCGACGCTCGTCGACAACGTGCTCTACGGCAACTACCAGCGTGGCCGCGGTGTCGTCGACGTCGACCCCGGGGACTGCGACGGCCTCGACGGGCTGTCCCGACTGGCGGACGTGGTCATGGTCGACCAGAGCCCGCTCGGTCGCTCGACGCGCTCGAACCCGGTCACCTACACCAAGGCCTACGACGAGATCCGCAAGCTGTTCGCCTCGACGGGCGGCGCCAAGAGCCTGGGGATCACCGCCGGTCATTTCTCGTTCAACCTCGACCTCGGGCGCTGCAAGAAGTGCGAAGGCACCGGCTCGATCGAGGTCGACATGCAGTTCATGGCACCGGTGACAGTGACCTGCGAGGAGTGCCGCGGCCGCCGCTTCCGCAGTGAGGTCCTGCGCGTCCGTCTGCGCGACCGCACCATCGCCGACGTTCTCGAGCTGACGGTCGACGCCGCCCTCGAGCTCTTTGCCGAGGAGCGTGCGCTGGTCAAGAAGCTCGGCGCCTTGTCGGAGGTCGGGCTCGGTTACCTGCGCCTGGGGCAATCCACCTCGACGCTCTCCGGAGGCGAGGCGCAGCGGCTCAAGCTGGCGAGCTTCCTCCACCGACCGCCGGCCCCGGCCAAGGGCAGGCGCCCGGCGGGCGACGGCATGTTGTTCCTCTTCGACGAGCCGACCACGGGACTCCACCTGGCCGACATCGACCTCCTGTACCGGACTCTTCGGCGCCTGGTGCAGCGCGGCGACGGCGTCGTCGTCGTCGAGCACAGCTTGGACCTCGTCGCCCGCGCCGACTGGGTCGTCGACCTCGGCCCGGGCGGGGGCAGTCACGGTGGCCGGCTGTTGTTCTCCGGCCCGCTCGATGCCTACCTCGACACCGCGGAGACGCCGACGGCCCACGAGCTGCGGCAGCACCTGCGCTGGGTGCGGGCCGACGGCGGGGGGACCGCCGGCGGGCTGCTCGACGCCACCGGCGAAACGGTCGCCGCTGCTATGCTTTACGCTTCGGGAGCGCCATGACCAACTCCACAGGCTGGGTCTACAAGCTCGAGGTCGGCGGCCGCCAGGTCGACCTCGCCGTCGACGGCGAGGCGGTGATCGGCCGCAGCCGCAGCTGCACCGTCACCCTCAACGACCTTTCGGTGTCGCGCAACCACGCGGTCATCGCGGCCCGTCCGGGTCGGGTCACGGTCAAGGACCTCGAGTCCTCGAACGGGACCTACTTGAACGGCGTGCGCCTGGCCACCGAGGCCGAGCTCGCCGACGGCGACCGGGTGACGATCGGCGAGACCGACATCATCATGCGCATCGCGGCGCCGCAGTCACCCGGCAGCGTGAGTCGCACCGAGATCCTGCCGCAGGACGTCCGCGGGGCCATCCAGGCGGCGCCCCCGCCGCCAGCGGGCGCCGGGCCGAGCTCGCGCGTGCCGCCGCCGTCGGCGGGCGGGCCCGACGTCGGCGTGCACGCGACGGCGCCGGTGCGCGATCCGCTGGCGCCCTCGCTGCCGTCACTGCCGCCCCTGCCGCCGCTGCCGCCCATGGGCGCCGTCCCGCCGCCCCGCCCGGCGCCGCCGCCGCCCGCGCGTCCGGCCGCGGCGCCGGCCGCCGCGGGCAGCCTGCTGCCCGACATCGACCTCGGGCCGCCGCCGGCACGCCCGGCGGCCCCGGCGGTGCCCGCGGCCGGCCTCGGCGGCCGGATCCCGACGGCGGTCCTGCCGGTCGGCGCCCCCGCCCCGGCGGGCTTCTGGATCCGCGTCGGGGCCCAGCTGCTCGACGCCGTTTGGATGTTCCCGATCATCTTCGGCCTGAACTTCATCCTGACGCTGGCAGTCGGCCGCTTCGGCGCGCTGCTGGCGATGCCGGTCAACATGGCGATTGCCTTCGGCGTCCCCTTCGTCGGCTGGACCCGCTACGGCAAGACCCCCGGCAAGCATCTGTTGGGCCTGGTGGTCTGTGACGCAGCGACCGGGCGCGTCGGCCTCGAGCCGAAGCAGGCGCTGCTGCGCATCGTCGGCCAGATCGTCTGTGGCTTCACCCTTGGCATCGGCTACCTCCTGGTGGCCTTCTCTCCCAACCGGCGCGGCCTGCACGATCTGATCGCCGGCACCTACGTCGGCAGCCGGCGTTGACTCGAGCGCGTTCGCTCTGCACCGCTGGCGTCGCCGATGTCTGAGGCGCCCATGTCTGAGGCAGAGAGCGGCGGCCTGGCCGCACCGGGCACGAGCCGACTGGCGGCGACGGTCGGCGTCGCGGGCGCCCTGGTGTTGGGCGCAGTGTTCTTGTTCGCCGCCTGGGCGAAGGCCCTCGACCCGGTCGCCTTCGCGGAGCAGATCAAGAGCGAGGGGCTCGCCTTTCTGCTGCCGGCCAATGTCGTCGCGGTGGTCGCCATCGCCCTCGAGGTGGGCCTCGGGCTCGCCCTGTTGCTCAACTTGCGGCGCTGGTGGGTGCTGCTGCCGACGACGGCCCTGGTGGCCTTCTTCGTCGCTCTCACCGGTCGCGCCTGCTGGCTGTGGAAGTCCGGCACTCTGGCGACGGTCGCCTGCGGGTGCTTTGGCAACTTCGTGCAGCGCACCCCCTGCCAGGCCTTTTGGCAGGATCTGGCCCTGCTCGGCATTCCACTCCTGGCCGCCTACGTCGGCCGACCGCGGACCGGCGCCCGGCTCCCCATCCTGCGCACGGTGGCGGTGGCCGTGGTGACGCTCGCCATGGTGGTCCTCGCCTGGTGGTCGCCCGAGCTGCCGCTCGACGACCTGGCGACCCGCCTGTCGCCGGGCACCAAGATCGCCGGCCTTTGCGTGCCGCTCTCCCCCAAGCCGGACGACCGCCTGTGTCTCGACGGCCTGATCCCGGACCTCGACGCCGGCCGCCATCTCGTCGTGCTGGCCGATCTGGCCGCCGCCGATGCCGAATTGGTCGGCCAGATCGACCGGCTCGCCGCCGCCGACCCGAGCAGCCGGGTCGTCATTCTGGTGTCCGGCGACGAGGCCGCGGTGCGCACGTTCACCTGGCAGTTCGGCCCCAGCGTGCCGGTGAAGGTGGGGCCGGAGCCCTTGCTGCGGGGTTTCTACCGTCGTCTGCCGCGCACCTTCCTCGTCGAGGACGGGGTGGTCACCGCCACGTGGCCTGGGGTGCCGACGCTCGGCACGCCAGCTGCATGAAGTCCTGTTTCGTTGCCAACACCCGCTGGTTCCAAAGTCTCGCAAGGAGTCGCGCATGCTGCGCCCAAACCTGAGTTCGTACCGCCTCACCGCTCCCGCCCTGGTCGCGCTCTTCGCGGGCTCGCTCGCCTGCGGCGCCCAGGTCAACGGCTCGGCGGCCGCCGCCAAGCCGGCCGCGTCCACGCCGTCGGCCGCCGCAGCGCCCGCCGACAGCACGTTCAAGGGGTTCCACAAGCTCGGCGACTACGTGGTGGCGGTCGACGGCGCCGAGGTGCCGTCAGCGGAGGTCTTCCAGCTCGCTAACCCGTTCTCGTTCCTCATCCTCACCGACCGGCTCGCGAGCCCGGTGCTGCTGTCGCCCCGCCAGAACAGCGTGGAGACGGTGCCGGTGCTCAAGGTGGCGCGGCGTGACGACGGCTCGATCGACCTCCTGGCCGACGCCGTGTTCTCGCCGGCCGGGCGCTTCACGGTCACCGCCAAGGGCGACGTCAGCTTCGCCATCGGCGGGCACCAGGCTGAGCTCCGTGAGCGGCAGCCTCTGCTCGGTCTGAAGAAGGCGGCCGAGCTCGACGCCTACAACCCGGAATTCGGCCGCGTGGCCAAGGCTTACACCCCCTCCGAGCCGATCGTGCAGCGGCTGAAGGCGCAGAGCACGGCGATCCTGATCACCGTCTACTTCGGCTCGTGGTGCCCGCACTGCAAGGAGATGGTGCCGCGGGTCATGCGCGTCGGCGAGCAGCTCGCGGGCTCGAAGATCGAGATCGTCTACTACGGCCTGCCGAAGGACATCGTCAGCGATCCCAAGGCGAAGGAGCTGGCGATCAACAGCGTGCCAACCGGCGTGGTGACCATCGGCGGCAAGGAGGTCGCGCGCATCGGCGGCAACAGCTTCAAGATCCCCGAGCTGGCGATCAGCAACGCCCTGCTCGAGATCAGCAGTGCGCAGGCCAAGAGCCGCTGAGGCGGTTCGCTAGCCAGGACCTGGCGGATCGCCACGCGTAGTAGGCTCTCGCCCGTCCCGCTCAGGGCGCTCCGAGGAGGTACCTGCATGCTGTCGATCCGCCGCACCCAGCTCGCGGTCTGGGCCCTGCCGCTCGTCTTCGCCCCGTCGCTCCTGGCGCAGGAGGAAGCTCCTCCGCCTGCTGCCGAGGCCATCTCGACGGACGAAGGCAACCCGTTGATGCCCAAGATCAGGCTCGGGATCGAGGTCAAGGCCAACTACCGTGACAGCGACGCCGCGGCATTCCCAAGCCCGTTCCCGTTCGGGCCAACGCAGGTGCCGCCGGGCCAGACCAAGGCCTTTCTGACGCCGCCCGACCCCGGGAGTCATTTCGAGCTGTCGGCGGCCACGCTGCTCCTCGACGCTACCTGGGGCGACGACATCGTCGGCCGCGTGAAGGTCGACTTCATCGACCTCTACGACCGCAACCCGACCTCCGGCGACAAGACGGTGGACGTCGACGAGGCATGGATCCGCTTTGGCTACGACCCGCCCGCGGGTCAGCTGCCCGGTAGCGGTGGCGTCTACGCGAAGGTCGGCAAGTTCGGCAAGCTCGAACGCCAGAATGACCGCCACCTGGAGAGCTACGGCCTGGTCTCGACGGCGTTCAACCGCTTCGAGGACATGGGCGTCGAGCTCGGCTGGAACATCGGCCAGCACCTCTACCTCAAGGGCTCCTACACCGCCGGCAACCCGGTGTTCATGCGCGACCCGAACGCCTTGGCCGGCGACAACGGCACAGTGGAGGTGCTGCGGGCGCAGCCGCTCAACGTCCCGCGCTACGGCAGCGGCCTGGTGATCGCCTACGACGCCGAGGTCGAGGATTCGGGGCCGAGCGGCGCCGCCGAGCTTGGGCTCGGGCTCGGGGCGCGGTTCGGGGACGTGAGCGGACAGCGTGCCGTCGACGTCCTGGGCTGGGCCTACCAGCGCGACCTGGCGAAGACCGTCCACCTGAACGGCACCTTCTACGGCGGCGATCTCGACCTGCTCGACGGCCCGGCCCCCGGCTTCGGGCTGCCGATCACCGACGACAAGAAGAAGGAGGTCGGCGGCAACGTCTGGGTCTACTTCGACGGCGCCACCTTCTTCGGTCAGTACGTCGACCAGAAGCTCGCTGGGATGAAGCGGACCGGCTACGAAGGCGAGGTCGCGTACCGCTTCGAGCTGCCCCTGCTGTGGGCTTTCGGCGGGCAGCAGATCTTCCCGTCGATCGCGCCGGCCATCCGGTACTCGCACCTCGAGCCCGAATTCGTCGGCGGCAGCGCCGCGTTCCCGGCGCCGAGCCTGCGTTGGGAATGGACGAAGATCGACTATGGCGTGCGCGTCGGCATCATCCCGAGTGTTGATCTGACCGTCGAATTCGCTGACAACACCTTCGTGGTCAAGGGCAAGGACGAGTCGGCGGACGAGCTCCTGACGACCCTCAAGTTCAAGCTCTGAGCCAGGATCTGGACGTGCCGCTCGCCGCCGACGGGGCTCCCGTGACCCCGGCGGTTGCGGCGGTGGCCACTGTCGGCCAGAGCAGCGATCCCCAGTCCGCGCTGGCCACCGCCCTGGCGCGCGAGCGGCGCGGCGCCGATCGCTTTGCGATGGTGGCGAGCGTGGTGCGGTTGATGACCGCCAACCTCGAGCTCGACGACATGCTGCAACGCGCCGCCGACGCGGTGCACGAGTGGCTCGGCTATCCCAACGTCGACCTGCCGCTGGTGGCGGCCGACGATCCCGAGACGTTGGTCCTGCGCATCAGGGGTGGCCGTTACAAGGACCTCATCCATCACGAGGACCGGCTGCCGGTGGCCGCCGGCGTGATGGGGGCGGCGGTGCGCGAACGACGGCCGCAGCTGGTCAACGACGTCGCCGCCGACCCACGCTACGTCTCGCCGCCGGCGGGCACCGAGGGCATCCGGGCCGAGCTGGCGGTGCCGATCATTCTCGGCGAGCGCGTGCTCGGCGTGCTCAACGTCGAGAGCGGGGAGGCCTTCGACGACGGGGACCTGGCCGGCCTGCAGGTGGTCGCCGACGCGCTGGCGGTGGCGATCGAGAATGCGCGGCTGTTCGAACGCGGCCTGCGTCTGGCGGTGCTCGAGGATCGCCAGCGCCTGGCGCGCGACCTGCACGACTCGGTGACCCAGACGATGGCGGCAATCCAGCTCCTGGCGCAGTCGCTGGCGGGCGCCTGGCGGCGGGACCCGGCCGAGGGTGAACGCCGGACGGATCGCCTGGTCGGCCTGGCGCGCGGGGCGCTCGGTGAAATGCGCACCTTGCTGCGCGAGCTCAACCCGCCGCCGACCAACGCTCTCCGCCAGTCGAGCATGGAGCTGCCGATGCCGCCGGTAGTGGTGGCGCGCAAACACGGCTTGGCGGCC
>CXWL01004373.1_pt1 | contig 49968 bp, 52 predicted proteins | sample 590931 | NCBI WGS metagenome assembly CXWL01 (sample SAMEA3498368, study PRJEB10139) | groundwater metagenome | biome: water well; material: biofilm material | place: Germany | collected 2015-04-27 | reverse complement strand
GTGGTGTGATTTTTCCGCAAGCCCTGGAGATGTGCGGACTGGTCCGGGTGCCGCTAACCCCTGAGCTTCTCGAAGGGCTTTTTCAGTTCTTTGAGGATGAACTGCACTTCATCCTCCTTCAGGTGTTCCGTCTGGTAGACATCGCGGGACGGGAAAGGCGTCTTGGGATCTTTCATGTATTTGCGGACCCAGTTGCGCGTCGCGATGAACTCTCGGACGGCAGTTTCATCGCGCATGGCCGCGAGTGTATCGAGGCTGTAGGGAATGCCGCCGTTCTCTGGGGCCACTTGGTCATTCAGGATGATTGTAATCGACTCCGAGTCTGGATCAATTCCTAGTTCCTGGAGAAAGGCCTCGGCTATCGGCTGCAGTTTTCCGCCCAAGGCCGTGCGGATGAACTGCAATTCCTCCGGCTTCAGATAGCGGACCTGGTAGACCTCGTTGGGCGGGAACGGCGTCTTGGTGTCCAGCAGGTATTTCCTGATGAAATTCCGTGTGGCGATGAAGTTCCGCACGCCACTTTCACTGCGCCGGGTCGCGAAAGTATCGAGGTTGAAAGGTTTGCCGTCGGCCCCGCGGCCTATCTGGTCGTCCATGATGCCGGTAACTTGCTCGGAAGCCGGATCGATCCCCAGCTCCCGCAAGTAGTCGACCGCTTTAGGCGACAGCGCCGCGGCGGCGATCACAGTTGCACCGCCGAACAGCAGGCTGACAATCAAGGTTCGCATCCCGTCAGCATGACGAACCCATGATTCGCCGCAAGCGGCTAGTCTCTTGTCGGAGCGGAAGTGGTGATGGCGCAGGGAGTCGTGGTGCGGCCGGTCTCGGTCGGCATGGACCACCCGAAGCAGGCGTGGATCAAGCACCCGGATAGCAACACCATCGAAGTCATTGAATACACGCCGAATAGCCTGCAGCTCTAGTGCGGAAAATCTTGGATGGACAAGCACGGGCGGCTGGGAAACAAACGACTCCCATGCACAGTCTGAAAAATCTCTTTGCGCAAAATCGCGCGTGGGCCGAGGCCATCAAGCGCCGCGACCCGGAATTTTTCCCGAAGCTCTCGCGCCAGCAAAATCCCGAATACCTCTGGATCGGCTGCTCGGACTCGCGCGTGCCGGCCAATGAGATCATCGGACTGCTGCCCGGCGAGGTGTTCGTCCATCGCAACATCGCCAATGTCGTCGTCCACACGGACCTGAATTGTCTTTCCGTCATCCAGTTCGCCGTCGATCTGCTCAAGGTGAAGCACATCATGGTCGTGGGCCATTATGGGTGTGGCGGTGTGCAGGCGGCTTTCCGCTGCCAGCGGGTCGGCTTGGCCGACAACTGGCTGCGCCACGTGCAGGACGTGCATAAGAAGCACCACGCCTGTCTCGGCCATCTGCCCGACGACACCGCCCGCAGCGCCCGGCTCTGCGAGTTGAACGTGATCGAGCAGGCGGCGAACGTCTGCGCCACCACCATCGTGCAGGATGCCTGGGCGCGCGGCCAGGAACTGACCGTGCACGGCTGGATCTACGGCTTGAAGGACGGTTTGCTGCGAGATTTGAAGGCCTCCGCCAGCACTGCGGAGGAGGCGGCGGCGGCCTTTGAAACGGCGGTTGCCGGGCTGGAGTAATAGCCGTGATTGCCTGAGACCGGTGCGCAGTTACCCGCGAAGGCTTCCACGGCGGCAACCCATGGAGTGAACCGCATGCCCGGCATCATGCGATCTTATGCGCGCGTGCAGCCCTTGGCGTTATCGCGGTGGCGGGCGCTTGCCTGATTGCACCGGGGTCCGCCTGTGCCAGCATGACTGTCAAACCAACATGAGCACGATCTCCAGCATTGGGTCCGCGTTGCCGGGCCGTTTCCCGGCGTTGCGACACATGGTGGGCAACACGCCGCTGCTCGCCCTGCGCTTCCGTTACCGCGGCGTGCCGCATGTCATCTACGCCAAGGCCGAGCATTTCAACATGACTGGCAGCATCAAGGACCGCATGGCCCTCCATGTGCTCAGGCGCGCCTACGAGACCGGCGCCATCCGGCCGGGCGACACGATAGCCGAGGCGACGAGCGGCAACACCGGCATCGCGTTCGCCGCGGTCGGCCGGGCGCTCGGGCATCCGGTGGTCATCTTCATGCCCGACTGGATGAGCCGCGAGCGCACCGACCTGATCCGCAGCCTGGGCGCACGGATTGTGCCCGTATCGCACGCGCAGGGAGGTTTTCTCGGCAGCATCAGCCTGGCGGAGGCGTTCGCGCGCGAGCAGGGCGCGTTTTTACCGCGGCAGTTCGCCAACGAGACCAACGCGGAGGCGCATGAGCTGACGACCGGCCCCGAGATTTGGTGGCAACTGCGCGAGCACGGCGTGACTCCGGCGGCGTTTGTGGCGGGAGTGGGCACGGGCGGCACCATCATGGGTGTGGGGCGTTACCTGCGGCGGGTCCATCCGGCGGTGAAACTGCATCCGGTCGAGCCGGCGGAGTCGCCGACCCTGACGACGGGCCATAAGGTCGGCCGCCACAGGATTCAGGGCATTTCCGACGAGTTTGTGCCGCCGCTCCTGAAGCTCGACGAACTGGATTCCGTGATCGCGGTGAACGATGGCGACGCCATCCTGATGGCGCAGAAACTCGCGACGCAGCTCGGACTGGCGGTCGGCATCTCCTCGGGCGCGAATTTCCTGGCGGCACTGCGGGCGCAAGAGCGGTTGGGCGCGGGCGCGGTGGTGGCGACGGTGTTTTGCGACGACAACAAGAAATATTTGAGCACGGACCTGCTCCGCGACGAACCGGTGCGACCTGACTACCTGAGTTCCGACGTCCAGCTGACCGACTATGAGAGCTACAAGCGGGTGTGCGCGACCTGCCTGGAGGACGACTGCGTTCTGCGCGACAAAGAATAACCCGCGGGGCGAGCCGCGGGTTGCTTGCCTGAAACTACGCCGAAGGACGCAGGTTTCAGGACAAGCCCCGGGTTTCCAGCAGGAAACAACGGGGCCTTCAGTCCTCTGACTTCTGTTCTCCGTCCTCTGGTCGCCGGCTTCAGGCCCGCCCGAGATAGGAACCGTCGGCGGTGCTGACCTTGATCAGCTCGCCGGCCTTGATGAAGAGCGGCACCGAGACGACGAGGCCGGTTTCCATGGTGGCGGGTTTCTGGACATTGCTGGCGGTGTCGCCCTTGATGCCCTCGGAGCTCTCGGCGACCTTCAGCGTCACAGAGGAAGGGATGTCGATCGTGACGGGAACGTCGTTGATGAAAAGCACGTCGGCCTTGCCGTTGGCGACGAGGAAATTCTTCGCATCGCCGATCATCACGGCGTTGATCTCGAAGGTCTCGAAGGTCTCCGGGTCCATGAACGAGAAGACATCCCGGTCGGCGTAGCTGAACTCCAGCGTGCGGCGGTCGGTGTTGAGCACGTCGACGTGGTCGGGGGAGTTGAAGCGCTGCTCGAGCGACTTGCCGTAGCGCAGATTGCGCATCTTCACCTGGACGAAGGCGCGGAGGTTGCCCGGCGTGCGGTGCTGGGTCTCCATGATGAGGTGCGGCTCGCCGTTGAAGGTGATGACTTGGCCTTTGCGGAGGTCGTTGGCTGCGGGCATGACGGGATCGGATCGAGGATTTGTGCTTAGTAAAGGGATAGGAATACCGGGCGCGTTTTGCCGGTGTCAACACCGCCCTCCGATTTCTTCCCCAAGACCGCTTTCGGCGCGGGCGGTTAATCTCCAAGCTTGTCATTTCCAAGAGGTTTCCGACACTGCCGCGACATACCCATGAAGCAGCGCACCCTTCTGCGCGAGGTCTCCATCAAGGGCAACGCCCTGCACACCGGAGACGCCGTGCATCTGACTTTCAAGCCCGCGCCCGCGAACCACGGCATCGTGTTCCGGCGCGTCGACCTGCACGGCCACCCCGAGCTGAAGCCGCGCGTGGACCTCGTCACCGATCTGGTGCGGGCCACCACCATCCAGTCGGGCCACGCCAAGATCCACACGGTCGAGCATGTCCTCAGCGCGCTCAGCGGCTGCGGGGTGGACAACCTCATCATCGAGATGGACGCCAGCGAGCCGCCGATCCTCGACGGCTCCGCCCGGGAATTCGTGAAGCTCATCCAGCAGGGCGAACCGGTGGAGCAGGCAGACGAACGCGAGTTTTTCACCCTGACCGAAACGGTCTCCGTCTCGCGCGGCAATTCCTCCATCATCGCGCTGCCGTATGACGGCCTGAAAATCACCTGCACGAGCGCCGACGACCGCGGCATCCACACCCAGCACCTCTCGCTCGTCGTGGATCCCGAGGTCTACGTCACCCAGATCGCCGCCGCGCGCACCTTCACCATCTACGAGGATATCGAGGAACTGCTGAAACTCGGCAAGATCAAGGGCGGCTCGCTCGACAGCGCCATCGTCATCAAGGGCGACAAGATCATCTCGAAGGAACCGCTGCGCTTCAACGACGAGTTCGTGCGGCACAAGATGCTCGACATCATCGGCGACATCACGTTGCTCGGGATCCCCCTCAAGGCGCACATCGTCGCCACCCGGCCCGGCCACGCTCTCAACGCCGAGCTGACCAAGATCCTGTTTGAGAAATACACGGCCTGGCAGAAAGGCGGCAAGAAGGCGGTCAAGCCCGCCGCGCCCAAGGCCGACATCACGACCGAGACCACGCTCGATATCCGCCGGGTGCTCGACACGCTGCCGCACCGCTACCCGTTTGTCATGCTCGACCGCGTCGTCGAGATGACTCCGGACTCGCTCACGGCCATCAAGAACATCACGTTCAACGAACCGTTTTTCCAAGGCCACTATCCCGGCAACCCGGTCATGCCCGGCGTGCTGCAGGTCGAGGCCATGGCGCAGGCCGCCGGCATCCTCATGCTGCGCCGCGGCACGATGGAGGGTAAGACCGCCCTGTTCATGAGCTGCGACAAGGTGAAATGGCGCAAACCGGTCCGCCCCGGCGACCAGTTGAATGTGAGGGTCAAACTCACCAAGGTGCGCGGCACCATCGCCTGTGCGGAGGGGGAGTGCACCGTCGGCGGCCAGGTTGTCTGCTCGGCCGAGCTGATGTTCGCCACCGTGGACAGCAGCGCGCTGGACTGAAGCCATGGCGAAGCAGATCCATCCCACCGCCATCGTCGAACCGGGCGCGGAATTGGGCGACGGGGTTGTGATCGGTGCCTACGCCTATGTCGGCGCGCAGTCGGTCATCGGCGCCGGCACCGTTCTGCACCACCACGCCAGCGTCGAGGGACACACCGTGGTCGGGCAGAGCTGCGAGATATTCCCCTTCACCTGCATCGGCACCAAGACACAGGACCTGAAATACCGGGGCGGCCAGCCCGGAGTGAAGATCGGTGACCGCAATGTTTTCCGGGAATACGTCAGCGTGCATGCCGCCACCAACGACGGGGAATTCACGGTGCTCGGCCATGACAACACCATACTCGCCTACAGCCACATCGCGCACGATTGCCAGCTGGGCAGCCACATCATCGCGAGCAATTCCGTCGGACTGGCGGGACACGTGATCATCGAGGATCATGTCGGCCTCGGGGCCAAGTGCGGCGTGCACCAATTCTGCCGCATTGGCGCCAATGCGATGGTCGGCGCCATGACGAAGGTCGTGCAGGATGTGCCGCCCTTCGTCATCGCCGACGGCAATCCCGCCATCGCGCGCTCGATCAACAAGATCGGGCTGGAGCGCAACGGCTTTACCCCGGAGCGGCTCGACGCGATCAAACAGGCGTTCCGGATTTTCTATCGGGCGGGGCACAATCGCACCCAGGCTTTTGAGCGAATGCGCGCCCACCCGCTCGGCGCGACGGGGGATTTCCAGCATTTCCTCGCGTTCGTCGAGCGCAGCGAGCGCGGCGTGGTCGCCGGCCGCTGAGACAATTCAGCCCTCCGGGCGCGGCGCTTCGCCGAGTTCCCGCAGGAGATCGTAACTGTAGAGTCCCGTGCGGTGGCCGTCGCTGAAATCGAACCGGATGGCGTAGTTGCCGATGCGCTCCCAGCCCGTCACCTCGACCCCGACGTAATTCCTCGGTGCCTCGCCGCCATATTGGTTGCCGAAGATGTCGCGCTCGCCGCGCACCGCCGCGCTGGGCGAGGCGGCGCGCAGCGTGGCGTGGGACAGAAAGCTTTCGGCGCCATCGTCCCAGCGGAACGCGACATCCGTGCCGATGACCTGGATCTCCACGGGCGTGTGCATGCGGAGAGCTATTGGCAAGATGGCGTGAATGTGAAGCCCCGAAACACCCCGGCGTGTTACCAAGCCTCCGGCTCCGGCGGCTTCTTCACCGGCTTTTTGAGCCGGCCCTCGAAGCTCCGGTCGATCTCCTCGATCTCCGGCTCGGGGATGCGGGTGAAAGCGATGCGCATCGGTGCGTCCTGCGTGGCGCCGTGCGCGCCCCCGAGATAGACGGTGTTCTTGCCCAAAACCTTGTTCAGGTGGTCCACCGCCTCGAAGAGCTTGCCGCGGGCCTTTTCCGCCTGCTCCTCGAACAGGTCGGGCGTGTGCATCTTCAGGTCGATCAGGCGGGTGAGGTGCACACCGATGCGCAGCGGTTTGCGCCGGGAGAATTTTTCCGGCCGCTTGCGCCACAGGTCATTCAGCGCGTGCGTGAGCCGCAGGGTATCCTGGGTCTCGGTCAGCCGCAGCTCCTCCGACCAGTGGGTCTCGTCGGCGTAGTCGACGAAGGCGCTCAGCGCGCCGGCATAAAGCCGGGAATGCCGCAGCCGCATCGCGGCCTTCTGCAGCAGACGGTGGAGCACGGCGAGGGCGTCGGGGTGGTTGCGTTTCGCCGGCGGCAGCACATGGCCGTGGCCGATGCTCTGGCCGGTTTTCTGCTCGAAATAGGGGAGATCTTCGCCGTGCAGCAGGCGCCACATCTGCTCGCCGCGCACGCCGCCCCAGATGCCGCGGAACTCGGCCATCGTGGCGGCGAAGAGCAGGGCCATCGTGGTGATCCCGTGCTCGCCGAGCCGCCTTTGGATGTTGGGACCGATGCCCGCGATGTCACCGGGTTTCAGGTGGAGAAGTTTTCCGGGAATATCCTCCGCATCGAGGATGACGAGCCCGTCGGGTTTCTGCATGTCGGAGGCGACCTTGGCCAGCAGCCACGTAGGGGCGATGCCGATGGAGCTGCGCAGCAGCGGGCCGACCTCGCGGGCGATCTTCGCCTTGATCTGTTTTGCCAGCCTCTCGGCCTGGGCGCGCGACAGCAACTCGTGCAGCTTGGCGGTCACTTCGTCGATGGACTGGATCTCGGTCTCGGGCACGAGCGTAGCGATGACGTCCTTCAACCGGCGGTGGTAATTGATATAAACCTCGGGACGCGCCTCAACGATTATGATGCCGGGGCACATCCGCCGGGCGTCGGACACGCGGGCGTTGCGCGTCAGCCCCAATTTCTTGGCCTCGATGCTGACCGCGACGCAACCGGTGGTCTCCGCCATCACCGGGACTATGCCGACGGGCTTGCCGCGCAACTCCGGGCGCTCCTGCTGCTCCACCGAGGCAAAGAATGAATTAAAGTCGATCGTGAGGTATCGCAGCGCCACGCCTCCAAGTTTGCCGGGTCTGTCCGTCTGTCAAAAAGGAAGGAGCACCCAGTGCGCGGATGCGGGCGAACGTATTTCGCGAAGACCATTCTGGCTTTTACTGCAATACCGCGGTGACGGGGTAGTGGTCGGAAGGATAATGCCCGTCCGCCGAGACGGAGCGGTCGATCGCGGCCGCGGTCGCCGTGAAGTGCGGCGTGTGAAAGATAAAATCGATCCGGGCGCCCGTGGTGCCGCCCTTGAAGCCGTGGAAGCTGAGTTCGCCGGGCAACCGCGCCGGATGCACCTCGCGATACGCGTCGATCCAGGTGAACAGGGCGGAACGGGTGATGATGGCATACGCGGGATCATCTTCGGTGACATTCAGATCGCCGGTCAGGATGGCGGGTGCGCCGGCGGCGATCTGCGAGAGTTCGCGCAACAGCACCTTGCCGGCTTCCCGGCGCGCGATCACGCCCCGGTGGTCGAAATGAGTGTTGGCGAAAACGAATTCACGTCCCGTGGCGACCGCGCGCAAGCGCACCCAGCTGCAGATGCGCGTGAGGGCGGCATCCCACGACTTGCTCCCCGGGACGGCCGGCTGCCCGGACAACCAGAAGTCGCCGTGATCGATCGCTTGGAAAAGATCCTTGCGATAGCCGATGAGAGCCCATTCGCCCCCGTGTTTGCCATCATCGCGGGCCACGCCGCTGAACGCATAGTCCGGCAGGTGCGCGATCAGCGCGTCGCGCTGATCACCCATCACCTCCTGAAAGCCGATCAAGTCCGGCCGGAAGTCGGTGATGGTCTTGAAAAGCAACGCGGCTCGCCTGGGCCAGGCATTTTCTCCGTCGTCCGCCGCGGAAAAACGGATATTGAACGACATCACCCGCAGTATCCCGGGCGCAGATGTGCTCGTCGTCTCCGCCGGTGCCGTCCGGGAAGCTACTGCCTCGCCGCCCAGAGCGGTAGCCAGTGCAAGGGCGGCGCTGACGCGCAGCGACGAACGATGGGTGAGCCACATCGATAGAACTTAAACGCCTAAGTGGGTAATTTGTGAACAAGTTTTGACGATTTCGGGTGGGTTTTTACTTGCTTGGAGGGGGTGAAATGGGGAGAAATGCAGCGTTCTGGGGGAAAGGGCACTCAGAGCACTCTCATGGCGCAATCAGGCACAACCGTTTACTCCGGCCGTTTCGAGCACACGCTCGACGACAAGAATCGTCTCACGATTCCGTCGTTGTGGCGCTGGGTGCACACGGACACGGAGACGTTCCTGGCGATTCCGCATCCCGACGCTTACATCGCGGTGCTGCCGCCGGCGCGCGTGGACAGACTGCTCGGGCAGATCGCCGAGATGAAATTGTCGGACCGCGACGCGCAGGCCGTGAAGGCCAAGATTTTTTCCGAGGCGCTCTCATTCACCTTCGACAAGCAGGGCCGCTTCGGCGTCAGCGCCAATCTCCTGCGCCACGCCGGTATCGCCAAGGACGCCGTGCTCTCGGGCATGGGCGACACCTTCAACATCCTCAGCCCGGCACGCTGGACGGAAATGTCGCGCAGCACCGCGGGCGAGAACTTCGGCGACATGATGCGCCGCATCGGACTCTAACCCATGAAAACACTCGTCACGCTTATCCGACCCCAGCCGCTGCCCAAGCTGTTGCCTGTTTTCTGCGCGAATCGCCGCTCCGCGTCGCGCGAGCCGGTCTCGCTCGCCCTCCCGTGGAAGAAACTCCATGCCCGCGCCCGCACTTGAGCTTTCTGCCCGCGCCATGACCCCGGGGCACCAACCCGTGATGTTGCATGAGGTTCTCGAATACCTCGCGCCGCTCCCGGGCCAGTGCCATCTCGACTGCACCTTCGGCGGCGGCGGCCACACCCGCGCCATTCTTTCCACCGGGGCCTCGGTCGTCGCCCTTGACCGCGATCCGGCGGCGGCGGACCGCACGACCGCCCTGCGCACCGAGTTTCCCGCGACCTTCCGCTTCGTTGACCTGGACTTTGGCGACTTGGCGGCGCTGCCGGACACGGGTTTCCACGGCATCCTCTTCGATCTCGGGGTCTCCTCCTTTCAGCTCGACGAGGCGAATCGCGGTTTCGCCTTCCGCAACGACGCTCCGGCGGACATGCGCATGGATCCGCGCTCCGGCCAGCCGGCCGCCCAATGGCTGGAGGTCGCCAGCCACGACTCACTCGTGCGCGCCATTCGCGATTACGGCGAGGAGCCGAACTGGCGCCGCGTCGTCCGCGCCATCGAATCAGCCCGCGGCACCGGTGCGCTCGCCCGCACTGCTTCGTTGGCCCAGCTGGTCGCCGATGCCCTCCCGGCCGCCGCCAAGCGGGAGAGCCGCATCCATCCTGCCACCCGCGCCTTCCAGGGCATCCGCATCGCCGTCAATGACGAGCTGGGTGCCATTGCGCGCGCGCTGCCCGCGGCCTTTGCCAAGCTCGCGCCCGGCGGCGTGCTCGCGGTCATCAGCTTCCATTCCCTCGAGGATCGGCCCGTGAAGCAATTTTTCCGTGCGATGTGCGGCCAGCCGGTCGACGCCAGCGACGCCACGCCGCAGCAGCTCCGGACCAAACACGCCGACGCGCTGACCCGCAAGCCGGTCACGCCTTCCGAGGCCGAAATTGCCGCCAACCCCCGCAGTCGTTCCGCCAAGCTGCGGGTCCTCCGCAAACTTTAACCCGTCATGAAACCACCTCCGACCCATGCCCACGTCAACCGGCTCATCGCCCTGACCCTGCTGCTGCTCGTTTTTTCCGGATCCCTCGGTCTCGCCGCGGTCTGGGTCCGCCAGGAAATCTCCCAGACGGCCAATCGCAGCCGCGCGCTCGTCGCCAAGGTCACCGACGTGGAGCGCCGCCTCGATGAGATCAACGCCGAGGTCGCCGCCGCCGTCAACCCCGACGCCCTTCTCAAGCAAAACCAGGTCATGCGGCTGGGCCTGGCCACGCCACGCGAGATCCAAGTGGTCCGCATCGCGGAATCACCCGAGCTGCGTCTCGCGGCCAAGCGCAACCAGGAGATCTTCAACCTCTCGGCGGCTCCGGCCGGTGACAATGCGCCCAGTTTCCGGCTCGTGACCGCTTCGCTGCGCTAAAACCATGTCGAAGGGTTTCGCCAACCGCCGCCTGTCGCTCCTTTCCCTTGGGGTCGTAGCCTGCTTCATGGTGGTGGGGGTGCGGCTGGTCTTTCTGCATGTGGTCGATCGCGACGAGCTGCTGCGTTTCGTGGACAAGGCCCGCCGCCAGATCGTCATCGAGCACGCCCGGCGCGGGACCATCCTTGATGCGCGGGGCAACCTCCTCGCGACCAGTCGGTCGGAAATGACCGTGGCGGTCGATGCCTGGGCGCTCGACGAATTCCTGCGTATCGACAAGAACCCGGCAAAGCGCACCCGCCGCGCGGCGGAGGAGCAGGCCAAACGCGTCCAACTGGCCGCCCTGCTCAAGCTGCCCGTGGCTGACGTGGAAAAAGCCTTTGTGCCTGCCATGCGGGCCATCAAGCCCGAGGCCGACCTGCGCGACGGCCAGGCCGACGGTTTGACCAAGGACCGCTGGGTCAAACTATGCGAGGGGATAGACGAGCCCACTTATGACCGGATCGAGGCACTCAACATCCGTGGTCTCACGGCCGAGCGCGTTTACCGCCGGGTCTATCCGGGCAACGGCCTGGCTGCGCACCTGATCGGTTACCTGAACAAGGAAGGCACCCCCGTGACCGGAGCGGAGAACCACTTCGACCTCTACCTCAAGGGCTCGGACGGCTGGATCGAGTCCGAGAAAGACGGTGCCCGCCGGGAGATGGCGCAGTTTCGCTCGCGCGAAATCCCGGTGCAGGACGGCAACGATGTGGTGCTGACCATCGATTCCGTCGTGCAGCACATCATCGAGGACGAACTCAAGGACATCGCAGGAAGGTATGCGCCGAATTTCGCGACCATCATAGTCAGCGACCCGCAGACGGGGGCGATCCTCGGCCTGGCGAACTACCCGAGTTTCGACCTCAACAACTACAACAAGGCGCCGCTTGGGGCGGACAAAAACCGCGCGGTCACCGACCGCATCGAGCCGGGCTCCACCTTCAAGATCGTGGCCGTGGGCGCCGCCCTGAACGAGGGCCTCGTGACGCCGCGCTCCACTCTGGATTGCGGCAACCCGAGCATCGCTTACAAGGGCCGCACCATCAAGCTGCCGAAGGAGGACGAGCCGTTCGGGATCCTCAGCGTGGCGGATATCGTCGCGCATTCCAGCAACCGCGGGGCCGCGCAGCTTGCGATGGGGCTCGGGGAACAGCGTTTCTACGAATATGCGCGCAAGTTCGGCTTCGGCCAGTCGACGGACTTCCCGCTCGGCGGCGAGGTGCGCGGCACGCTGGCCCCGCCCAGCCAGTGGGACGGGCTCACGATCTCGCGCCTGCCGATGGGTCACTCGGTTGATGCTACGCCCCTGCAGATTCACATGGCGATGAGCATCGTGGCCAATGGCGGCACGCTGCTCCGCCCGCAGATCATCAAGGAAATCCGCGACACCCGCGGCCAGGTCATCCGCAGCTTTGCGCCGGAGAAACGGGACCAGGTGATCGGTCGCGCCACGGCCGCCACCCTCGCGCAGTTGCTCACCGGGGTGATGCGCGTGGGTACCGCCAAGGGCTTTGACATCGAGGGCTTCGAGGTTGCGGGCAAGACCGGCACCACCCAGAAAATTATCGACGGCAAATACTCCACGGCCCACCACGTCGCCTCCTTCGTCGGCTTCTTTCCTGCCAGCCGGCCGCAGGTCGTTCTCTCGGTGATCGTCGACGACGCGAAGGTCGCCGGCGGCACCGCCTACGGTCGCGTCGTGGCCGCCCCGGCGTTCCACCATATCGCGGAGCAGCTGATCCAGTATCTCGACATCAAGCCGGTCCAGCCGACCGCGCGCAACTTTCTCGCCATGGCCGGAGGTGCCCCGTGATCGGCTACCTCACGCCCAACTACCCGCTCGTCGCCGCCTTCCGGACCATGCCCATGACCCGCGTGCGGCCGGCTGATCGCGTCACCCGGCGCATTTTCGAGACAGCGCCGAAAATCTCCGACTACCTTCAGGCCGGCGACTTTCTCTTCAGCAAGGGTGACCTCGACCGCCCCATCTCCGGTCTGGCGCGGGACTGCCGCTGCGTGCTGCCGGGCAATCTGTTCTTTGCCCTGCCGGGCTGCCGGGCGGACGGCAATTCCTTCGTCGATGAAGCGATCCAACGCGGCGCGGTCGCCATTGTGGGGGAGAAAATCCCCTCGGGCCTGGCGGCGAGGGTCACCTACATCCAGGTCGCAGACGCCCGCCGGGCACTCGCGCTCGTCGCGCAGCGCTACTTCAGCTTTCCCGACCGGTCCCTCGACCTCGTCGGCGTGACCGGCACCAACGGCAAAACCACGGTCAGCAGCCTCATCAAACACCTGCTCGCCACGTCCGCCCAGCGCGTCGGGCTCATCGACACAATCAACTACGATCTTGGCGCCCGCATCGTGCCGTCCTACCGCACGACGCCGGAATCGCTTGAGCTTCACGGCATGCTCGCCCAGATGCGCGATGCGGGCTGCCGCCAGGCCGTGCTGGAGGTCAGTGCGCACGGGATCGACCAACACCACGTGCTCGGTCTGCAGTTTGGCGTGGCGGTCTTCACCAACCTGACGTGCGACTCCCCCCGGACGATGGAGGCCGGCTGGGAGGTGAACCACCCGCTGTTCACCGGCGGCTCCGGTCCGGCGCCCCGCGCCGCGGTCATCAACCTCGACGACACCTATGGCCGCCAGCTTGCGGCGGTGGTGCCGAAGACCATCAAGACAATCACGTTCGGAGAGTCGCCCGAAGCCACCGTGCGGGCCGAGAGCGTCCGGCTGAATCTCAAGGGCACCGCCCTGCGGCTGGTCTGGCCCGGGGGATCAATCGAAATCGAGAGTCCGCTCATTGGCCGCTACAATGTGGGCAATTTGCTCGCCGCCTTTGCCGCCTGTTACGCGCTGGGTCGTGATCCGTCCGTCATCGCCGCGCGGCTCAAGAGCTTCGGTGGCGTTCCCGGCCGCATGGAACGGATCGAGGAGGCCCGGCCCTGCAGCGTGTTCGTCGACTATGCGCACACCGCAGACGCCCTGCGCCACACGCTCGGCATGGTGCGTGCCACCACGCCGGGCCGGCTGTTCGTGGTGTTTGGCTGCGGCGGCAACCGCGACCGTGCCCAGCGTCCGCTTATGGCCGGGGCGGTGCAGGAGTTCGCCGACTTCGCCTGGGCGACCGCCGACAATCCGCGCTCGGAGGCGCTCGGCCGGATTTTCAGCGACATGCAGGCCGGCGTGCAACANNTGCTCATCACCGGCAAGGGTCACGAGACCTGCCAGGAATTGGCCGACACCATTGTGCCCTTTGACGACCGTCAGGTCGTCCGCGAACTGGTCGGCGGCAAATCAATCAAGTCCGCCTGAACCCCCATGCCTTCCTTCGCCCCAGAAAAACTCGCCACGTGGACCGGCGGGAGATGGACGCGCCTTCCGGGCGGGGCGGTCACGGGCTTCACTCAGGACACGCGCACCCTGAGCGCCGGGCAGGTTTTCGTGGCGCTCAAGACCGACAAACACGACGGCCACGATTTTCTCAACGACGCCCAAAAGGGCGGGGCGGTCGCGGCACTCGTCGGGCGCGAGATCAAGGGCTCGGCGTTGCCGCAGCTGGTGACCACCGATCCGCTCGGTGCTTTCCAGCGCATAGCCCGGGAACAACGCCGTGAATTTCATGGCACCGTCGTCGGAGTGACGGGCAGTGTGGGCAAGACCTCCACCAAGGATCTGCTCGCGCTGTTACTCGGGGGCAGCCCCGATGTCCTCGCGACCGCGGACAATCTCAACAATCACATCGGGGTTCCGCTGACCCTTACCCGGCTCGACCCGGCGCATCGTGCGGCCGTCATTGAGGCGGGCATCAGCCTGCCGGGCGAGATGGCCGGCCTCGCGGAGATGATCGAGCCCGACCACAGTGTCGTCACGCTCGTCGCGCCGGCTCATCTGGAAAAACTTGGCTCGCTCGAAGGGGTCGCGGCCGAGAAGGCCCGGCTGCCTGCGGCCAACCGTGCCGGCGGGGTGGGGGTGTTTCCGGTTTCGTGCTGGGCTTATGCGCCGTTCCGGGCGCTGGCCAATCCGCTGGTGCTGGTGCCCGAGGGCGATGGCAAGAACAAGGTCGCCGCCCGCTCCGTGAGGTTCCACGTGGCCCAACGGTCGGGTTGCACCGCGGTGACGCTGGACGGCAAGCGGAGCTTCGAATTCCGCCGGGTCTCCACCGGCATGGCGCAGAACACCGCGCTGGCCCTCGCCCTCGCTTCCGAGTTGGGCGTGAAGGATGCCGTGCTGCAGTCGCGCCTGGCAGACTGGCAACCCTCCCGGTGGCGCGGCGAGCTGCGCCAGGTGGGCGCGGCCACGGTGTATTGTGACTTCTACAACGCCAATCCGGCGTCGATGGCCGACGCCATCGACGCCTTCAACAGCATCGTGGATGCCGGGCTGCCGAGGTTATACGTGCTCGGCTCGATGGAGGAGCTAGGGGCCGACTCCGCGACCTTTCACCGGCAACTCGGTCGGTTGCTGCACCTGCGGCCGGGCGATTTTCTCTTCGCTCTCGGCAGCCAGGCTGCGGCGCTGCGCGAGGGTCTGCTCGAAAATGGCAATGCTGCCGCTCAGATCGCCCTCGCGGCCGATGCAGCCCCCGTGCGCGAACGCCTCGCGGGCTTCAAGGGGGCTGTGTTCCTGAAGGGCAGCCGCCGCTACCAGCTTGAAACCGTCCTCGACCCCCACGCCGTCGTCCATGCGCACTGATTTCAGTCCCACCTCGGTCGCCGCCCGCCGCCTCACCGCACAGGCGAGGCAACCCAAGTCAAACCAGGCATGCATCCCGGCCGCTCAAACCCGGTGGGGTGAAGGGTCGCGGCGTGTTCTGGCGACCCTTCCGCGAGCCGGCATCTGGCAGAACCTGCAGCAAATCCAAGCCCGCCATGCTTAGTTACCTGTCAGACTACGCGCACCTCTGGAGCCCGCTCCGGCTCTTCCACTACATCACGGTTCGCTCCGTTGGTGCGGCGGGCACGGCGTTGTTCATCGGGTTCCTCATCGGTCCGTGGCTCATCGGGCGGTTCCGCGCCCTGAAGTTCGGTCATGGCTACATCGACGAGCGCACCGGTGCGCTGGGGGCGACCTACTTTGACAAGAAACACACCCCCACGATGGGCGGGCTGATCATCTTCATTTCGCTTTTTATCAGTGCGGTGCTGTGGGCCGAGCCGAACGTCTGGGTTTTTGTCGCGCTCTTCGTCTATACCGCCCTGACGGTCCCGGGCTGGCGGGACGATTATCTCAAGGTCGTCCACAAGAACAAGGACGGCATCAAATCGTGGGAGAAGATCGCGTGGCAGTCGCTGGCGACCGTGGTGGCGCTCGGCATCCTGCTCTGGCACCCGCAGAGCGCGGCCAAGATCCGCGAGCTCTGGTTGCCGTTCATCAAGTCAGCCGTCATCACACATATGCCGTGGTGGCTGCTGCTCGTCCTGATCTACCTCTGGATCGTCGGCTTCAGCAACGCCATCAACCTGACCGACGGACTGGACGGCCTCGCCACCGGGTGCACGATCACGGTCGCGCTGGTGTTTGGCATCATGGCTTACGCGGCGGGCCACAGCATCATCGCCCAATATCTGCTCATCAGCTACGTGCCGGGCACCGGCGAACTGACGGTGGTGTGCGCGGCGCTCATCGGCGCGTGCATGGCCTTCCTGTGGTTCAATTCGCACCCCGCCGAGGTGTTCATGGGGGACACCGGTGCGCTCGCGCTCGGCGGGCTCATCGGGGTCATGGCCTTCATGATCCACCAGCCTTTCACCCTGGTGATCGTGGGTGGCGTCTTCGTCCTGGAGGCGCTCTCGGTGATATTCCAGGTCGGCTGGTTCAAGTGGACGAAGCGGCGCTGTGGTACCGGCCGGCGGCTCTTCCTCATGGCGCCGATCCACCACCACTTCCAGAAGCGCGGCTGGCCTGAGACCAAGGTGGTGCTCCGTTTTTGGATCCTCTCCCTCGGCTTCGCCCTCGCCGGCCTGGCCACCCTGAAACTGCGCTAACCCAAGCCCCCCATGCCCATCGACTACAACTTCGAGCATACGCCCAATTTTCGTGATCTCACCCGCACCAGCCTCGTGCTGCTCCGGCAGCCGGTGGTCCGGTCCCTCGCCAAGCTGCGCCGCCTCCGCAAGGGGCAGGCGGTCCCCGAAGGCCCGCTGGTGCGCACCGCCAAGACTTTCGCAGGAGTCCGCTGACAGGTTCTTTATACTACCAATCGGAACCTTACTGGTCTTTCTGTCCGCGGACACCTGCTCTTCTTTTCGAACTCCCCCCGACCACCAGTGCCAATACGTTGTGGAAAAGCTGTGAATAAGTCCTATTTTTAGATAGCAATACTCCAACCCTGCCGCTCATATTCCCGCCATGAAAATCCTCCAGATCTTCGGAGCAGTCGTCGCTGTGCATCTGCTCGCGTTTATCTTTATTTTTGCCAGCCCCGGGTGCCAATCCGGCCCGCGCAACATTCCCACGCCCGACGCCACGCTGCCCGCCGGCGGGTCCGTCGCCCCCGTTACCTTCAACGTCGCAACGCCGCAACCGGTGGACCTCGGCACACCGGCGGTCGCCTCCCCGGCTGTTTCGCCTTCGGGCCATGCGGCCCCGACGCGCCCCGGTTCCCCCGCCGCCGTCGCGATCAGCCCCGCCAAGACGGCTCCGGACGTCGCGCCGGTCAGCACCTACACGGTGGTTCGCGGGGACAGCCTCTGGAGCATCGCCAAGAAAAACAATCTGAGCGTCGCCGAACTCGCCAAGGCCAACAATCTCGGCGTTGGGACCGCGCTGCAGCCGGGCAAGAAACTCATCATCCCCGGCAAGTTTGGCCCCGCGCCGGCGGCCGCTGACAAGCCGAGGGACCTCGGGACGCTCACCCAGGCCGCGCCCGCCGCCAAGCCTGCGAATGGCGAGGCGGTCAAGCACACCGTCGCCGTCGGCGAGAGCCTCGGTGTCATCGCCCGCAAATACCAAGTGACCGTCGGCGAACTGGCTGCGGTCAACAACATCACCGATCCCTCCAAGGTCCGCGCCGGGCAGCAGCTCATCATTCCGGGCTTCAAGGCCGTCACGCCGAAAGGCCCGGCCGCGGCGACCAAACCCGCCGGGACCGAGACGCCCGCCGCGCCCGTCACCCCGCATTTTCAAATCGCCCCGCCGCCACCCGGCCAGGACCTTGACTCGGGCTTGAAGGATGCCGGCCCGGAAGTGCCGACCATCAAAGTCGAAGAGCCCACGCCCACGCCGCCGAAGAAATAAACCAACACCGCCATGGTGGGTTCGCCGAGCGCCGCTGTTCTTCGCCGACCTCTCACGATCACCCCCGCGAGTGTCATTGTCGTCTGTGTGGTGGCCTTGGTCTCGCTTGGTCTCGTGGTCTTGTTCAGCGCGAGTTCCCCCATCAAGGGCGGGCCCTACGCGTATCTCTACAAGCAGTTCATCTTCCTCGCGCTCGCGATCGGCGCCGGGTGGCTGGTGGCGATCGCCGACCTCGAGCATCTGCGCAAGTTTGTCTGGGTGGCCGCCGCGATCGCCCTTGTCGCCCTGGCGCTCGTGCTCATCCCGCAAATTGGCATCGCGGTGAAAGGCAGCCGGCGCTGGCTCGGCTTCGGGGGCGTGCGGTTGCAGGTGTCGGAGTTCGCCAAGCTCGCGCTGGTCTTCTCCCTGGCGCATTACCTCGCGGTCAACCAGAGCCGGCTGCACGATTTCTGGCGCGGCTTCGTGCTGCCGTTGGCGTGGATCGGGCTTTTCGCGCTGCTCGTTATCGTCGAGCCCGACTTTGGCGCGGCGATGCTGCTGGGTGCGATCGGCGTCATGTTGCTTTTCCTCGCGGGCGTGCGGCTGAAGTTTTTGCTGCCGTCGGTCGGGGTCGCCTTGCTGGGCTTTGTTGTGCTGGTGCTCAACAATCCCGTGCGCCTGCAGCGCGTGCTCTCGTTCCTCGACCCGGAGGCCAACCGGCAGGGCACCGGTTACCAGCCGTGGCAGGCGCTGCTCGCGTTCGCGGCGGGCGGCGTGGATGGCGTCGGGCTGGGTAACGGCCGCCAGCAGAACGCCTTTCTGCCCGAGGCCCACACCGACTACATTTTTGCCATCATGGGGGAGGAGATGGGCCTCATCTTCACGCTGCTCACCGTCGCGCTGTTTGTGGCCATCTTCGTCGCGGGCCTGATGCACGTGCGCCGCGCCCCGAACTTGTTCCAGTTCCTCCTCGTGACCGGCTGCATCCTGCTCATCACGGTGCAGGCCATCATCAATCTGGGCGTTGTCACCAGCCTGTTGCCGTCGAAGGGCATGTCGCTGCCGTTCATCAGCGCCGGCGGCTCCAACCTGCTGCTGATGGGTCTGCTCGTCGGCGTCATCATCAACTCCCAGCGCACGTGGGAGCGGCCCAAGCCGCTGCAACGGAAACGCGCCCTCACGGAGGTGATCGCGTGAACCCGGCGGAACATCCAGGCTCGCAAGCTCCAAGCTCCGGAGAATTCCCCAACAGGAATTCCCGGGAAATCTCGTGCTCGCGTGCGGCGCCTGGTGCGTTGGGCTTGGAAGTTTCTTTGGAGGTTGGAGCCTGGAGCCTCGAGTTTGCGCCGGAGGCGTCCGCATGAGCCGGTTCATCATCGCCTGCGGCGGCACCGGCGGCCACCTCTCGCCCGGCATCGCGCTGGCCGAGGCGCTGATCGCGCGCGGCCACACGGTCACGCTCTTCATCAGCCACAAGAAGGTCGACACCCGGCTGATCGAAAAATACCCGCACCTGCCCGTGGCCCGCGTGCCGAGCGCGCCCTTTGGCTGGCGGCCCGATGTGCACCTGCGCTTTCATTGGAGGCAAACGCTGGGCCTCATCTTCAGCCTGCGCTTCGTGCGCCGGTTCCGGCCCGACGCCATCATTGGCTTTGGCGGTTTCACCAACGCCGGGGTGGTGATGGCCGGCCGTCTGCTCGGTCTCCCGGTCGCGCTGCACGAGGCCAATCGTGTGCCGGGCCTCGCCATCCGCGTGCTGTCGCGGTTCGCGGCGCGGCTCTACCTGCCCCCCGGCGTCCGTTTGCCGGGCATCCGCGGCGTGCGGGTCCGCCACACCGGCCTGCCGGTGCGCAGTGAAATCGCCCGTTTGCCCCGCGACGANNGGCAGCCAGGGCTCCGGCAGCCTCAACCAATGGGCGGAGCAAAACCTTACCGGGCTCGCCCACGATGGCATCCAGGTTTATGGTGTCACCGGTCTCGGCAAGGGCAGTGAGGGCGTGCACGTGCTGCACGACAAGAGCGGCCAGGTTGTGCGCAGCTCGTTCGTCGCTTTCTCCGACCGCGTGGGTGTGCTGATGTCGGCCGCCGATCTCGTGCTCAGTCGCGCCGGGGCCGGCACGCTGGCCGAGCTGGTGCGCTGCGAGACACCCGCCATCCTGATTCCCTATCCGCACGCCGCCGACAATCACCAGTGGGCCAACGCGAGGTATTTCGAGCAGCAGGGTGGCGGCGTGGTCGTCGCCGACCAGGCGCTGGCCGGTTTGCAGCAGGAAGTGCGCGATGTCATTTTCAATGACTGGCTGCTGAGCAAATTCCGCACGAACCTGCATCGCATGTCGCAGGAGAACAGCATCGACACCATCGTGCACGATCTGGAGGACCTCGCGACCGGCACGCCGTCATCCCGCCAGCTGCGACCCGCGCCGGTGGCCTCGCCGACATGAGCGCGTTATCCAAAGCATTGGACTTGGACCTGCGCGAGACCCAGTGGAACGAGTTCGTGGCCGCGGTCCGCGCGCGGCTCACGCCGGAAACCAGGCTGAGCGAACGGGAGGTGCTTGCCCCGAAGACAACCATGCGCGTCGGCGGCCCGGCGCGGGTCTATGCCGAACCGGCGACAACGGAGGAGCTGCGGCAGCTGCTGGTTGAGGGGAACCACCGCGGCCTGCCGGTCTTCCTCCTCGGGCGTGGCTCTAACCTGATCATCCCCGACGAGGGCGTGGATGGCTTGGTCATCAGCCTGGCGCATGAGAGCTGGCAGAAGTTTGAGGTGAGGACCGGCGGCCGCGTCTGGGCCGGGGCCGGCCTGCGCCTGAAGAATCTGTGCGGCCTTGCGACCAAGGCCGGCTGCAAGGGCTTTGAGTTTCTGGAGGGCATTCCGGGCTCGGTCGGCGGCGCCTTGCGGATGAACGCCGGGGCCATGGGCGGCTGGATGTTCGATGTCGTCGAGGAAGTCCACCTGATGAGCCTCGCCGGCGAGGAGCGGGTGATGAAGAAATCAGAGATGCACGTGGATTACCGGCATTGCGCGGAGTTGCATGACGCCATCGCACTCGGCGCCTGCCTGAGACCGGCCGCGACCGCCGAATCCAGCGACATCCGCCGGCAGATCGATGTTTACCAGAAAAAGCGGGTCGAGTCCCAGCCGCGCGAGCCGAGCGCCGGGTGCATCTTCAAGAACCCGCCGGGTGCCTCCGCCGGCCGGCTCATCGACGAGCTCGGGCTCAAGGGCGAGCGGGTGGGGGACGCCGAGGTCTCGCCGGTGCACGCGAATTTCATCGTCAACCGCGGCCATGCGACCAGCGCCGACATCATCGGGCTCATCCGCAAGATCCGCGCCCGGGTGAAAAACGCCCGGGGCATCGAACTCGAGCCCGAGGTGCTGCTTTACGGACAGGAATGGAGGGACGTGCTGTGAGCGCCCCGATCATCGCGGTCCTGGCGGGCGGCACGTCGCCTGAGCGCGAGGTTTCGCTCGGTTCGGGCAAGGCGGCCGCCTTGGCCATGGCCTACACCCATCCCACGCAATTCTTCACCGTGGAGGCGGACGCCTTGCCGGAGGGACTCGATCCGGCCCGGCACATCGTATTCTCGACCTTGCACGGCCTTTTCGGCGAGGACGGCGGCATGCAGCGGTTGCTGGAGTCGGCCGGTGTGGCCTACGCGGGTTGCGACGCCAAATCGAGCGACCTCACCTTCGACAAGTGGCGCACGCGGCAATGCGTGTCGGCCCAGGGTGTGCAGGTGGCGCCGGGCCGGTTGTTTCAGGCGGGCGCCAAGCCCGCCGCCGCGGCGCTGACGGCGGAATTTGGCGAGCAGATCGTGCTCAAGCCCAACCGGCAGGGTAGCAGCGTGGGTTTGCAGATCACGACCTCCAAGGCCGGGCTGGAGGTCGCGCTCGGCGACATCCGGCAGGGTGAATGGATCGCGGAGGAGCGTATCATCGGTCGTGAACTGACCGTCGGCCTGCTGCGTGGCCGGGCGATGGGCGTGGTCGAGATCGTGCCGAAGTCCGGCGTCTTCGACTACACCAGCAAATACACCAAGGGTCAGACCGAGTATTTTGCCCCGGCACTGATCTCCGCCGAGCTGGCCACCGCCGCGCGCACGGCCGCCGAGACCGCCTTTGCCGCCTGCGGCTGCCGCGATTACGCGCGGGTGGACTTCATGCTCTCGAACGACGGCGGGTTGTATTTGCTCGAAATCAACACGCTGCCCGGCATGAAGGAGACGAGCCTGTTGCCGATGAGTGCGCGTTGCGTGGGGCTGGATTTTATTGCGCTGTGCCGCGAGTTGGTGACCCCCGCCGTCGCACGATTCGCCCCGGCCCGCCCGTTGCAAAGATGACTCCCCTGGCCGACAACTCCTCGCTGCCCCCCGGCCGCTCCTGGCGCCATATCCGCCAGGAGGTAAAGCCGCTCGCCATGTCGCGCCAAGGTCGTCGGCGGCAACTGGCGGCGTGGCTCAAGGTGGGCGCGCTGGCCGCCTTTGTCACCGGCTCGGGCTGGGGGATCTACGCTTTCGCCCACTCCTGGGCCACTGATCGGGCCGCGTTGACCACCGCGGTGCACAGTGAGCCGGTGCGCGAGGTCGTCCTCATTACCGACGGTGTGCTGACCCGGGACTGGGCCGTGCAGAAACTGGCGTTGCCCAAGTCGGCGAGCCTGATGGTGCTCGATCTGCCTGGGTTGCGCGACCGTCTGCTCGCCGGCGGCCAGGTGCGCGTCGCGGTGCTGACGCGCAATTTCCCCGACACGCTGGTGGTCACGCTGCAGGAACGCACACCGGTGGCCCGCGTGCAGGCGGCCGACAGCCACGGCGCGGCGAAACAACTCCTGGTGGCGAAGGACGGCGTGGTTTATGACGGCCTAAACTGCGACCGGGAAATGCTGGCCCGGCTGCCCTGGCTGGACGGCATCCGGCTCGTGAAATCCGGGAACGGCTTCGAGCCGGTCGCGGGCATGGCCGACGTGTCCGCCCTCCTCTCCACGGCGCAACTGCAGGCGCCCCATCTCTACCGCGAGTGGCTCATCGTGTCGCTGGCGCACCTCGCCGAACGCGACGAGATCGTGGTGAAGGCGCAGGAGGTGCCGGAAATTGTCTTCAGCCGGAAGCGCGACTTTCACAAGCAGATCGCGCAGCTCGACAGTGTGATTGACGCCGCCCAACGCCTCGAAACCGTGCCGACGCTGCTGTCGGTGAACCTCGCGCTGGAGGGCCAGGTGCCCGTGCGGCTGCAGGGCACGCCCGACGAACTGGCCGCGACGCCCACTCCCGTTTTTTCCATCCAACCCTTCCAACGGAAAACCAAGCGTGATTTCTAACAGCAGCAGAATCGTGGCGGCCGTCGAAATCGGCACCGGCAAAATCGCCGTGCTCGTGGGTGAAATCACCCGTGGGCGCAGCCTCAACCTCATCGGCGTCGGTGTGGCCCCGTCCCGCGGCGTGCTGAAGGGCGAGGTCGTCGATTACAAGGCCGCCTGCGAGGCGACCCACCACGCGCTCGAGACGGCCGAGAAGCGCGCCGGCGCCCGCATCGAGGAAGTGTGGCTCGCCCAGACCGGCGGGCACCTCGACGCCTTCTACAACGAGGCGTCGGTCAACGTGAAGTCCGCCGACAACACTGTGACAGCGCTCGACATCGCCTCGGTCTGCGATCTCGCCAAGGAGAAGGAACTGCCCGCCGGACGCTCCCGCATCCACGAGATCCGCCGGCCGTTCCGGCTCGATGGGCGCGCCGTGCCGGACCCCGAGCACCTGACCGGCCGCCGGCTGGAGGTTGGTTACTGGATTGTGCACGGACCGGAGAGCAAGATCAGCGACAACATCCATGTCGTGGGCGGTTATCATCTGGAGGTGCGTGAGCTCGTCCTCGCCAGCCTCGCCAGCGGCTCGCTGCTGACCAGCGCCGAGGAGCGCGCGCAGGGTGCCTTGGTGATCGACATCGGCAAAGGTGTCTCAGACTACGTGCTTTACCGCGACGGCCATGTGCTGGTCACCGGCACGCTGCCGGTGGCGGGAGACCACCTGACCAACGATCTCAGCATTGGACTGCGCGTCACCCCGGCCCAGGCGGAGATGCTCAAGCTGCGCCACGCCCGTGCCACCACGCTCACGCGCGACAAGACCGACAAGGTCTGGCTCAACGGCGATGCCTCGTTCGGCGACCGCCAGCTCCCCAAGATGGCCATCGAGACCATCGCGTCCGCCCGCATCCTGGAGTTGCTCGAGGTGGTGCGACAGAAATTGGGTCCCGCTTTCGTGCCGGAACATTGTGGCGCGGGCGTCATCCTCGCCGGAGGCACGGCCAAGCTGCCCGGCATCGAGGAAGCCGCCTCGCGGGTTTTCGGCCTGCCGGCCCGCTGCGGCGTGCCGCCGGGCTGGGTGAAGGACGAGCTCAAGGATCCGATGTTCAGCACCGTGCTGGGCGTATTCCAATTCGGCCTGCGCACCGCCCACGAGCACACCGTGCCGCCGCGCCGCAAGACCGGCCTGCTGAGCAACCTCACAAAAATCTTCGCCGCTTCCTGACCATGAGCCTCCCGCCCAGCGAACTCCCCCTCGAGGCCCTGACCGACCGCAATGTCGGCATCAAACTCATCGGCGTGGGCGGCGGCGGTTCTAATGCCATCGACCGGCTCAAGATGGAAAACCTCGACCGGCTCCAACTGGCGGTCATCAACACCGACTTCAAGGCCCTCGGCACCTCCCCGGTGCAGGACAAGATCCTCATCGGCACCGCGCTCACGCGCGGGCTTAGCGCCGGTGGCGATCCCGAGCTGGGCCGCAAGGCGGCCGAGGCCGACGCCGACAAGGTTGCCGAGATCGTCAAGGGCACCGATCTGGTGTTTCTCGTCGCCGGTTTGGGCGGCGGCACCGGTTCCGGGGCCACCCCGGTCATCGCCGAGATCGCGGCCGAGGCGGGCGCGGTGGTCATCGCCTTCGTCACGCTGCCGTTCAGTTTCGAGGGCGGCCGCCGCCGCAAGCAGGCCGAGGAAGCCCTGGCCGAGCTGCGCCGCGTGTGCGACGCCGTCATCCCGCTCGCCAACGATGTGCTCCTGCAGGAGGGCACGGAGCAGACCAGTGTGCTCGATTCCTTCGCCCGGGCCGACGACTGGATCGGCCGCGGCGTGAAATCCATCTGGGCCATGCTCTCGCGCACCGGCCTCATCAATGTGGACTTCACTGCGCTGCGCCAGGTCTTCCAGCACCGCGGCGGCAAGACCCTTTTCGGCCTCGGTATCGGCACCGGCGAGAATCCCGCGGCGGCCGCGCTCGACGACCTCCGGCAATGCCCGCTGCTGCATACGCCGGAATACGCCCGCAAGGCCGACCGGCTGCTCGTCAACATCACCGGCGGTGCCGACCTCAGCCTGACCAAGGTCAAGGAGCTGATGACAGCCATCACGGAGGAATTCGGCCGCGAGGCGCACGTCGTCATGGGTGCCGCGATCGACGAAGCGTTGTCCGGCCGTGTCGAGATCTGTCTCATCGGCACGACCGACCTCGGCAGCCGCAACTTTGTCCGCCGGCCGGCCCCCGTGCCGGCCCGGAAACCCTCCGAGCGCACCACCGGCCCGACCGCCACCTCGGCCGCGCCGGAAAGCAACCAGAACGTCAAGACCACGGTCAGCCCCGCGGCGCCGCGTTCCCCGGCGACGGCCATGCATGCCCAGAAGCCCACGCAGGAGGAATTCGGGTTTCAGGGTGCGCCGGCGGAGAACCGGGGAACCTTCGACAAGTCTGACCGCAACCTCTTCGAGGGCCAGGATCTCGACGTGCCGACCTACTTCCGCAAGGGCATCAAGGTCACGGTCTGAGCCGGGAAGGCTTTCGCCGTGAAAAATCGCAGGTTTGTGGTAAATTGCCTTCAACCAAAAGGAGATGACATGAATTCCCCCATCGTCGGATTACGCGTGGCCGGCACGGTCTTCGGGCTCATGTGCCTCGGGCAATTGACACGATTGGCGACCCAGGCACCGATCAACGTCGCCGGGTTTGAGCTGCCGCTCTGGCTTAGTGCTTTTGGCTTCCTGTTCACCGGTTTGCTGTGCCTGTGGATGTGGCGGCTGGCTCAAACCACCGTCCGTTGAGGTCGCGCTGATTGCCGCAGTTGCCACCGCTTGGCAAAGCGGTGGGTTTGTGCATTGTCCCGGCCATGTTCATCGACGAGACCACCATCAAGGCGCGCGCGGGCGACGGCGGCCGCGGCTGCTCCAGCTTCCGGCGCGAGAAATACGAGCCGTGGGGCGGTCCCAACGGCGGCGACGGCGGCAAGGGCGGGGATGTGGTCCTGCGGGGCGACGACGACCAGAACAACCTCATCGATTTCAAATTCAAACCGCACTGGAACGGCGAGCGCGGCGAGCACGGGCAGGGCGCGGATTGCAACGGCCGGGAGGGCCGGCCCGCCATCCTCCGCGTGCCGCTCGGCACCGTGATCTTCCGGCGCGATACCGGCGAAAAAGTGGTCGAGATCCTCGAGGACCATCAGGAATTCGTCCTGCTCAAGGGTGGCAAGGGCGGCTTCGGCAACACCCGCTTCAAGTCGTCCGTCACCCGGGCCCCGCGCAAGACCGGCCCGGGCGAGCCGGGTGAAACCGGCGAATTCCGGCTCGAGTTGAAGAGCATCGCCGACATCGGCCTCGTCGGTTTCCCCAATGCCGGCAAGTCATCGCTGACCAATCTCATCACCAACGCGCGGCCGAAGACAGCGCCCTATCCCTTCACCACGCTACACCCGCAGATCGGCGTCATCGAATACAAGGAGGACTACGAGCGCCTCGTCCTCGCCGATGTGCCCGGGCTCATCCCCGGGGCGGCCGAGGGCAAGGGACTCGGCCACCGTTTCCTCAAGCACATCGAGCGCTGCAAGCTGCTCCTGATCATCATCGACCTGGCGGGCACGGACAACCGCGACCCGCGTGATGACTACAAGCAACTGCTGAAGGAACTGGAGCTCTACGACAAAGGCCTGCTGGCCAAACCGCGGCTGGTGGCGGCGAACAAAATGGACGAGCCGGCCGCCGTCGATAACCTCAAGAAATTCCGGAAGCGCCACCCGAAGGTGGAATTGGTCCCGATCTCCTGCCTGTCCGAGGAGGGGATCCCGAAGCTCCGGAAGGAACTTCTGAGGCGGGTGCGCAGATTGCGGGCCAAGGAAAAGAAGTCGCCAAGCCGGTCCCGTTGAGTAGATTAACCGGCACATGATGACGGAATACCGCCCCCTGCTGATGCGCGCCAACCGGTTGCTCGGTTCGGCGCTCATCGAGCACAACCTCGTGAAATTCGAGGACCTGGAGGCCGCCAATGAGCGCCTCCTGGAGATCGCGGCCACCGGCCAGGTGCGGCAGAGTTCGGTGCTCAACATCCTGGTCAATGAAAAGAAGGTCCTGCGCGAGGAGGACGTGCTGCACCACGTGGTGGACGACCACGGCGTCGGCGTGGTTGACCTGCGCGGCTACGATGTGCCGGACGACGTGCGGAAGGAGACCGACCTCGACGCCTGCTGGGCGACCTGGAGCGTGCCCTTCGACCGCGAGGAGGATTTTCATTTCATCGCCACCGCCTACTACCTGAGTCCGGCCGTGCGCTCGTATTGGGAAAAGAAACTGGGCGGCCAGATCATCTGGCAGGCCACCACGATGGAGATCATCGCCGATTTTCTCGACCGGTTGCACGCCGAGCGCGGCGACGGCAAGAAAAGCACCGGCACCCGTGTCCCATTCCCGGTCGCCGGCCCCGGGGGCAGTTCATCCCCGGTTCCGGGCACGGGTGGCTCGCGACCCCCGATGGGCGGCAGCGTTTCACCGTTTCCCGTGCCCGGCGGCAGCAAGTCACCGATCGCCAACTAAGCCATGCCACTCGGCCGCACCCAGACGCAGATCATCGACAAGCTCGAGGAGATGGGGAAACTCACCGCCGAGGCCAAGGGCGTGCTCCTGGCCCGCCCCGACGAGCCGACCGGAGATCAGCTCGATTCGATCCTCCAGACGGACCACCACATCACGATGTTCCAGCTGCTGCTGGCCAAGTGCCGGGCGCTGGGGTTGGCCCCGTTCAACGTCGCCCGCTACAAGGTGCACACCAACACCTTTGAGAAGATCGACCTCGAGTTCTGCCAGAAGAACATGATTTTGCCGGTCGGCCAGGTGGGTGACTTCCTCCTCGTGGCCTTTGCGAACCCCTTTGATACGACCGTCGCGACCAAGATCCAGGACAAGACTGGCCAGCGCGTCGTCCGTCTGCTCGGTCGCGAGGTCGACATCCGCGAAAAGCTCAAGAAGGACCAGGTGCACGACGAGGTGCAGTTCTCCGACGTCGTGGACCAGCTCGGCGCCCAATTCGACGACGACGATACCGAGATCAGGGACGAGGATCTGGAGAACGAGGACTCGGCCCCGATCATCCAGCTCGCCAACCGCATCATCGAGGACGCCTACTTCGCCGGCACCTCCGATATCCATGTCGAGCCCTGGGAGAAGGAGATCGTCGTGCGTTACCGCATCGACGGCCTCACCCAGGAAAAACTCCGGCTCCCCGCCAAGGTCGCCGGCGCGCTCGTCGCCCGCCTCAAGATCATGTGCAACCTCGACATTGCGGAACGCCGCCTGCCGCAGGACGGCCGCATCGTCTTCAAGCAGTATAACAAGAAGAACATCGACATTGATCTCCGCGTCTCCACCGCGCCGCTCAACCACGGCGAGGGCGTGGTCATGCGCATCCTCGACAAGCAGAAATCCACGCTGCCGCTGCCCGCGCTGGGTTTCACCGAGGCCAATCTCGCCAAATACCGCGAGTGTATCCGCCAGCCCTATGGCATGATCCTGCACTGCGGCCCGACCGGATCCGGCAAGTCCATGACCCTTTACTCGGCGCTCAACGAGGTTAACACCCCCGACGTCGTTATCCGCACCGCCGAGGACCCGATCGAATACACGCTGCCCGGCATCAACCAGATGCAGATGCACCGGCACATCGGCCTCACCTTTGCCGCCGCGCTGCGCGCCTTCCTCCGGCAGGACCCCGACATCATCCTGGTGGGCGAAATTCGCGACAAGGAGACGGCGAACATCGCCGTCGAGGCCGCACTCACCGGCCACATGCTCATCTCCACGCTCCACACCAACGACGCCCCCAGCACCGTCGCCCGCCTGACCGACATGGGCATCGAGCCGTTCATGATCTCCTCCTCGCTGGTCTGTGTGTGCGCCCAGCGTCTGATGCGCCGCGTGTGCAAGGTCTGCCGCGTGGCCTACGAGCCCGAAGGCCGCGAGAAGGACATGCTCATGCGCGGCATCGGCTGGAGCGGCCAGATCTTCAAGGCCAACCCCAAGGGCTGTTCGAAGTGCAACAGCACCGGCTACAAGGGCCGCGTCGGCATCCACGAGCTGCTCGTGAACAACGAGGAGATCATCGCCGCCATCAACCATGAGGCCGAGACCGCCGAGTTGAAGCGCCTCGCCATGAAAAGCGGCATGAAGACCCTCCACCAGGACAGCCTCGTCAAGGTCAAGGAGGGCCTCTCCACGCTCGCCGAGGCGCTCAGCACCGTCCCGCAGGACATGGAGCTGCGCGAAGGTGCGGTCACGGCCTGACCGCCCCCGGCGCGGTCTTGCCCCCGCGCACCGACCAAGTCACTCTGCGGCCATGAAGCCCAAGACCCTCCGCAAGAAGATCGCGAAGCTCGAGGCAGCGCTCGTCAATCAGAACGAGCACCTGGCGGCACTCAAGCGCCGCCTGCCACCCGAGTTGGTAAAGGATTATTTTCTCTCCGGACCCGGCGGGAAAGTCCGGCTCTCCGAGCTGTTCCGCGGCAAGCGCGACCTGATTGTCATCCACAACATGGGCCGTTCCTGTCCTTACTGTACGCTGTGGGCCGACGGCTTCAACGGCCTGCGCCACCATCTCGCCAGCCGCGCGGGTTTTGCCGTCGTGTCGCCCGATGCGGTGCGCACCCAGCAACGGTTTGCCCAAAGCCGGGGCTGGGCGTTTCCGATGTATTCGGGGAAGGGCAGCACCTTCATCAAGGACATGGGTTACCTGCCGCGACCGGGCGAGCCGCTGCCCGGCGTCTCCACCTTCCGGCGCAAGGGCGCGAAAATCTACCGTATCGCCACGGCGCCCTTCGGCCCGTTTGATCAATTCTGTGCGACGTGGCCGCTCTTCGCGCTGCTCGACAGCGGCGTGGGCGATTGGGCGCCGAAATTCAGATACAAGTGACCGCGGATGACTCGGACGATCACGGATAAAGGACAAGACTGGTTTTTACAGGAGCACGCGGAGAAAAGGCAGGAGAGCGGAACCTCTGCTTCCTCTGCGATCTCCGGTAAAGTGATTGGGCCGCTTTCCATCCGTGCCCCTCTGTGAAATCCGTGGTTAAATGACTTGCTGGCCCGAATTCCTCACCATCGTCGTCGCCCACGCACTGGCCGTGGCCAGCCCCGGGCCGGATTTCGCCCTCGTCCTCCGGCAAAGCCTCGCCCACGGCCGGCGCACCGCCGTCTGGAGCAGCATCGGCATCGGCTGCGGATTGTCGGTGCATATCACCTATTGCCTCCTCGGGCTCGGGTTGTTCCTGAAAAACTCCGCCGGAGCGCTCGCGACGGTCAAATACCTCGGCGCGGCCTACCTGCTCTATGTCGGCGTGCAGGCACTTCGTTCCCGGCCCCGCACCGGCGACCTCGACCTGGCGCCGGGTCCGGACACCCCGACCGACCACGCGGCCTGGCTCAATGGGTTACTTGTCAATGTCCTTAATCCGAAGGCCGCGCTCTTCTTCATCTCGCTCTTTCCCTTGGCCGTCAGTGTGACCACACCGAAGCTCATCCAGGTCGGTTACGGCGTGTGGATGACGCTCTCGACGATGGCTTGGTTCAGCTTTGTGTCGGTCGTGTTCACGCGGACGGAGGTGCGGCGCAGGTTTCTGGCGCACGGCCATTGGATCGACCGGGCGCTCGGCGTGGTCTTCATCGGCTTCGCCGCCAGCCTCGTGCTGGCTAAGCTGCAGTAGGGTCGGGTGGCGTGTTCGCCGCCAGCCTCGCGCCGATCCACTGCGACAGACAGACACCAGCCCTCCGGCCTTCAGCAGGCTCTTATCTTCCGCTTAACGCCCGCGGTGAGGGTGCGAAGCTATACACGCATGTCATGCACCCTCCTTCGCCTGGCTACGGCGCGGCAAGAAAGCCGGGGGCTCGGCGTGCGACGCCTGCCCGATAAATGAGGCGTTGCAGCAACTGGTCATCTATTAGATGACCAAGGAGCCATGCACCACCCGTATCCATTTCCGCTCCATCCCCGGCTCCGGCCCTATGCTGAATTCCTGGAGCTGCTGGCTGAGATCGCCGCCGAGTCAGCGCGGCGCTCGGCCGGCAAGTGGCGGCGGCGCCCGCCCAAGCGCGGACAGGCGCTGCCGCCCGGTCCGGACACGCCGCTCTGGAATGAATTGGTGCGGCAGGCGGCGCCGTTGCTGCGGAAGCGCGGCAGCAAGGTGCATCTGGCCCGCATCCTCGGGATATCCAAGCAGCGGCTGCACATTTGCCTGAAGTCGAGGACAGGGGCGCTGGACGCCGAGCGCACGTTGCTGCTGCTGGCCTGGCTGACGGCGCGCAGTCAGGGGCGAGAACTGGTCTAGGCGTGGCGCGGGATCCGAACTTGGTCATCTAATAGATGACCAAGGCATCCGGGCAGCGGCATCACCCGATCGACGGCGAAGGAGGAGGACAAAGGCATTGGTCGTGGACGCGGATGAGCAGAACCGGGACTCAGGCCGGCGCGGTGGTGGTCGCGGCGCCGCCCCGGTTGCGCAGCAGGCAGAGCAGGCTGCCGGCGTAGGCGGCGATGACGAGGTAGGACAGGTGGTGGCTGCCCACGGCCATGCCGAGGTATTCGGCGAAACCGCCGATCATGGCCCCGATCAAGTTGGCGCCGAAGAGCACGGCGGGATTCGCCGCTTCGCGGAAACCGGTGGAAAAGATCAGGCCGGCGAAGAATACGGGCAGTGGCACGACCAGCAGTGTCCAGGCGAGACGGCCGGCCAGGCTGAAGGCCAGCACCTGCTCGCGCGGCACCACGACGAGCAACACCAGCACGGCGAACAGCGGCGCGTAGAACCAGAGGGAGAAACGCGGCACGCGACCGGCCACGACGTTGGACGCAAGCACCATCAGCAGCACGCCCGTGACGACGAGGAGCGTCACCAGCCAGGTGGCGCCGAAATAAAGCGAGCAGTCACTGATGCTCTTGGTTTCGAGCAGCAGGAAGCCCATGCCGAGCAGGGCGAAGTGGGCGTCGCTGCGGCCGAACGACCGTCCGCGCAGCGTGCCGACCGCCAGCAGCGAAACGAGCAGCAGGCCGCCGATCACGATCAGGTAGTCGCTCGGCACGGTCCGGCGCGCGAGGTAGAGGAAGGGCCAGTCGTCCGTGGCGGGTTCGACCTGCGGCATGGCGGGCATCATGGCCAGGTCGAGGCCGTTGATCGTCCGCGGCGGCGGCGCGGGCAGGACGGTCTTCGGCACGCAGAACACCACGTGTCCGGGGCTCTCGTAGAAGATCGGGACGCGGCCCGTGGCCTCGACCACCATGCGGTAAAGTTTCAGCAGCAGCCAGTGCTGGCCGTAGCCGAAGGACAGGGTGAGCACGCCCTTCTCGTTCAACAGGCCGTAGGCGGTGCGGATGCTCTCGACGGTGTAGACATAGCCGTCGAGGCGCAGGTTGCTCATGGAGCTGAACAGGGCCTGCGAATCGAGGTAGCCGAAGGTGATCAGGTCGTAGTCCGGGCTCGCCTTGGAGAGGAAGGACCGGGCGTCATCCACGTGCAGGTGGACGCGCGGGTCGGTGTAGGGTGCGTCGGCGTTGAAATGGCGCGAGATGTCAGCGACGACCGGGTCGATCTCCACTGCGTCGATGTAGCTCGCCCCGGCCGTCAGGGCGCCCTGCACGTCCGCGCCGCCGCCGGCGCCCACGACGAGGACGCGTTGCCGCGGGCCGGCCAGGAGGTAGGGGACCTGGTATTGCGCGCGCTGCTTGGCGGCCAGCTCCCCGGCGTGCGAACCGGGGCTGTAGCGCGCCGGGTTCTGCGCGCCGTCGATGTGGTAGAAATCCTGGTTGACGCTGACGACGAAAAGCGGCGGATCCTTCATCGTGGCCAGGTCCGGCGGCGCCTCGGTCAGGGGCCGCGTCGTGGCGATGTCCCGCACCACGATGTGATAATACGGTGACCAGAGGGTGGCGCGGTCGTTGGCGGCAAACATGCCGAATAGCACCAAGCCGAACACAGGCACGGCCCAGCGCCAGTGCCGCCAAGGCACCAGGCTCAGGTAGAGGAGCATGACGACGGCCATGCCCAGCACGGGGGAGAAATGGAGCAGTGAGAACAGACCGAAGCACAGCGTGCCGCACAGACTGCCGCCGAGATCCCACGCGTAGGCCTTCAGGCGGGGCAGGGCAGTGAAGAGCGCGCCCATCTGCTGCCCCACCGGCACAAAGANNGGCCAGTTGGCGGCTCAGCAACAGCGCGACGATGTAGCCGGCCAGCAGAACGGGAAACCAACCGAAGAGACGCCATTTCCGGTTGCCCGCCATGGCACCCACGCCCAGCCCGAGAAATGAACTCAACAGCATCAGGTTGGCGTAGTAGGCCACCAGCCGCACCACGGACGGCACCCACCGGATCACCATCAGCTCGAGAAACAGCGCGGTGAACGACAGGAGGAACATCTGCCATTGCGGCGGGATTCTTTGCGGCAAATCCAGGCCAATGAATTTCACAAAAAAACACCTCCGCCGAGGAGTTGCTCGCCGTCGTAGAGGGCCATGATCTGGCCGGAGGCGAGGGCGCGCTGGGGTTCCTCGAATTTCACGGCGGCGGTGCACGACCCGGCGGGCACCGTTGCCGCGTGCTCGCGGCCCGGTGTTTGTCCCCGCGCCTGCGCGTGAGGCAAAGGCGTGAACTCGCAAAAGACGCGCGGGTCCCGGTAGCGGACCTTGCACTCGAGGCGGCGCGGTGCGGTGACCGGTTCGCTGATGAAACTTACGCTGTGCACGCGACACTCGCTCATCCACAGGCCGGGCGCGTCGGGGCCGTCGAAGGCCACGAGCAGCGCGTGGTCACTGGCCCGCTTGCCGGTGACGACATAGGCCTTGTCGTCGGCGTTGGACGGGATGCGGATGCCACGCCGTTGCCCGATGGTATAGTAATGCAACCCGCGGTGTTCGCCCAAAACCTTGCCGTCCGTGGCGCGGACAATCGGGCCCGCGTGGTCGGGGACGTAGGTTTTCAGGAAATCGGCCATCTTCACCTCGCCGATGAAGCAGATGCCCTGGCTGTCCTTCTTCGCCGCGGTCGGAAGTCCGGCGTCAGCGGCGAGCGCGCGGAGCCCGGGCTTGGTCAGGTGGCCGATGGGAAACCGGGCCGCGAGCAGCTGCGCCTGCGAAAGCAAGGCGAGGAAGTAGGACTGGTCTTTGTTTTTGTCCAAGCCCTCGAGGAGGGCAAAGGTGGAACCTGGCCTCTGGACAGGTTCGAGCGCGTCCGGAGGCCGCGCTCCACCTGCTTCGATCCGCCGCGCGTAGTGCCCGGTGGCGACGGCCGTGAATCCTTCGGCTTGGGCATACTTCGCGAACACGCCGAATTTCATCTCGCGGTTGCACATCACGTCGGGGTTGGGCGTGAGTCCATGCCGGTAGCCGTCGAGCAGGTAGTCCACCACGAGCCGGCGGTAGTCCGCCATCAGGTTGACGACGCGGAACTCGAGGCCGATTTTATCCGCCACGGCGCGGGCGTCGTCGATATCCTGCATCCAGGGACAGTGGCCGATGACGTTGTCCTCGTTGATCCAGTTTTTCATGTAGGCCCCGACGACGTCGTGCCCCTGCTGCTTGAGCAGGAGGGCGGCGACACTGCTGTCGACGCCGCCGGACATGGCGACGAGGATGCGTTCCATGGCCACAAGGAGTTCTTGGGGCGGCGGTTTTGTCAAACCCGCCGGCGCAGTCGTCGGTTTTGATGGTGCATTGTGGCGCTTTACAGGTCGGGTCCGCCGGCTAGGGTGGGGCGATGAGACGACTATTCGCATGCCTGTTGGCGATCAGCCTCGTGACCGGCAGCCGCGCCCAGTTCAGCGCGCCGGTGGTGAAGCCTGTGCCGCATCCCATCCCCGGCATCGAGCGGGTGCTGATCATCGGCATCGACGGGTTGCGGCCCGACCGGCTGCTCATCGCCCACACGCCCGTGATCCGCGATCTGATGAAGCAGGGTGCCTACACGATGTGGATGCAGACGGTGGCCAGCGCGAACACGCTGCCCTCGTTCACCAGCATGCTCACGGCTGTAATGCCGGCAAAACACGGCATCACCTGGAACAAGCTGCTCAAGTTTCAGGCCCCCGAATGGCCGGCGCGGCCGACGCTGTTCGAGATGGCGCATCAAGGCGGCTACAAGACCGCCATGGTCGCGGGCAAATCCAAGTTCCGGCACTGGGACAAGCCCGGCACGATCGATTTTGCCTCGGTCCCGGCCGAGGACAAGGCGACCGACCAGCAGGTGGTGGTTGAGGCGGCCCGGATCATCACGGAGTTGAAGCCGGACGTGTTGTTCGTGCATTTTCCCGGGGTGGACACCGTCGGTCACGCCAAGGGCTGGGGTTCGTCCGAGCAGCTGGCCGCCATCGAGGAGGCGGATGCCTGCGTGGGCCGGCTGTTGGCTGCACTCGATGCGGCGGGCACGCGATCGTCGACCCTGATCATGCTCTCGGCCGACCACGGCGGCGCGGGTTTGACCCACCAGGCCGACGATGCGCGCAGCCGGACCATACCGTGGATCGCCGTCGGACCCGGCGTGAAACAGGGTTACGACCTGACTCAGTCACGCGACCTGATGATGCGCACGGAAGACACCTGCGCGACCGCCTGCTATGTGCTCGGCCTGCCGATCATGCCTTATTTTGACGGCACACCCGTGACCTTGGCCTTCAAGGATCCGCCCGCCCCTTGAACACCCGCGCGCCCTTCACCGTTGAGCAAGCCCAGCGCATCGCCCGGGCCTGGCTCATTTCGCCGTCATCGGGCGTCATCGAACTGGATGCGGACTGGACCGGGGCCTCGTTGCCGCTGCTGGCACCGGGCGACCAGGCTTTCACCTTTTCCGATCTGCGGCCGGCCGCCCCCTCGCTTTATGCGGACGAGGCGGCGTATTACGTGGACGACGCGGGCCAGGTGGTCTTTGTGCTCGATCCGGCGGAGCACAGTTGGGCGGATTTCGGGTCGATGCCCGTCTATGTCGCGGGTGATTTCAACGGCTGGGAGCAGGCGGTTGGCCAACCCGGGTGGGCGCTGGAAGCCGGGGAGGTCAACGGCCGCGCCGTGTGGCTGCTGCGCAAGCCCGGCGCGGATCTGCTGACGGAACCGCCGCAGCAGTTCAAATTCATCACCGGCGATCACCGCTGGCTGGACCTGCCCCGCGAGGCGACGAACCTCATGCCCGACGGCAAGGGGCATTTCAACCGCGGCCTCCTCAAACACCGGACCGGGCGCAACTTGTTTGAGTTCACCACCACGGAGCCGGTGCTGCTCAACCAGACCCACACGGTCGTCCACGTGCGCGACGGAAAAGGAGCGCCGAAAACCCGGGTGCGGCTGGGCAAGTTCTTCCATGAGTTGCGCAGCGACCTGCCGCTCGGTGCCATCGTCCGGCAGGACGAAACGACCTTCCGGTTGTTCGCGCCCCGCGCCAAGCATGTGCGGCTTTTCCTGTGCGAGAACCTGGAGGAGATGGATGAAGCCTTCGGCTACGAACTGGACCGGCGGGAGGAAGAGGGGGGCGGTTGGTGCGGCGTGTGGGAGGCGCAGCTCGACCGCAGCCTGCACGGCTGGTATTACTGGTATTCGCTCAGCGGGCCGCACGATGTGTTCGGACATTTTCATCCCCACCAGAAGGTGCTCGATCCCTATGCTCAAGCCGCAGTGGGGAGCGAGGGGCCGGGCATCGTGCTTGATCCCGGGTGGGTGGGGCGGGCTGACCGGGGTTTCACGACCCCCGCGTGGCAGGATCTGGTCATCGCCGAGGGCCATGTACGCGATCTCGTGGCGCACGCGCCCCTGTCCCTGGACGCGGAGGAGCGGCTGGGCTTCGCCGGGCTCACCAAGTGGGTGCAAAGCCCGGATTTTTATCTCAAACAGCTCGGCGTGAATTGCGTGGAGCTGCAGCCGGTGCACGAGTTCGACCACCAAAGCCGCGAGGAATACCAATGGGGCTACATGCCGGCCAACTACTTCGCCCCGGCGAGCAGCTACGCCCTCGACGGCGCGCACGCCTCGCAGGTGAATGAACTGCAGGAACTGGTGGCGGCGTTTCACCGGCAGGGCCTGGCGGTGGTGCTCGACGTGGTCTACAACCATGCCGGCCGGCCGGCGCACCTGCTGTTCGTGGACAAACTCTACTACTTCGAGCTCGACGACGAGGGCGCGCTCGAGAACTGGAGCGGTTGCGGCAACGACCTGCGCTGTCGCTCGGCCATGACCAGGCGGCTCATCATCGACAGCCTGATCCACTACATCGAGGTCTACGGGGTGGATGGCTTCCGCTTCGACCTGGCCGAACTGATCGGGGTGGATGCATTGCGCGAGATCGAGGCGGCGGTGAAGCGCGTGAAGCCCGACGTGATCCTCATCGCCGAACCGTGGAGTTTCCGCGGGCACATTGCCGCCGCGTTGCGTCCGACCGGCTACGCCTCATGGAACGACGGCTACCGGGATTTCCTGCGCGACTATGTGCATGGCCGGGGCCCGGCGGACCGGTTGGAATATTATCTCAAGGGCTCGCCCTGGCACTTCGCCTACTGGCCGGCCCAGACGGTCAACTACACCGAGTCGCACGACGACCGCACCTGGCTCGACGCGATCACGGAGAACGGGGGCCACAACGGCTTCCATCCGACCCAGAACGACCGGCAGCGCACGCACCTGATGGCGGCCATCCTGCTGGCATCCGTCGGCATTCCGCTGCTGGCCGCGGGGCAGGACTTCCTGCGCTCCAAGCACGGGGTGAACAACACCTACCTGCGCGGCGATCTCAACGCCCTCGATTACCACCGCCTCGCACGCTATCCGGCCACCCATGCGTATTTCGCCGACTGGATCAGGTTCCGGCGCTCGCCGCGCGGGCAGTTGCTGCGGCATTTCAGCCGGCCCGGCGAGGGGTTTTTCCAGTGTTTCAGCCGGGCCGGGGCCCCGGCCTTGGTCGCGATCTACAACGCTGACGGCAGCCAGGGGCGGACGCGGCTGATGTTCGCAGTCAATCCGCACACGGAAGACACGACGGTGCCGATCGGTGAGTTCGGCAAGCTGGGTTGGGAACTCATCGCCGACCACGAGTGTTTCTACCACGAAGGCCGGCACCCGCCGGGCGAAGTGGCCGAGCCCGACNNATTTCCCGCATCGCACTTGCCAAAGCCGGCTCCGGGCTTTTCATTGCCGTTTCTAACGTCCACCAACCCACACCCACCATGGCAGTCAAAGTAGCAATCAATGGTTTCGGCCGCATCGGCCGTCTCGTTTTCCGCGCCCTCGTCGAACAAGGTCTCCTGGGCAAAGAACTCGATGTTGTCGCCGTCGGCGACATCGTGCCGGCCGACAACCTGGCCTATCTGCTCAAGTATGATTCCTCCCAGGGCCGCTTCAACGGCACGGTCTCTTCCAAAAAGTCCACGGCCGACAAGACCGAGGACGATGTGCTGGTCGTCAACGGCAAGGACATCCATGTCGTGAGCGCCAAAAGCCCGGCCGAGCTGCCGTGGGCGAAGTTCGGCGTGGATCTCGTGATCGAGTCCACCGGCCTGTTCACCGAGGCCGAGAAGGCCCGGGGCCACATCACCGCCGGCGCCAAGAAGGTCATCATCTCCGCCCCGGCCAAGGGGGAGGACATCACCCTCGTGATGGGCGTGAACGACGGCAAGCTGGACCTCAGCAAGCACAACATCATTTCCAACGCCTCCTGCACCACGAACTGCCTCGCGCCGGTCGTGCATGTGCTCCTCAAGGAAGGCTTCGGCATCGAGGAAGGCCTCATGACGACCATCCACTCCTACACCGCCACGCAGAAGACCGTGGACGGCCCGTCCAAGAAGGACTGGAAAGGCGGCCGCACCGCCGCCCAAAACATCATTCCCGCCACGACCGGCGCCGCCAAGGCCACCGCGCTCGTATGCCCCGAGGTCAAGGGCAAGCTCACCGGCATGTCCTTCCGCGTGCCGACGCCGACCGTCTCGGTCGTCGATCTCACGGTGAAGACCACGAAGGAAACCTCCTACAAGGACATCTGTGCCGCGATGAAGCGCGCCAGCGAGACCTACCTCAAGGGCATCCTTGAGTATACGGAGGACGAGGTCGTGTCGTCCGACTTCATCCATAGCAAGGCCTCCTCGATCTTCGACGCCGGCTCCGGCATCGAGCTCAACAGCAAGTTTTTCAAGCTCGTCAGCTGGTATGACAACGAGTGGGGCTATTCCAACCGCGTCGTCGACCTGACCAAGAAGATCGCCGCGCAGCTGTGATTTAAACCAACCACAGGGGCACGGAGTTCACGGAGAGAAAGCAACTTCTTCTCTGTGAACTCCGTGTCTTTGTGGTTTTTCATTTATGCCTAAATTTAAGACCATCCGCGATCTCCAGCTTGCCGGCCGGCACGTGCTCATCCGCGTCGACTTCAATGTCCCGCAGGACAAGGCCACCGGAGCCATCACCAACAACCAGCGAATCGTCGCCGCGCTGCCCACGATCAAATACGCCCTGGAGCAGGGTGCCTCCGTAGTTCTGATGTCCCACCTCGGACGGCCCGACGGACAGAAACTCGCCAAGTTCTCCCTCAAGCCGGTCGCGAACGAGCTGGAGAAGCTCCTCGGCAAGCCCGTGACCTTCCTCGACGACTGCGTGGGCCCCGCGGTCGAGGCCGCCTGCGCGAAGCTCGCGCCCGGCGCCGTGGTGCTGCTGGAAAACCTGCGCTTCCACCTCGAGGAAGAGGGCAAGGTCAAACGGGAGGACGGCACGTCGCAGAAAGCCGACCCTGCCGCGGTCGCGGCGTTCCGCGCTTCGCTCACGAAGCTGGGTGACGTGTTTGTCAACGACGCCTTCGGCACGGCACATCGGGCGCATTCCTCCATGGTCGGCGTGACGCTGCCCCACAAGGCGGCCGGCTTCCTGATGGAGGCGGAGTTGAAGGCCTTTGCCGCGGTGCTCGACAACCCGCAGCGCCCGCTGCTGGCCATTCTCGGCGGCGCGAAGATCGCCGACAAGATCCCTCTCATCACGAACCTCCTCGAGAAAGCCGACGAGATCATCATCGGCGGCGGCATGGCCTTCACCTTCAAGAAAATCACCCAGGGCATGGAGATCGGCACCAGCCTCTTCGACCCCGAGGGCGCCAAGCTCGTGCCCGAGCTGGTGGCCAAGGCGCAGGCCCGGGGCGTGAAACTGATCCTGCCCGTGGACTACCTGTGCGCCGACAAGTTCGACGCCCACGCCGAGACGCGGACCGCGACCGACGCCACCGGCATTCCCGCCGGATGGATGGGCCTCGACGGCGGCCCGCAGTCCGTCGCGCTCTACGGCGCGGCGATCGCGCGCGCCAGGACCATCATCTGGAACGGCCCGTCGGGTGTGTTCGAGTTCGACAAGTTCGCCGGCTCGACCAAGGCCATGGCCGCGGCCGTCGCGGACGCGACGGCCAGGGGCGCGGTCACCGTCATCGGCGGCGGCGACACGGCGACGGCCGCAAAGAAATTCAAGATCGTGGACAAGGTCACGCATTGTTCCACCGGCGGCGGCGCGAGCCTGGAGTTCCTCGAGGGCAAGGTGCTCCCCGGCGTGGCGTTTCTGGAAAACTGAATCTGGAACTCGGAAATTCTGGAAAGGGACTGGTAATCTCCTGGATTATGTTCCTGATTTCCTGAGTTCCTCATAATAACACTGCTTTTGCCATGCCTATTTTTCGCAAGAAAGTCATCGCCGGTAACTGGAAAATGAACAAGACGGCCACCGAGGCCGTCACGCTCACGCAGGACATCATCGAGGCGGTCGGCCGGGAGACCTCGGTGGATGTCGTGCTCTGCCCGCCGTTCACGGCGCTGTCGGCCGTCGCCCACGCGCTTGAAGGCCAGGCGGTCCGGCTCGGCGCGCAAAATATGCACCCCGAGAAGAACGGCGCCTACACCGGCGAGGTCTCCGCCGAGATGTTACGCACGCTCTACGTCACCCATGTCATCCTCGGGCATAGCGAACGCCGCACCTATTTCGGCGAGACCGACGCCTTTATCAACAAGAAGGTGCTCGCCGCATTGGTCAACGAGCTGAAACCCATCCTTTGCGTCGGGGAAACTCTCACCGAGCGCGAGGCCGGCTCCACCCTCGCGGTGGTGCAGCGGCACGTCGAGGGCGGCTTGGCGGGCGTGAAGCCCGGGCAGATCACCACGGTGATTATCGCCTACGAACCCGTCTGGGCCATCGGCACCGGCAAGGTCGCCACCACGGCGCAGGCCCAGGAGGTGCACGCCTTCATCCGCGACCTGCTTACGAAGCTTTACGGCGCGCCGCTCGCACAGAAGGTCCGCATTCTCTACGGCGGCTCGATGAAACCCGCCAATGCGGTCGAGCTGCTCGCCGAGAAGGACATCGACGGCGGCCTGATCGGCGGCGCTTCGCTCGAGGCGAAGTCGTTCATCGAGCTCGTCAAGGCCGCCGGAGCGGCGAAGTAGGCTCCGCACTTTTCTTCGCGCTTGCGGGCTTGCCGCAGGGGAAGCTCCTCCGATTAGATGCGGCGCGTCATGTGGCAGTTCACCGGCTCAATTTGCCTCCTCTTGCTCTGGGCCGGTGCGGCCCCGGGGGCGGACCACCCGTTTGCCCCGGCGGGCTGGGCGATTGAGGCGCGTTTGCCACAAATGCCGGGCAACGATGTCGTGTTCACGGCCTCGCCGCAGGGCGATATCAAGGCCAGCCGTTATTTCACCGAACAGGCGGGGGAACGTTTCTTTCTCGTGCGTTTCTCCTATCCCCTGGCAATGCTGCCGGGTGAGGAAACCAAGGTCTACGCCAAAGCCATCGGCGACATGCTGAAGTCACGCCCCGGTGACGTGAAGACGCGCGGCCAATTCATGCTCGGATCCTTTGCGGGCGAACGCATCGTCATCGCCCAGCGCCGGGAGCGGACCATCCGCGAGGCGCGGCTGGTGGTCATCGGCTCCACGCTTTACCTCCTCAGCGCCGAGTGGCCGGAGGCGGGCACGGGCACGACCCGCGCGGAGCAGTATTTCAACAGCATCCAGTTGAAGCAGGATTACGCCGATCTGTTGCGCGTGCAGGAGAAGGAGCGCTGGCGCGAGCTGGTCGCGGGCCGGTTCCGCCTGCGCTACGACGCCACCCGCTGGTATCGCGATCCGGCCGACAGTGAGCCGGGCATATTCAACCTGTTGCGGGTCGACCAGAGGGCGGAGGCCCAGCTCATCGCCGAGGCCCAGCCCATCGAGGGCAGCCTGGAGGCGGCGGTGATCAACACGGCGCGGGAGAGCGCGGAGAATATCACCGTGCGCAAACGCGGCATAAAATTCCGTGGCACCGCCCGGTTGACCGAACTGGTATTCACCGCCCGCGTCGAAAACGTCACCTATTTGAACCACGGTTATTTCTACAGCGGGCCCGAGGGTGCGGTGCAGTTGCGTGGCTGGGCGAAGGAGGCCGAATACGACGCTGTGACCGGAGACATCACCGAGCTGCTGGATGGGCTGACGGTCGGGGAGAAATGAGCCGAACAGCTCAACTCGTCCGCGTGGCCATGTTTTCGACCAGTGTGACGAGAAACGGTGCGCCGCCGGTCAGGCGGGCGAAGGCGGCCTTGGCGGCGTCGGATTGCTCGCGGGCGTGTCGGCGCGAGGCGTCGAGGCCGTGGAGTTTCACGTAGGTGGTTTTGCCGGCCTTGGCGTCCTTGCCGGCGGTCTTGCCGAGCGTCGCCGTGTCGGCGGTGGCATCGAGGATGTCGTCCATGATCTGGAAAGCCAGGCCGAGGTGCCGGCCGGCGTCGCGCAGCGTGGCAAGCTGGGTCTCGGTGGCGCCGCCGCAGAGCCCGCCAGCCACGAGCGAGGCGCTGAGCATGGCGGCGGTCTTGTTGAGGTGGATGAACTCGAGCTCGGCGGCGGTGGCATCGGCTTTTCGCTCGGCGAGCAGATCCTCCATCTGGCCGCCGATGAGGCGTTCGCTGCCGGCGGCGGCGGCGAGCTCGCGAGTGAGAGCGGCGCAGAGGGCGGGGGAGCCGGCATAGTGCCGGCCGATGAGTTGGAAGGCGAGGGTGAGCAGGGCGTCACCAGCGAGCAATGCCGTGGCCTCGTCGAACTGCTTGTGCGCCGTGGCCCGGCCGCGACGGAGGTCGTCGTTGTCCATGCACGGCAGATCGTCGTGGATGAGAGAGTAGGTGTGCAGGCATTCCAGCGCCACCGCCGCGGGCAATGCATCTATTGCCCGTCCTGAGCCTGTCGAATGGGCGGCGAGGGCGTCGGTCCTGGGGTCGAAAAGCTCGGCGGCGGCGAGCACGAGAACCGGTCGGAGTCTCTTGCCGCCTGCTTCCAGACTGTAGCGCATGGCCGCGTGGAGCCGGGGGGGGCGGGTGGTGGCGGATGGCACCAAGGCGTCGAGGCCGTGCTCAATCCGCGCACGATAGGCATGCAACTGGGCGGTGAATTCCATGGGGGAACGGGTTGACCTCAACGCGCTATGTGCCTTGGGGTCAAGCCGCTCCACCAAGTATTTGGTGTCGGGACGGGGCAAGAACAGTCTCGCCAAGCCCCGGCCGCCGAATCATATCTGAGCGCACTATTCCGGATGCCCACCTACGATTACATCTGCGCCAAGTGCGGCCACGAAATGGAAGCTTTCCAGTCGATGAACCATGCGGCGTTGAAACTGTGCCCGGCCTGCAAAAAATCCACCCTGAAGCGCCAGATCGGTGGTGGCGCAGGATTGATTTTCAAGGGCTCCGGCTTCTATATCACGGACTACAAAAAGAAGTCCGGCACACCCGACGCCAAGCCCGACGCCAAGCCCGCTTCCAAATCCCCCGAAACCAAGCCCGCGGTCGCCTCGGCCGCCAAATAACTCCCTCCGCCCATGGCTGACAAAAATATCGAAAAAGCGCTCTATGGTCCGAGCATGACGGAAGTCGCCCTCGGGGCCGTGCTCGGCCTCATCGCCGGCGTGCTGGTCGCCTGCGTTTACCTCGTGTTCAAACCGGTGGCGCAGGTGAAGGAAATGCCCAAAGAGCCGTTGCGCAGCGTGGTCTATTTCATCCCGGGCAACGAAAGCACGGCCAAGAGCCGCGGCTGGCAGGCCAAACAGAAACAAATCATCGCCGGCAAGGCGCTCAGCCTCTCGTTGGTGGAGGACGAGCTCAATGCGTGGGCCAACACCCTGGCCTCACCGACCCCGGCCCCCAAACCGGGGGCCAAACCGGAAGACGCCCCCAAACCTGCCGGCGATGGTATCTTCAATCCCGGCAAGCCCAATTTCCGTATCATGGGGGACAAACTGCAGATCGCGGGCAAGTGCCTGCTCAATTGGTATGGCCTGACGCACGAGGTGACTTACCTGGCCACCGGCACCTTCACCAAGTCGGGTGACTCGGTCGGTTTCTCGGCCGAAATGGTCTATCTCGGCTCCTGCCCGTTTCACCTGCTGCCCGCCGTGTCCGGTCCGCTTGTGTCCCATCTGATAGCGCGGGTGAAAGTGTCCGATGAAATCCGCGCCGGTTGGGCGAAGCTCGACAGCGTGACCATCGAGGGTGGTGCGCTGAAACTCGTCGCGCAGTAATTCTCGCGGCCCCGTCTCCGCCGCGGCCGTGTCGCAGAACCTGAAAAACATCAGCGTGGTCGCCACGGCGACCGTGCTGTCGCGTATGCTCGGGCTGGTGCGGGAGATATGCATCGCCGCGGTGTTCGGCACCAGCGCGCTCAGCTCGGCCTTTGTGTCGGCCTTCACGCTGCCGAACCTTTTCCGGCGGCTGCTTGGCGAGGGGGCGCTGACCGCCGCCCTGATCCCCACGTTGGCCCACGAGCTGGAGCACAGGCAGCGCGCCGCCGCCTTTGCCCTCCTCAGCAAGGTTTCCAGCTGGCTGCTGGTGGTCACGACCGGGCTGGTGGCCGTGGCGCTGCTGGTGCTGCTCAACGCCGGTCCGGTGCTGCGGGCGACGGACGGCTTGGGCTTGGAGGCCGCCACGGTGGAGCGGTTGCTGCTCGGAGCGGAGCTGGCGGTCATTTTGTTTCCCTACATGGTGTTTGTCTGTCTGGCGGCGGCGTTCAGCGCGGCGTGCCAGGTACTGGGACGATTCACCGAGCCGGCTCTGTCCCCGGTTTGGCTGAACCTCGCCGTCCTCGGCGCACTCGCGCTCGGCGGGTGGTGGGCGTGGGGCGACCATGCGCGCATGCAGCTGCTGTGCGGCGGGGTGTTGGTGGGCGGCTTCCTGCAGATGGCCGTGCCGGCCGGCGTGCTGTGGACCGAGGGTTGGCGGCCGCGCCTCGACCTGCAGGCCGACGAACGGTTGCGCGAGATCGTCGGCTTGATGGCGCCGACCGTCATCGGCTCGGCCATCTATCTCATCAACATTTCCGTCTCCCGGTTCATCGGGCTCTCGCTCAATGACAGTGCCGCGCAGGTGCTGAACCTCGCCACCCGCGTCATGGAGCTGCCCATCGGGGTGTTTGCCGCCGCCATCGCCACGGTGGTGTTTCCACTCATCGCCCGGCATGCGGCGAAGCAGGACTGGACAGCACTGGCGGATGACTACCACAAGGGACTCCGGTTGGTGCTGATCATCAATGTGCCCGCGGCGGCGGGGCTGGCACTGCTGAGCGAACCGATCACACGGCTGCTGTTCCAGCGCGGTGCTTTCACGGCGGCCGACACCGCGCAGATGACGCCCGTCCTCGCGGTTTACGCGCTCGGTCTGCCCTTCCTGTCTTTCACCACGGTGGCGCTGCGGGGGTTTTATTCCTTAAAGGACACCGCCACGCCGGTGCGGGCGGCCGGTTTGAGTTTTGTCGTCAACCTGGGGTTGAGCCTCGTCCTGATGAACTGGCTATCCACCCTCGGTCTCGCGTTGGCCGGCAACCTGGCGGTGCTGGCGCAGGCGTGGTTCCTGCAGACGCGACTGAGGCGCAAGATGGACGGACTGAGCTTCGCGCCACTGCTGCCCAACCTGGGCAAGATCACGTTCGCGAGTGCGCTGATGGGCTTCGTGGTGTGGGGCGGAGCGAAACTGGCCGCGTTGTCACCGCTGTCCGGCAAGGCGCAGGATCTCATCGTCGTGGCCGGACTGATCCCGGCAGCCTGCGCCGTTTACGGCGGGTTATTGTGGGCACTGAAGATCGAGGGGCGCGAGGAAATCGGGGCGCTGTTGAACCGCCTGCGCAGCCGGGGAGGCGCGGCCTGATGGAGACGCCGGTTCAAGTTGCGCACAACGCCGCCGCGCACCGCTATGAGGCGGTGGTGGACGGCTACCTGTCGATCTGCGAATACGAGTTGGCGGAAGGAAGAATGGTTTTCACGCACACGATCGTGCCGCCGGAGCTGCGCGGTCGGGGCGTCGCGGAAAGACTGGTTCGCGCTGGCCTCGCCGATGCCCGCACGCGTCACCTGAAGGTGGTGCCGGCCTGTTCCTACGTCGCGAAGTTCATCGCGCGGCACAAGGAGTATCAGGATTTGCTGGCATAGATCGCAGGTGGAACGCGGCCTCCGGACGCGTTGGCTTGAGGGGTGGCGCCGGAAAACGCGTCCGGAGGCCGCGTTCCACCTCTAGACAATAAAAAACCCGCAGCTTGCGGCTGCGGGTTAGAATGGAAGGGGGCGAACTCAGGCCTTCTGGACGAGGCCGGCCTTGATGGCCTTGACCGATACCCACATGCGCTTGGTGCCGCCGTTGGGCAGTTTGATCTTGATCCACTGCAGGTTCGGGCGGAACAGGCGGGTCGTTGTGCTGGTGACGTGCGTGCCGATGCCGCCGCTCTTCTTGGACTGACCCTTGCGGTTGATGATCTTGCCCTTGGTGGGGCGTTTGCCAGTGATAGCGCAAATTCGTGCCATGATGTTTCTTGAGTTAAAGGGTCAGGAGTAAAGGACGGCTCTTCGCCTTAGCAAGGGAATTTTGGAAAACTACGCCCAAGCGCCTCACTTGCGCAAAGCGTGGAGGGCCTGAAACTTCTGTCCCATGTTGGCGGGATGGAGCAATTGCATGACCATTCTCTTCCGCCGGCTGAAATTGCCGGCTTCGGCCGCTGTGATGGCCGCCAGCGTGTCGCTGGCATGGTTCATGAAGAAACTCTCCTGGGAGTCGACCCTGGCTTCGCCGAATCCGGCGCGGACCAAGCCATCCTCCAGCCAGTCCCAGCAAATATGGCAGGTGATGTCCTGCTTGCCGGGCCGGCCGAGCAGATCCGAGCCCATCTTCTGCCGATAGTAGGTGCGGCCGGTGCCGGCCGGGGTGTGCTCGGCGAGTTCGGCCCAAAACTTGCCGTAGTCGAAGGCCAGGAACAGGCCGGTCCACCGGGGCCCGATCATACGCTCCAAAATCGGCACCGTCCGGAGCGGCAGGTCGATGTGATAGTTTTCCACGGCGGTTTTGGGCAGCCGCTCCGCACAGGCCGCCAGTTCCGCTGAAAACCCCGGCATTTCCACCTCGCGCAGATGCCGGCCCTGCAGGGCCACGCCGAGCTCGCGCCAGCGACCTTCCCGCCAGATCACCCGGGTGAAGGGCTGGGCGTCGAACAACTCGTTGGAGAAGACCACGCTCCGCGCCGGGAAAACGAACGGCTGCCCGAAGGAGATGGTCTGGTAGCGGGCAAAGGGGTGGGCCACATCCCGCAAGATGCCCGCGCCCGGCTCGGCGGCGACCTCGACGAAGGTGAACTCCGCCGGCGCGGCCGGTGCGAGCAACCTGACGGTCGCGGCGACGACCAGCTCACCGAACACCGGGCTGAACGTCGTGGCGGTGAAAAAATCCGCCTTCGCGTCACGTCCGACGCGCTTGAAGTCCCGCGTATAATACCCCGCCGTCGGATGATACATCGCCAGTTCCATGTAGCGCGCAAACGGCACCCCGGCGGCGGCGTTCGGCTCCGCCGCGAAGATTTCAAAAAAGTCGGACGAGGAACCCATTTGCCAACTCAACCATTTGTGGCCACCTAAAGTCATGCTTAAACGCTTGCTGCTCATCGTTGCCGCCATCGCCCTCGGCTTCGGGCTCGCCCGGTTCGCGGCCGGCCCGGCCGGACCCGGCCCCACCCGCAGCGGCGCGCCGGGTTGGTGGCCGGATCGCGAGCGGGACCGCAACGTGAAATATTTCCGCGAGGTGCTGCAACTGGTGAAAGAGAACTACGTGGGCGACGCCCCGGCCGGCTACGACGATCTCACCCGCGCCGCCCTCGATGGCCTGCTCGGTCAGCTTGATCCTCATTCGCAATTCCTGCGGGCCGACGATTACAAGCAAACCGAGGAGGAAATGACCAATGCCTTTGGCGGAGTCGGCATCCAGGTGGAACTGCGGGATAACCAGGTTGTGATCATCACGCCCATTGCCGGCACGCCGGCCGAGCGGGCCGGCCTCCGCCGCGGTGACCGGCTCGTGAAAATCGACGGCAAACCCATCGAGCATCCCACCATCGAGAAGACGGTGAAACTGGTGCGCGGCGAGCCGGACACCACGGTGACGGTCACGGTTTTCCGGCCCAGCTCGAGGCAGACCCTTGATTTTTCACTCACGCGTGCCCGCATCCGGTTGGATAGCGTGCGCCTCGCCACCCTGCGCCCGGACGGTATTGGTTACCTGCAGGTCACGCAATTCAGCGAGCGCACGGGCAAGGAATTCCGGTCGGCGCTCGCCGGACTCGAAAAACAGGGCCTGCGCGGGCTCATCATCGACCTGCGCAACAACCCTGGCGGCCTGCTCGATGCGGCGATCGACGTATGCAACGAGTTTTTCGACCGCGGCGAGCTCATCGTCTACACCCAGGGCCGCGCGCCGGAATCGCGCGAGGACTACAACGCCGACGGCGGTCATGGGAAGCGGGCCTACCCGGTCGCCATATTGGTCAACGGCGGGACGGCCAGTGCGGCCGAGATCGTGGCGGGAGCCATGAAGGACACGAAGCGCGCCGTCATTGTGGGCGAGAAGACCTTCGGCAAGGGCTCGGTGCAGTCCGTCATTGAGTTGCAGAACGGCGAGGGACTGCGGCTGACGACCGCGCGCTACTACATCCCCAGTGGCGTCACCATCCATGAGAAAGGCATCCAGCCCCAGATGGAAATCGAGGTCTCTGCCGACGATGAAGCCAAATTGCGTCTGCAGCAGTCGCGGGTTGATCTCACCGCCCCGGCGGAATTCAATGACCGATTCGGGTTCCAGCGCATCGAGGACACCCAGTTGAATGCGGCGGTGGAAGTCCTCACGGGTGTGCTGGCGGCACGGGGGACACAGAAATGAGCGGAAAACCAACAAGGCTCATGTGCTGTCATTCTGAGCGTAGCGAAGAATCCAGCAGGATGGCCGCCGGCGTCCGTTGTTCTGGATTCTTCACTGCGTTCAGAATGACAGGCGAGGGCCGTAGGGGCGCAGGCTTGCTGCGACCGCCGTGCGGCGCGTTAGGGATAACGCGTCCTGCCCAAACCTCATGATCCTCGCCCTGGAAAGTTCCTGCGACGAGACGGCGGTGGCCGTCTTCGACCCGGCGCACGGCATGGTTGGCGAGTGGGTGCACAGCCAGATCACGCTGCATGAGGCCTATGGCGGTGTCGTGCCCGACCTCGCCAGCCGCGAGCACCTGTCGCACTTTGGGCCGCTGCTGACCCGCGCGCTGGCCGCCGTGCCGGCGGAGCGGATTTCCAAGATCGCCGTGACAAACGGTCCGGGCCTGGCCGCGTGCCTGGCCATGGGTTTGTCCGCGGCGAAGAGCCTCGGCTTGGCATGGCAGGTGCCGGTCGTCGGTGTGAACCATCTGCGCGCTCACGCTTTTTCGCCCTTCATCGCTCTTCATGCCGCAAACCCGGCAGC
>CXWL01008022.1_pt1 | contig 50016 bp, 52 predicted proteins | sample 590931 | NCBI WGS metagenome assembly CXWL01 (sample SAMEA3498368, study PRJEB10139) | groundwater metagenome | biome: water well; material: biofilm material | place: Germany | collected 2015-04-27 | reverse complement strand
GCCCACCGAGATCCTCGCCGAGCAGAACATGCGCAAGTTCTCCGGCTGGCTCGCCCCGCTCGGGGTATCGATCGTCTGGCTGCACGGCGGCCTTTCCGCCGCCGAGAGGAAGTCCGCGGCGAAACGGCTGCAGGGACCGGATCCCCTGATCGCCATCGGCACCCACGCGTTGTTCCAGAAGAAGGTCGCGTTTTCCCGGCTCGCGCTCGCGATTGTCGACGAACAGCACCGCTTCGGCGTCCAGCAGAGGCTTGCCCTGCGAAAAAAGGCGCAAGCAGACTCTGCTCCCCACCAGCTCATGATGAGCGCCACGCCAATTCCACGCACCTTGTCGATGAGCTACTTCGCCGATCTCGACATCTCGAGCATCGATGAGCTGCCGCCGGGGAGGCGCGCCGTAACCACGAAGGTTTTTGCTGAAAAAAAACGCGCTGAGGTGCTGGCACGAATCCGGGAAGCCTGCGCTGCGGGGCAGCAGGCGTACTGGGTGTGCCCGGTCATCGAAGAGTCGAAAGACGGCGACCTGAAGAATGCGGTCGACACCTTCGAGCTGCTGCGCAAGGAACTCAAGGGCCTGCGCGTGGGATTGCTGCACGGCCGCCTGCCGCCCGAGCAGAAGGCGGCGGTGATGAAGTCCTTCGTCGACGGCAAGCTGCACCTGCTGGTGGCGACCACGGTCATCGAAGTCGGCGTTGACGTGCCGAATGCTTCGCTCATGGTGATCGAGCATGCCGAGCGCTTCGGCCTGGCGCAGTTGCACCAACTGCGCGGACGCATCGGGCGGGGCTCGCGCGAGAGCGTCTGCATCCTGCTCTATGCTTCGCCGCTGTCGGAGACTGCGCGCGCGCGGCTGAAGGTGATCTTCGAGACCCGCGACGGTTTCGAGATCGCGCGCCAGGACCTGCTGCAGCGCGGCCCGGGCGAGTTCCTCGGCCAGCGCCAGAGCGGCATGCCGCTGCTGCGCTACGCGGACCTCGAGAAGGATGCGCCGCTGGCTCTCGAGGCGCGCGAAGCGAGCGAGAAGCTGCTCGATGAAGACCCGCAGGCGGCGCGGCGCCACGTCGAGCGCTGGCTGGCTTCGCGGCACGAGTATTCCCGCGCCTGATGCGGTTACATTAAAGGCATCCATGGATTTCGCCTTCGTCGCCAAGCGCATGAACGCCTACGAGCGCCTCATGCGGCTGGACAAGCCGATCGGCGCGCTGCTGCTGCTCTGGCCGACGCTCTGGGCGGTCTGGATCGCCTCCTACGGCTGGCCTTTCCTCGGCGTCGTGCTGATCTTCGTCACCGGCACCCTGCTCATGCGCTCCGCGGGCTGCGCGATCAACGACTGGGCGGACCGCGATTTCGACGGCCGCGTGGCGCGCACCCGGGACCGGCCGCTCGCCGCGGGCGAAATAGAGCCGCGCGAGGCTCTGATACTGGCTGCGGTGCTGGCGGCGCTCGCCTTCTGCCTGGTGTTGTTCCTCAATCGGTTCGCGATCCTGCTTTCCTTCGGCGCGCTTGCGATCGCCGCCGCCTACCCCTTCGGCAAGCGCTTCCTGCCCCTGCCGCAACTCGGCCTGAGCATCGCCTTCAGCTGCGGCATTCCGCTCGCCTTCGCCGCGATCCGCAACCAGCTGCCCTGGGAATGCTGGATGCTGTTCGCGGCCAATGCCTGCTACGCCTTCGCCTATGACACCGAATATGCGATGGTGGATCGCGACGATGACCTGAAGGTCGGCATCCACACCTCGGCGATCACCCTGGGACGCTACGATGTGGCGGCGGTGATGGCCAGCTACGCGCTGATGGTCGGGATCCTGGGCTGGACCGGCCTTTCGCTGCGGCTCGGCTGGCCGTTTTATGCCGGGCTGGGCGCGGCGGCGGCCATGATGCTCTACCATTACACGCTGATCCGCGGGCGTACGCGCGAAGGCTGCTTCCGGGCGTTCCGGCACAACAACTGGGTCGGCCTAGCCATCTTCGCCGGCATCGTCTTCTCCTATCCTCTGCCCAGCTTCCTGTGACGCCAGAAAATCCGATCGCCGAATTTGAGATCAGTTCCGGTGCGCAGCGCGGGTCCCGGCTCTCGCTTTACGCGGGCCGGCTGGCGTGCCAGGGAGGCGATGCGATGGAAGCCGTGCCGCTTGCGCATCTCGCGGCAGTGCGCGTCGCCTTCGAGCGGGATGCGCGCAAGCTCAATTGGGCGATCGGGCTGCTGCTCGCCGCGCTCTTCTTCGCGGCGATCTCCGGGCCGCTGCGGGGCTGGATTGCCGCGAGTGCGGCGAAAGTCGGCGACCCCGCGCGGCGCGAATCGCTCGATGCCATGCTGTCCGGCGTCCTTAACGTGCTCGCCGGGCTTGCCAGCCTGCTGCCGGGCGTTGCCCTGGCGCTTGCCGTGGCCGCCGCGGCGCTGATCGGATTCTTCTGGTTCGGTGCGACCGTTCTGACGCTCGCCTTCGCGGCGACGGAACGCAACTACGTGGTGCGTGGACGCAACCGGATGCTGATCGATTTCGCGCACGTGGTTGCCGAGCAGCTTGCCCGGCGCGGGAGCTAGCGATGCATTACGCCGACCTGCGCGATTTTCTTGCCCAGCTCGAGGACATGGGCGAGTTGAAGCGCGTCCGGGCGGAAGTCTCGCCGCGCCTTGAGATGACCGAGATCTGCGACCGCGTGCTGCGCCAGGGCGGGCCGGCAATGCTGTTCGAGCGGCCCGCGGGCCATTCGATGCCGGTTCTTGGGAACTTGTTCGGTACCGTGCGGCGCGTCTGCCTGGCGATGGGCGTCGAGGATACGGCCGCGTTGCGCGAGCTTGGCAAGCTGCTCGCCTACCTGAGGGAACCCGAACCGCCGGCGGGATTGCGCGATGCCTGGGAGAAACTGCCGCTGCTGAAGCAGGTCCTGAACATGCAACCGAAGGAAGTTTCTTCGGCGCCCTGCCAGGAAGTGGTCTGGGAAGGAAAGGACGTCGATCTTTCCAGGCTGCCGGTGCAGACCTGCTGGCCCGGCGATGCCGGTCCCCTCATCACTTGGGGCCTCACCATTACGCGAGGCCCGCACAAGGCCCGGCAGAACCTCGGCATCTACCGCCAGCAGGTGATCGCGCCCAATCGCGTCATCATGCGCTGGCTTGCGCACCGCGGCGGCGCGCTCGATTTTCGCGACCACAGGCTCGCGCATCCCGGCGAACCGTTCCCGGTCGCGGTCGCGCTGGGCGCCGATCCGGCCACCATGCTGGGCGCGGTGACCCCGGTGCCGGATTCGCTTAGCGAATACCAGTTCGCGGGCCTGCTGCGCGGCGCGCGCACCGAGGTGGTGAAGTGCCTCAGCGGCGCGTTGCAAGTGCCGGCCCGCGCCGAGATCGTGCTCGAGGGAGACATCCGGCCGGGAGACGAAGCGCTCGAAGGCCCGCACGGCGACCACACCGGCTACTACAACGAGGCCGAGACATTCCCGGTATTTACGGTGGAGCGCATCACGATGCGCAAATCGCCGATCTACCACAGCACCTATACCGGCAAGCCGCCGGATGAGCCGGCCATGCTGGGCGTCGCGCTGAACGAAGTCTTCGTTCCACTGCTGCAGAAGCAGTTTCCCGAGATCTCGGATTTCTACCTGCCGCCCGAGGGCTGCTCCTACCGCATGGCGGTGGTGAGCATGAAGAAGCAGTACCCGGGCCATGCCAAGCGCGTGATGTTCGGCGTCTGGAGCTACCTGCGGCAGTTCATGTACACCAAATTCATCATCGTGGTCGACGACGACGTCGATGCGCGCGATTGGAAGGAAGTCGTCTGGGCGATCACCACGCGCGTCGACCCCGCGCGCGACACGCTGATCGCCGAGAACACGCCAATCGACTACCTCGACTTCGCCAGCCCGGTCGCCGGCCTGGGCTCGAAAATGGGCATCGACGCGACCCATAAGTGGGCCGGGGAAACGTCGCGCCAGTGGGGCCGGCCGATCGCGATGGATGCCGAGGTCAGGCGCCGCGTGGACGCGCTGTGGAAGGAATTGGGCCTGTGAGCGAGGAGCAAGGTTCGGAAGTCCTGGTTCCTGGCGAAGGGCTGGTGGCCTGGACGCACGTCATCTACGGGCTGCACGCGCTGTCGGTGCTCATCGGCATCACAACCGCGGCATTCATCGTCACCGCGTTCGTGTTCGGGGTGCCCTCCATCGTGGCGGTGATCCTGAACTACGTGAAGCGTAGCGAGGCGCGCGGCACCCTCCTCGAATCGCACTTCCGCTGGCAGATCCGCACCTTCTGGTTCACGCTCCTGTGGTGCATCGTCGGCGGCTTGATGATCGCCACCTTCATTGGCGCGATCGTCGGCGTGCCGCTGCTCGTCGTCGTCGGGTTCTGGGTGGCCTACCGCGTGATCCGCGGCTGGCTCGCCCTCAAGGACGGAAAAGAGATCTAGCGTTCGTAAACCCAGCGCAAGAGCGCATCGAACGCCGGCTGTGTTTCGTGGGCGGCGGCGTGGTTTACGAACATCACCACAACATGGCGGCGGCCGCCGCGGTCGAGGACATAGCCCGCCATCGCGCGCGTATCGGATAGCAGGCCGGTCTTGATGTGGGCCTGGCCGGCCACGCCCTCGCCCTTGAGGCGGCGGCGCATGGTGCCGTCCAGCGCCACGATCGGCAGCGACGAAATGTATTCCGGCATTACAGGGCTGCGCCAGGCGGCCTGCAGCAGGGCGGCGAGGTTGGCGGCGCTGATGCGCTCGATGCGCGAAAGTCCCGAACCGTTTTCCATGACGAGCTCGGGCGCGGCGATTCCCTTGCGCGCGATCCACGCCTTGATCGCCGAAGCTGCCTTGTCGCCGGTCGCCGGCGCGCCCGCGCCTTCGGCACCCAGGGTGAGGTAGAGGTGGCGCGCCATCACGTTGTTGGAGAACTTGTTGGTGTCGCGCACGATTTCCGCGAGCGCGGCGGAATCCATCGCGTGCAGAAGGCGCGCGCCCTGCGGCAATGCGCCTTCGCGCGCGGTGCCGGACCAGGCGCCGCCCAGCTCCGACCAGAGCTGGCGCATCATCCCGCCGACATGGTCGTTCGGCTCGAGCAGCGCGACGTTCAGGTCCTTCTCGCCGCAGCTGGCCGGGTAGCGGCCGGCAAAGATCGCGCGCTGGCGCACGGGCTCGAACGTGGGCCTGAGCAGCTCGCGGAACGCGGAGCCTTCGGGGCAGGCGCCTTCGGCAAGCTTCAGCACGTTGACGACATCGAGCGCAGGCGGCCGCGGTTCCACGTGCAGGCGTACCGCGCCGCGCTCCGCATCCGGCGCGAACACGAAGCGCAGCGATTTGTAGTTGACCAGCAGGGCATCGGGCAGGACGTTGTAGGGGCGGAATGCGTCGCCATCGAAGCGCGCCGCATCGCCGGGGGCGCGCTCGAAGTGGCTGCGGTCAATGACCAGGTCGCCGCGGACCGTCTGCAGTCCCTTGCCGCGCAGGGCGCGCAGCAGCACCCAGAATGCCTCCAGGTCGAGCTTGGGGTCGCCGTACCCCTTGAGCACCAGGTCGCCTTCGAGGATGCCGTCGCGCATCGGGCCCGTCGCGTAGGCTTCGGTTTTCCAGCGGTATGCGGGCCCAAGCAGGTCGAGGGCCGCGTAAGTGGTCACTAGCTTCATCACCGACGCAGGGTTCATCGGCAGCGTCGCGTTCACCCTCAGGTTCTCGCGGTGCACGCCCAGCTCCTGCACCACGGCGGCAACGCTCGCGACAGGAATCTTCGCCGCCTGCAACGACTGTGTTACGCCGGGCGGCAGCGTGCCAGGGCCCTGGGCGAAGCAGGCGGTAGCGCTAAGCAGGAGTAGGGCGAGGGGGGCGCGCACCCATGGATTCTATTGAACACTTGAAATTGGTCTGTACAGCCGTTATCATTAGCACTCGCTAAGGCTGAGTGCTAATAATACAGCCGGCCGGCGCCACCCGATTTCAACTTAAGCTGTTGTAAACACTAACATTTATTTCTGGAGACCCGTATGAAGATCCGTCCTTTGCACGACCGAGTCATCGTCAAGCGCATCGAAGAAGAGCGCAAGACCGCCAGCGGCATCGTCATTCCCGACACCGCAGCCGAAAAGCCGGACCAGGGCGAGATCATCGCCGTGGGCAAGGGCAAGAAAGACGACAACGGCAAGCTGATCGCGATCGACGTCAAGGTCGGCGACAAGGTGCTGTTCGGCAAGTACTCGGGCCAGACCGTCAAGGTCAAGGGCGATGAGCTCCTCGTCATGCGCGAGGAAGACCTCATGGGCGTCATCGAAGCCTAAGCCCAGCCAACGAATCGCAAACAGGAGAATTTGATATGCCAGCCAAAGAGGTACGTTTTCACGAGAACGCGCGCGTCAAGATGGTTCATGGACTGAACATCCTGGCCGACGCCGTCAAAGTCACGCTCGGCCCGAAAGGCCGCAACGTGGTGCTCGAGCGCTCATTCGGCGCCCCCACCGTCACCAAGGACGGGGTCTCGGTCGCCAAGGAAATCGAACTGAAGGACAAGTTCGAGAACATGGGCGCGCAGATGGTCAAGGAAGTCGCTTCCAAGACGTCGGATGTTGCCGGTGACGGCACCACGACCGCCACGGTTCTGGCGCAAGCCATCGTCCGCGAAGGCATGAAGTACGTCGCCGCGGGCATGAACCCGATGGATCTCAAGCGCGGCATCGACAAGGCGGTCATCGCCGTGGTCGATGAGCTGAAGAAGATCTCGCAGCCCTGCAAGACCTCCAAGGAAATCGCCCAGGTCGGCTCGATCTCGGCGAACTCCGACGCGGACATCGGCAAGATCATCGCCGACGCGATGGACAAGGTCGGCAAGGAAGGCGTGATCACGGTGGAAGACGGCAAGAGCCTGCAGAACGAGCTCGACGTCGTCGAGGGCATGCAGTTCGACCGCGGCTACCTCTCCCCGTACTTCATCAACAACGCCGAGAAGCAGATCGCGGTTCTGGACGACCCGTACATCCTGCTGCACGACAAGAAAATCAGCTCGATCCGCGAACTGCTGCCGCTGCTGGAGCAGGTGGCGAAGTCGGGCAAGCCGCTGCTGATCATCGCCGAAGAAGTCGAGGGCGAAGCGCTCGCGACCCTGGTGGTGAACAACATCCGCGGCATCCTCAAGACCGTCGCCGTCAAGGCGCCGGGATTCGGCGACCGCCGCAAGGCGATGCTGGAAGACATGGCCGTGCTGTCGGGCGGCGAAGTCATCAGCGAGGAACTCGGCCACAAGCTCGAGAATGTCACGCTGAAGCAGCTCGGCCGCGCCAAGAAGATCGAGTCGGGCAAGGAAAACACCACCATCATCGACGGCGCCGGCAACAAGAAGGACATCGAGGGCCGCGTCAAGATGATCCGCGTGCAGATCGACGAAGCGACCAGCGACTATGACCGCGAGAAGCTCCAGGAGCGCGTGGCCAAGCTGGCCGGCGGCGTGGCGCTGATCAAGGTCGGCGCGGCGACGGAAGTCGAGATGAAGGAAAAGAAGGCCCGCGTAGAAGACGCCCTGCACGCGACCCGTGCGGCGGTGGAAGAAGGCGTGGTCCCCGGCGGCGGCGTGGCTTTCCTGCGCGCGCGCAGGGCGCTCGAAGGCAAGATCAAGGTGCAGAACGACGACCAGCAAGCGGGCATCAAGATCGTGATGCGCGCGCTGGAAGAGCCGATGCGCCAGATCGTCGCCAACTCCGGCGCCGAGCCCTCGGTGGTCCTGAACAAGGTCGCCGAAGGCAAGGGCGTGAACTACGGCTTCAACGCGCAGACCGAAGAGTACGGTGATCTCGTCGAAATGGGCGTGATCGATCCGACCAAGGTGACCCGCACGGCGCTGCAGAACGCGGCCTCGGTTGCCTCCCTGATGCTCACCACCGACGCGATGGTCGCGGAACAGGTGGAAGAGAAGAAGGCGGGCGGCGGCGGCCATGACCACGGCGGCATGGGTGGCATGGGCGGCATGGGCGGCATGGACATGTAATTCCCTTCACCGGGAATGTCCTGAAAGGGGGCGCTTCGGCGCCCTCTTTTTTTGTAATACACTGCATCGCGGAGGAGGTAAGCGATGCGGATACTCGTCGCGGAGGACGATGCGATCCTGGCCGATGGACTGACGCGCACGCTGCGCCAGTCTGGCTACGCCGTCGACTGGGTCAAGACCGGCGTCGAGGCCGACAGCGCGCTCGATGCGAACACCTTCGACCTCCTGATCCTCGACATCGGCCTGCCGAAGAAATCCGGCCTCGAAGTGCTGCGCCGCCTGCGCGCGCGCGACTCACGCATGCCGGTGCTGATCCTCACTGCGCTCGATGGCGTCAACGACCGCGTGCGCGGCCTGGATGCCGGCGCCGACGACTACATGCCCAAGCCCTTCGAGCTCGCCGAGCTCGAAGCGCGCGTGCGCGCCCTCACGCGCCGCGGCATGGCCGGCGGCCCGACCCTGCTCAAGCACGGCACCCTTACCTATGACCAGGTCGGGCGCATCGCCCAGCTGAACGGCGCGGCCGTCGAGCTCTCCGCGCGCGAAGTGAGCCTGCTCGAGATCTTCCTGCAACGCGCCGGGCGCCTCGTCTCCAAGGACCAGCTGGTGGGCCACCTGTGCGAGTGGGGCGAGGAAGTCTCAGGCAACGCGATCGAGGTCTACGTCCACCGGCTGAGGAAGAAACTCGAGCCCGGCGGCGTGCGCATCGTGACGGTCCGGGGGCTGGGTTACAGCCTCGAAAAGACCCCCGCTTGATATAATTCGCCCCCTGCAAATCGCGGCTGTCCTTCGGGCCGCGTCCCCACGGCCAAGTAGCTCAGTTGGTAGAGCAGCGGACTGAAAATCCGCGTGTCGCTGGTTCGATTCCAGCCTTGGCCACCACCTTTCTGCGCCGCCAGACTACGGCCGTAGAAACGGTCGCGACACTGGGACGTTAATGACCAGCCAATAAGCGATGATGTCCGACAGCATTTTGATGTAACCCTCAAAATTCATCGGCCGCATTACGTAGCCGTTGGCGCCGAGGCGATAACTCTCCGTTACGTCTTCGGCTCTATTTGATGAAGAAAGCATCACGACCGGGAGATACTGCCGGGAAGGGATCGCGCGCAGGAGACGGAGAAAATCAAACCCTCCCATCTTGGGCATGTTGATGTCGGATATGATGAGTTGGGGGCTGAACCCGATGTCCGAAAGCAGGTTCATCGCCTGCATGCCGTCGCAGGCGAACGCGACGCGCAAGTCATCGCCGGCGATTTCGCTCAGCGCCCGCCGCGTAAGTTCAATATAGCTGCGATTGTCTTCCAGCAGGAGTATGTCGACGGCTCCTGCGGCGCTCGGAATTTTGCACGGCTGACTCATCCTTGTCCTCTCACTATCGCTGCCGACGGCACCGTCTATTCCATTCGAGATCTCGGAACAAAGGATCGGAGACGTGCGCACGACGCACGTTGCCTTTACGGAGATTTCTTGATCATGATAGGTTAATCACGATCGTGATTCGTGACTGTTCCCAGGGGAACAATTGCCGCGTTCAGACAAGACGGGCATCGAGCAGGCGGACCTCGAGCGAATCTCCAGGATTCTCGGCGGAGGCGATTGCTTTCGTCATGCACCCCGTTCCATTGTAAGGAGAGTCATTTCGCTCGGCCGGATTCGCCGTTGCGGCAATGAGCATCTGATCTGCAAGGTCGACGAAGTGCCGCGCCATGCTTGGATAGTGCTCGACGGGGCGCTGTACTACAGCAACATCTCGAAAGACGGGGCTGAGATGATGCTTGGGCTGATTGGGCCGGGAAGTTTTGTCGGCCTTGCGGGCGTTGTCGATGGTGTTGGAATGCACTCCGACATTCGGGCGCGCGGACCCACGGAAATTCTGGAAATCGAGGTATTGCCTCTGCTGCAGCTCCTGGACCGAAATCCAATCTTATGGAGGGATATCGCAAGCGCGTTGGCGACACGCCTGCGAATCCTTGTCGAGCGAATTCGGTCGCGTTCCCACGGGTCGCTTGAAGAGCGAGTGGCATGGGAGCTTCTTGCGCATGTCAGGCATCTGGGGCATTGCACGCGGATTCACGGCGCACTTCGCCTGCAGATCAGCCAGGGCGATCTCGCGAAAGTAGTCGGTATTGGAAGGTCACGGATCAATGGCGTGCTGACGCGGTTGGAGGCCGAAGGCCTGATCCGCCTCGAATATCGATCGATCATCCTGCTCGATACTGTAAGGCTGGGCGAGAAAAGCCGACGCCCCTTATCGGTGGCTTAGGGTTGCAGGATGTTCCGCGATCAGCACAACATTCGAGCCCCCGAAGGCAAACGAGTTCGACATCACGGCGCGAGGAATTTCGATGCGTTCGGATTTCAGCGGCACGTGGCGAACTGCACAAGCCGGGTCGATTTGATCCAGGTTCGCGGTGGGCGGCAGGATGCCATCGCCGAAGGGCATCAGCGCCGCCGCCATTTCGAGGGCGCCGGCGCCGCCCAGCAGGTGGCCATGTATCGATTTGGTCGAGCTTACCGGTACGCTTGAATCTCCGAACACCTCCCCGATCGCCTCGCACTCGACGACGTCGCCAACAATCGTCGCTGTGCCGTGGGCGTTGATGTAGCCGATGTCGCCCGGCCGCAGTCCGGATTCGGCGAGGGCCTGGCGCATGGCGCGGACCTGGCCGTCGCGGTCGGGCTTGGACATGTGCGCTGCGTCGCAGGTGTTGCCGTAGCCGGTGAGGAAGGCGAGGATCTTCGCGCCGCGCGCGCGGGCGTGGGATTCTTCTTCGAGGACGAGGACGGCGGCGCCTTCGCCGAGCACGAGGCCGCCGCGGCGCTTGTCGAAAGGTTTGCAGCTTGCCGCGGGGTCGTTGGCGTCAGCGGGTGAGAGCGTGCGCAGCGCCTGCCACGCGGCGAGCATGCCGGGGGTGAGCAGGGCTTCGGAGCCGCCCGCGATCATCGCGTCGGCGCGCCCCGCGCGGATGGCGCCCGCCGCTTCGCCGATCGCCATGGCAGAGGAAGAGCAGGCGGTGGAGAAGTTGGCGAAGGGGCCGCGCAATCCCCATTTCACGGCGACGTTCGAGCCGGCGGCGTTGTTCATCGCCATTACCACCGACAGGGGCCGCAGGCGGAAATCGTTCTTGCCGTAGACGGACTTGAACGCGCCCTCCAGCGTATGCGCGCCGCCCATGCCGGTGCCCCAGTAGACGCCGATGCGGTTCCGGTCCGCCGCGGCCGGGTCGAGGCCGCTGGCGGCCAGGGCTTGGCCCGCAGCGACGAGCGCGAACTGCGCGACGCGATCCAGCGCGCCGGCTTCAGGTCCCTTGAAATGCGCCGCCGGGTCCCAGTCGATCAGGGCGCCGACCTGCACACCCGAGCCAGAGGCGACCTCTTCAGGCAGGCGCCGCACGCCCGAGGTGGCTGCGGCCAGCGAACGGTAGAACGCGTCGAGGCTGGCGCCGAGCGCCGAAACAACACCTATCCCGGTGACTGCGACGCGACGAGTGCCCAATGCGGGCCCCAGGAATCAGGCCTTGGGGGCAGCCTGCAGCGCCGCGGCGACGTGGCGCTCCAGGTCGGCAAGGCATTTGATGTTGCGCAGGTCCTCGTCGGATACCTTGACGCCAAACTCGTCCTCGATCTTGAACATGAATTCGATGAAGGTGAGGGAATCCACGCCGAGGTCGGCGAGCGGCGCATTCGGGTCGAGCTTGCCTGGGTCGAGCGAGAGTTCCTTGGCGGCAAGTTCCTTGATGCGGCTGAGCGTATCCATGCCCGCATTTTAAACTACGGCGCAGTCCGGCAATGCCTGGTAGAGGGTAAAATGGCGATGAAACAAGCGCTTGCGCCCCATTTGCCATGACCATTTTTGCACTCGGCCTCAATCACCAGACCGCGCCCCTGCCGGTGCGCGAGAAGGTGGTGTTTCACGTCGAGCGCATGGGCGAGGCGCTGGGCGAGGCCAAGCGCCTGCTTGCGCCCGAGGCGGCGATCCTGTCGACCTGCAACCGGACCGAGCTCTACCTGTCGGGCGACCTGGAGGACGGCAAGCGCGCAGCGGCGATGCAATGGCTGGCGGACTACCACCGTGTCGATCCTGGCGAGCTCGCGCCCTGCCTCTACACGCTGCCGCGCGAACAGGCGGTGCGCCACGCGTTCCGCGTCGCTTCGGGCCTTGACTCCATGGTGCTGGGGGAGCCGGAAATCCTCGGCCAGATGAAGGAGGCGGCGCGCTCGGCGGAGGCCGCCGGTACCCTGGGCACGGTGCTGGGCAAGCTGTTCCAGCGTTCCTTCGCGGTCGCCAAGGAAGTGCGCAGCACCACGCAGGTCGGCGCGCACAGCGTTTCCATGGCGGCGGCGGCGGTGAAGCTGGCGGGGCGGATCTTCCCTTCGCTCCAGGACAGGAAGGTATTGTTCATCGGCGCGGGCGAGATGATCGAACTGTGCGCGACGCACTTCGCGGCGCAGGGCCCGGCGCGCATCACGGTGGCCAACCGCACGCTCGAGCGGGCCGAGGCGCTCGCGCATCGCTTCAATGCGCGCGCCATCGAACTGCGCGAGCTCGGCGACCGGCTGCACGAGCACGACATCGTGGTGTCCTGCACCGCGAGTTCGCTGCCGCTTCTGGGCAAAGGCATGGTCGAGCGCGCGCTCAAGGCGCGCCGCCACCTGCCGATGTTCATGGTCGACCTGGCGGTGCCGCGCGACATCGAGCCCGAGGCGGGGGAGCTGGACGACGTGTTCCTCTACACGGTCGACGACCTGAAGGACATCGTGCAGGGCAACATGGATTCGCGCCGCTCCGCGGTGCAGCAGGCCGAAGTGATCATCGACACCCAGGTCGGCCAGTTCATGCACTGGATGCAGGGGCGCGAATCGGTGCCGCTCATCCGGGCCCTCCGGGACCAGGCCGAGGACGCGCGCCGTCACGAGGTGGAGCGCGCGCTCAGGCTGCTCGCCAGGGGCGACGATCCGAAGCAGGTCCTCGAGATGCTGTCGCAGGGCCTCACCAACAAGTTGATGCACGCGCCCACGCAGGCGCTGAACGAAGCCAGCGGCGAGGAGAAGCGCACGCTCGCCGCGACGCTCGCACGCCTGTTCCGCCTCGGTCCTTGAAACCGTCATTGCGCACCAAGCTCGACAGCCTCGCAAGGCGGCTGGAGGAGCTCAACCGGCTGCTGTCGGCGGAGGACGCCGCGCGCGACATGGGCGAATTCCGCAAGCTGTCGCGCGAGCATGTCGAGCTGAGCAATGTTTCCGGGCTCTATGACCGCTACCTGGAGGCCGAGCGCGACGCGGCCGCCGCGAGCGAGATGGCCGGCGATCCCTCGATGAAGGGTTTCGCCGACGAGGAACTCAAGGCCGCGCAGGCAAGCATGCAGAAGCTCGAGGCCGAGCTGCAGGCGGCGCTGCTGCCGCGCGACCCGAACGACGACCGCAACATCTTCCTCGAGGTGCGCGCCGGCACCGGCGGCGACGAATCGGGCCTGTTCGCGGGCGACCTGTTCCGCATGTACACGCGCTACGCCGAGCGCCAGGGCTGGCAGGTCGAGCTGATTTCGGAGAGCCCCTCGGAACTGGGCGGCTTCAAGGAGGTGGTCGCGCGCATCGCGGGGCAGGGCGCGTACTCGAGGCTGAAGTTCGAGTCGGGCGGCCACCGCGTGCAGCGCGTGCCCGAAACGGAAACGCAGGGGCGCATCCACACTTCCGCCTGCACGGTGGCGGTGCTGCCCGAGGCCGACGCGGTGGACGAGGTCGTGCTGAACCCCGCCGAGCTGCGCGTCGACACCTACCGGGCATCGGGCGCGGGGGGCCAGCACGTCAACAAGACCGATTCGGCGATCCGCATCACGCACTTGCCGACAGGGATCGTGGTCGAGTGCCAGGACTCGCGCTCGCAGCACAAGAACCGCGCACAGGCGATGTCGGTCCTCGCGGCGCGCATCAAGGACAAGCAGGAAAAGGAGCAGGCGGCGAAGACCGCCTCGACGCGCAAGTCGCTGATCGGCTCGGGCGACCGCTCCGAGCGCATCCGCACCTACAACTTCCCGCAGGGCCGCGTCACCGACCATCGCATCAACCTCACGCTCTACAAGATCGAGCGCATCATGGACGGGGAACTGGACGACGTCGTCGGCGCGCTCGCGGCCGAGCACCAGGCCGAGCAGCTGGCGCAGCTGTCCGAACGGCCGGCATGAAATCCAACGCGCGCGCGCGTTTGTGAAAGTCTTCGAGGCGCTCGCGGCCTCGGGCATCGAGGCGCGCGAGGCCAGGCTGCTGCTGGCCGAGGTTGCGGGCTTCTCGCAGGCCAGCGTGCTGGCCTCTCCCGAGCAGGAAATTCCCTTTGAAGTCGAAAACGCCTTTCTTGAGCTGACGAGGAAGAGGCGGGAGGGCGTGCCCGTCGCCTACCTCCTCGGGCGCAAGGAGTTCTACGGCCTGGAACTGTGCGTGAATCCTTCGGTGCTGATCCCGCGGCCCGAAACAGAGCTGCTCGTCGACCTGGCCTTGCAGCGCCGGCCCGCGTCGGTGCTGGACCTTGGCACCGGTTCCGGTGCAATCGCCATCGCCCTGAAATTCAAGATGCCCGAGGCCAGGGTGGTCGCGGTCGATTCGGACCTGTCGGCGCTGGTCACTGCGAAGCGCAACGCCGCCAGGCTGAATCTCGACATCGATTTTCGCCACGGCCGCTGGCTTGAGCCGGTGGCGAACGAGCGCTTCGGCCTCATCGTTTCCAACCCGCCTTACATCGCCAGCGGCGACCCGCACCTGGCTGCCCTGCGGTTCGAACCGCAGGGGGCGCTGGTGAGCGGAATCGATGGCCTTGATTCAATCAGGGACATTGCGAAGGCAGCGCCCGGACACCTCGTGTCCGGCGGCTGGCTGCTCCTGGAGCACGGCATGGGGCAGGATTCCGCCGTCCGGGAGTTGCTGGTCGCCGCGGGGATTGAAAGCGTGACGACGTGGCCCGACCTGGCGGGCATTGCCCGCGTGTCGGGCGGAAAGCTAAAATGAGCCCCATGGACACCCAAGAGAAAATCAAGCAGCAGGTCACCGGCAACCCAGTCGTGCTCTACATGAAGGGCACGCCGCAGTTCCCGCAGTGCGGCTTTTCGGCGCTCGCCGTGCAGGCGATCAACGCCTGCGGCGTGAAGGAGTTCTTCACCATCAACGTGCTGGAGAATCCCGACATCCGCCAGGGCATCAAGGACTACGCCAACTGGCCGACCATCCCGCAGCTCTACGTCAACGGGGAATTCGTCGGCGGCTCGGACATCATGAAAGAGATGTACCAGTCGGGCGAGCTGCAGAAGCTGCTCGAGCCGGTCGCCCAGAAGGCTTAGGCCGCGCGCGCGCCGGCGGAAATTGTCGGCGGAGACTTGTTAAGGCTTTCGACCGCCAGTCCCGCGGCCTTCTTGTAGGCCGCCATGAAATCGGTCCGTTCTTGCGGCGGGATCACGTCGTCGATGTTGTCGAACGTGCCGCCGCAGCGCTCGTCCACCAGGTTCAGCAGGCCGAACGGCCCGGCGCCGCGATTGCGCAGCACGAGCTGCGACACCGGGCCGCACAGTTTCGCGTCGTAGGCGGCAAGCGCCTCCGGCGTGACGCCGTGCTCGACCATCGCGGCGCCGAGGACGCGCGCATCGACGATGGCCTGGCTCGCGCCGTTGGAGCCGGTCGGGTACATGGCGTGAGCGGCATCGCCGAGCAGCGCCACCGGGCCGTCCTGCCAGGTGGGCACCGGATCGCGGTCGATCATCGGGTTTTCGAAGGCGCTGTCCGCCTGCAGGATCAGGGCGGGGACATCGAGCCAGTCCCAGATCCAGTCCTCGAAATGATGGACGAAATCCCTCGTTTTGACCGGGCGGAACCAGCCGCTCTGCTTCCAGCCCTCGTTGTTGTCCATCGTGACCTCGGCGATCCAGTTGATCATCGAGAGGCCCGTCTTCGGGTCGGGCTGGGAGATGGGATAGAAAACCATCCGGTGGCGGTGCGTGCCGAGGCCGACGAACGAGGCGCCGCTGCGGATCGGCTTCGCCCAGGTGGTGCCGCGCCACATGACCGCGCCTCCCCAGTGGATCGGGGGCTGCGCCGGGTGCATCTGCGCCCTGACCGCCGAGTGGATGCCGTCGGCGCCAATCAGCAGCCGGCCCGCGAACTCCGCGCTCGAGCCCGCAGTTGAGCTGCCAACCCGTTCGACGAGCGCGCCGACGCCGCCCGGGTACTTCCGGTAGCCGGTGACACGGTGGCCCAGCCGGATCGCGTCCGCGCCGATCCGCTCCACGAGTTTCCTGTACAGCAGCAGGTGAAGTTCGCCGCGGTGCACCGCGTACTGCGGCCACTGGTACCCGGCCAGGACGCCGCGGGGCTCGGAATAGATGTCGTTGCCGTTCAGCCCGACCAGCGCCCATTCCCTTGCCGGCAGGCCCACGCGGTCGAGATCGTCCCGGGAAACGCCGAGATCGAAGAGTTCGCGCACCGCGTTGGGCTGCAGATTGAGGCCGACGCCGAGCGGGCGCATGTCCCGGGCGGACTCGAAGACGATGCAGGGTACGCCGATCTGGTGCAGCGTCAGCGCGGCCGCCAGTCCGCCGATGCCGCCGCCGGCGATGATCACGGGATCGCCCACGCAGCTAGACGCCCGAGAGCCTGATGTTGGCCATCGACAGGCGCTCGACCAGGATTTCCATGAAGGCGCGGTCGAACTTGTGGCGGCAGGCGTCCGAGGCCTGCTCCAGCCTGTCGTTCGGCACCGTGACGATCTTGCAGTCACTCATCGCCGTCACGTCGGCGCCGCGCACGTGCGCGCCTTTCTGCAGGTAGGCCATCTCGCCGACGCACTCGCCGGTGCGCAGCACGTTCAGCAGCTTGTTGCGCTTGGTGACCTTGAGCTGGCCGTCGGCGATCAGGCAGAAGTAGTCGCCGCGTTCGCCCTCCTTCATCAGCACCTCGCCATTGCGCGACTGGTGCCAGGCCGAGATGCGCGCCACCTCCCAGATTTCCGCATCGGAGAAATTCTCGAAAAACGGCAGGGCGCGCAGGGTCTCGAACTTGTCGGAGTCGGCAAACTGCTGCGCGCCGGCCGCGTGCCCCGGTGCGCCCGCGGCATCGCCGCGGAACACGGCGGCGAGGTCGGCGGAGAATTCCTCCCATTCGGCGTAGCGGCGCTCGAGGTCCCTCGCCATCGCGCGGCGCACAATGTCGTCGATCGCCTGCGGTATTTCCGGCCGGTAGGCCGAGGGCGGCTGCGGCTCGACGCCCGTGATCTGGTATATCAGGCTGAAATTGTTGGAGGCCTGGAACGGCAGCCGGCCCGCGAGCAGGTGGTACATCACCACGCCCATGGAATAGATGTCGGTGCGATGGTCGAGCGGGTGCTCCTTCACCTGCTGCGGCGACATGTAGGCGGGCGAGCCGATGGCCGAGACCTGGGTCGAGTCGCCGCTGGCGATCAGCGCGGCGCCGAAGTCGGAGATCTTGACCTCCGTGTCGCCGGCGAAAAGGATGTTGGCGGGCTTGATGTCGCGGTGCGTGATGCCCAGCTTGTGCGCGTATTCCAGGGCGCGCGAGCACTTGAAGACCATTTCCACCACCTTGTGGATCGGCAGCAGGTTCTCGGGCGAGCAGAATTTCTCCAGCGTGCCGCCGTCGACGTATTCCATCACGATGTAGTGCAGGTCGTCGGCGGCCACCGCGTCGAAGATCTGGCAGATGTGCGGGTGCTGCAGCTTTCCCGCGAGCGAGGCCTCGGTGACGAAGAGCTTCTTGTAGAGCTTGCCGCGCTCAGGGTCGTTGAACAGCGACGTTGAAACCAGCTTCACCGCGACGTTGCGCTTGGCGAAGGTGTCGTGGCAGAGGTAGACCTCGGAGGTCGCGCCCGAACCGAGGTGGCGCTCGACCGAATATTTCCCGATCTGCTGCGGCGGCTGCGGCTCGTCCACGGCGCCGCCTTCAGCGCGCGCGCTTGCGCGCCCGTTGGATGGCTGCTCTTACCTGCGCCGGCGCCGTGCCGCCGATATGGTTTCTGCCTGCAACAGATCCCTCAAGGGTGAGCGACTTGAAGACGTCGGCGCCGATGGCGAAGGAAAAGCGCCTCAGGGTCTTGAGCGGCAGCTCGGCCAGGTCGCAGCCGGCCTTCTCCGCCGCGCGCACCGCGCGCGCCACTGCTTCGTGCGCGTCTCGGAACGGCACACCCTTGCGCACCAGGTAGTCCGCGAGGTCGGTCGCGGTCGCGTGGCCTTCGAGCGCCGCCGCGCGCATCGCCTTGGGCTGCGGCTGGAGGCCGGCGGCAAGCGAGGCGAACGCGTCCAGCGAGTCCTTCAGAGTGTCCACCGTATCGAACAGCGGCTCCTTGTCTTCCTGGTTGTCCTTGTTGTACGCGAGCGGCTGGCCCTTCATGAGCACGAGCAGCGCCATCAGGTGGCCGAAGACGCGGGCGCTCTTGCCGCGCACCAGCTCGGGCACGTCCGGATTCTTCTTCTGCGGCATGATCGAGCTGCCGGTGCAGAAGCGGTCCGGGATCTTCACGAAGCCGTAGCGCGCGCTCACCCAGAGGATCAGTTCCTCGGCGAAGCGCGACAGGTGCACCATCGTGATCGCCGCGCAGGCGGCGAATTCGATGGCGAAATCCCGGTCTGACACCGCATCGAGCGAATTTTCCGCCACCGAATCGAAGCCGAGCTCGCGCGCGACCTTCGCGCGGTCGATCGGGAACGTCGTGCCGGCGAGCGCGGCGGCGCCCAGCGGCAGCACGTTGACGCGCCTGCGGCAATCGGACAGCCGCGCGCGGTCGCGCTCGAACATGGCGACGTAGGCGAGCAGGTGGTGGCCGAAGGTGACTGGCTGCGCGACCTGCAGGTGCGTGAACCCCGGCATCACCAGCGCGGCATGGCGCGCCGCCTGCGCCAGCAGCGCGCCTTCCAGCGCCGCGAGCCTTTTCAGGATGGCGTCGATTTCGCCGCGCAGCCAGAGCCGCACGTCGGTCGCAACCTGGTCGTTGCGCGAGCGCGCGGTGTGCAGGCGCTTGCCGGCGGCGCCGGCGATCTCGGTCAGGCGCCGCTCGATCGCGGAATGGACGTCCTCGTCCTCGATGGACCAGGCGAACTTCCCGGCACGAATCTCGGCGCGCACCTTGGCCAGGCCGCCCTCGATTGCGGCCAGGTCCCTGCGGCCGATGATGCCGCAGGCGGCAAGCATGCGCGCGTGGGCGAGGGAACCGGCGATGTCGTGCATTGCGAGCCGGCGGTCGAACGAAATCGAGGCGGTGAAACGCTGCACCAGCGCATCCACCGGTTCGGCGAACCTGCCGGACCAGGCCTTTTTCTTCTGCTTCGACGCCTTTGAAGACATGTCGGAATAAAATGCAGGAATGAAATCCGGGAAATAGAATGCGGTTGAAGACCGCTCTCTAACAATGCCCAGTATAAGGCAAAACACTCATCCGGAAAGACTTCCGGATTTCCGCAACCTCGGCGTCACGGCGCGCGCGCTGGTCGGCGTGAACGTGCTTGTGCTGATCGCGGTTTTGCTCGCCGAGCCGGATTGGCGCAACGCGGTCAACGGCTTCATCGTGGCAGCGGCCCAGGTCGAACCGCCGCTGCTCGCCAGCCTGACGCTGTTCTACATCGCCGCACCCTGGATGCTGCGCATGCCGTACTGGATCGGTTGCGCGCTGGTGGTGGCGGTGGCATTGGCTTTCGCTGCCCTGACGCACTGGGTGCTGGGCGCGTTCGTTGCCGGCGACCTGGCGCGCGCGCTGGCGCTGTCGGCATTGACCGCGGCGGCGGTGCTGGCTTATCTGCGGCTGCACATGAGGGCCTATTCGCCGGCGCTGGCCGAAGCCCGGCTGCAGGCGCTGCAGGCGCGCATCCGGCCGCATTTTCTCTTCAACAGCCTGAACGCGGTGCTGTCGCTGATCCGGCACGATCCGCGGCGCGCCGAGCGCACGCTGGAGGACCTGTCGGACCTGTTTCGCGCGCTCATGTCGGATAGTCGCAACCTGGTGCGCCTCGCAGACGAGATCCACCTCATCGAGCGCTACGCCGCCATCGAGCAGCTGCGGCTCGGGGACCGGCTGCGCATGTCCTGGGACCTGGACCATGCGCCGATGGACGCGATGCTGCCCGCGCTGGTGCTGCAGCCGCTGCTGGAGAATGCGGTGTATCACGGCGTCGAGCCCGGTACCGGCATCGGCGACGTGCTGGTCCGTGTAGAGCGCCGCGGCGACCGGGTGCTGGTGCGAATCGAGAATCCCTGGCTTGCGCCGGGGACGGGGACGCGCGCGGGCAACCACATGGCGCTGGACAACATCCGCGAGCGCCTGATGCTGTTCTTCGACGACGAGGCCCGGCTCGACGCCCGCGTCGAAGGCGCGCGCTACCAGGTCGACATCGACATTCCGTATAGGGGTCGCGCATGAGCGCTCAGCGGGGTCGCGCATGAGCGAATTGCGGATCTACATCGCCGATGACGAGGCCCCGGCGCGCGCCCGCATGAAGGAACTGCTTGCCGACATCCGCGGTGAATTGCCGACCAGGGTCGTCGGCGAGTCCGGCAGCGGCCTGGACGTCATCGACCGGCTTCCCGGAAGCGGAACGCAGGTGCTGTTGCTCGACATCCAGATGCCGGGCATGGGCGGGATCGAGCTCGCGCGCCACCTGTGCGCGCTGGAGAACGCTCCGGCGGTGATATTCGTCACCGCGCACGACCGGCACGCGGTCGAGGCGTTCGAGCTGAACGCGCTCGATTACCTGATGAAGCCGGTGCGCGCGGAGCGGCTCGTGGCGGCCCTGCGCAAGTCTCTCGCCGCCGCCGCGGAGCGCGGCTTGCGCGGCCAGGCCGAGCGGCTGGAGCGAGCCGCCGGCGGCGCGCGTGAATTCTTTTCGGTCGCCGAGCGCAACCGGATCGTCCTCGTGCCGGTGGGCGACGTCCTGTTCCTCAAGGCGGAGCTGAAGTACGTGACCTTGCGCACCGCGGCGGGCGAGCACCTGATCGAGGAGCCCCTGGTGTCCATAGAGCGCGAGTTCGGCGAGCGCTTCGTGCGCGTGCACCGCAATTGCCTGGTGGCGCGCAGCGCAATCCGCGGCTTCGAGCGCGTCGCCGGCAACGCCGAGGAGGAGCCGCACTGGAGCGTGGTGCTCGAGGGCGCCGCCGAACGCCTGCCGGTGAGCCGGCGGCTCTGGCCTGCGGTCAAGGGCGTATTGCCGGACGGCAGGGAATGAGCCACAAGCCCTTGCGCATCGCGACGCGCCGCAGCCGGCTTGCGCTCTGGCAGGCCGAGCACGTGAAGTCCCGGCTTGAAGCGCTGCGGCCGGGCTTGCAGGTGGAGCTGGTCGCTCTGTCCACGCGCGGCGACGAGCTGCTCGATGTGTCGCTCGCGAAAGTGGGCGGCAAGGGCCTGTTCGTCAAGGAGCTGGAGATCGCGCTGCTGGAGGACCGGGCCGACATCGCCGTCCACTCGATGAAGGACGTGCCGGCCGAGCTGCCCCCGGGTTTCGCGCTTGCTGCCATCCTCGCGCGCGAGGATCCGCGCGATGCCCTGGTGTCGAACACCCATGCGCGCCTGGAGAATCTGCCCTCTGGCGCGGTGGTGGGCACTTCCAGCCTGCGCCGACAGGCGCAGATCGCGGCGCGCTTTCCGGCGCTGGAGATCCGGCCGTTGCGCGGCAATGTCGACACCCGCCTGACGAAGCTCGACCGCGGCGACTATGCGGCGATCGTGCTGGCCGCCGCGGGCTTGAAACGCCTCGGCCTGGAAGCACGCATCCGGTCCTGTCTCTCGATTGAGGAAAGCCTGCCGGCGGCCGGCCAAGCCGCACTCGGCATCGAATGTCTCTCCGCGCGGAGAGACGTGCTCGAGTTGATGTGGCAGCTTGAAGATCCTGCAACTGCGGCCTGCGTGCGCGCCGAGCGGGCAGTGAACCGGGCGCTGGGCGGCAGCTGCACCATTCCTCTTGGCGCCTATGCACGCGCGGAGAATGCAACCCTCTACCTCCAGGCGCTGGTCGCGTCAGTAGACGGCAAGCGATTCGCGCGCGCCGAAGGTGAAGGGCATCCCGAACATCCCGAGGCGCTCGGCCTGCGTATCGCCGAGCTGCTGAAGGAGCGCGGCGCCGGGGAGATTCTCGCGGCGCTGGCGCCGTGAAGGCCCTGCCGCTTGCCGGCCGGCGAATCGTCGTCACCCGGCCGCAAGGACAGGCCGAAACCCTCCTCGCCCTGATCCGGCAGGCCGGCGGCGAGCCGCTCGAAATTCCGGTGCTCGAGATTCGCGAGCTGGCGGACCTCGCGCCCTTTCGCGCCGTGATCGACCGGCTGGATTCCTTCGACGCGGCCATCTTCGTCAGCCGCAACGCGGTCCGCGGGACGTTCGCGCTGATGGGCAAGCGGTCCTGGCCGGCGCATCTGCGGGTGGCGACGGTAGGCAATGGCAGCCGCCAGGAACTCGAATCGCGCGGCATCGCCGGGGTGATTGCGCCATCCGGGCAGGCCGACAGCGAGGCGTTGCTGGCGATGCCGGATTTTTCCGCGGTTGCCGGCAAGCGGATCGCCATCTTCCGCGGCGAGGGCGGACGCACCCTGCTGGGCGATACGCTGGCGCTGCGGGGCGCGCTGGTCGAACAGGCGCCCTGCTACCGGCGGGCGCGGCCCGCGGCAAGCGCCGCGCTATTGGCCGCCGCGTGGCAGCGCGGCCAGGTCGACGCGGTCATGTTGTCGTCAGGCGAGGGCCTGGCCAATTTTCTCGAGATGCTCGACGACGGGCCGCGGCAGCTCGCCGGGACTGCGCTCTTCGTCCCGCATCCGCGCGTCGCGGTCGAAGCGGTACGCAAGGGACTCAAGCGGCCGGTGGTCGCCGGGCCCGGGGATGCGCAGATGGCGGCGGCGCTGGTTGCATACTTCGGCGGCGCAAGCTACAACTGAGCGCATGGATTCGCCTAGCCCACAGGTCCCTGCGCCCGCATTGACGCCGCCCGCCGCGCCGGCCCGCCCGCAGTCCAGCCGTCTTCGCGTGTTTGCCGTCGCGCTGGTGGTGCTTGCCGCGATCGTCGCGGCGCTCTGGCTGGATACGCGCGGGCGCATCGGCGCGACGCAGGAGGAACTCGCCAGGCGCCTGCGCGACATCGAGACCGAAACCAGAGAGTTGCGCACCCTGGGCCGGCAGGCCCAGGAAGCGCAGCGCGATATCCTCGCCAAGCTCGGCACGCTCGAGACGAAGGTGGCCGATTCGCAGAACCAGCAGCTCGCGCTGGAGACGCTCTACCAGGAACTGGCGCGCAACCGCGACGAGTGGCAGCTCGCGGAGATCGAGCAGGTGCTCGCGATCGCGCAGCAGCAGCTGCAGCTTTCGGGCAACGTGCGCGCCGCGCTGCTCGCGCTGCAGCTCGCCGAGAGCCGCCTGTCGCGCGTCGACCGGCCGCAGTTCCTGCCGGTGCGCCGCGCGCTGACGCGCGACATCGACCGCCTCAAGTCGCTGCCGGTGCTGGACGTGCCGGGCCTGTCGCTCGCGATCGACCGGCTGATCGCCTCGGTCGACTCGTTGCCGCTTGCCTTCGACGAGCGCATAGACCGGACCGCTTCGGCCAAGGCGGCGAAGCCCGCGCCAGCCGCGGAAGAGAATTTCTTCGCGCGCCTGGGCGGCGAGGTGTGGAAGGAACTGCGCCAGCTGGTCGTGGTGCGCAAGGTCGAGGCGCCCGAGCCGCCGCTGCTGCCGCCGCAGCAGGCCTGGTTCCTGCGCGAGAACCTGAAGCTGCGGCTGCTGAACGCGCGCCTCGCGCTGCTCACGCGCGACGAGGCCGGGTACCGCGAGGACCTGCGCGTGACGCAGGCCTGGATCCAGCGCTATTTCGACGCCAAGTCGAAGGGCTCGCAGGCGGCGCTCGCGCAGATGCGGCAATTGTCCTCGGCTTCGATCAGTTTCGAGCCGCCCTCGATCACCGACAGCCTCGAGGCGGTGCGCGGCTTCAAGTCGCGCCGCGAGCGCGGCAAGTCTTGAGCAGCGCCTGATGCGCGCGCTGTCAAGGAGCGCCTGATGCGCGCGCTGTTCTGGCTCATGGCGGTGTTCGCCGCGGCCGTGGCGCTCGCGCTTGCCGGCCGCCTCGGCGAGGGCTACGTGCTGGTCGTCTATCCGCCCTGGCGGGTCGAGATTTCGATGCTCCTGTTCATGCTGGCGCTGGCGGCGGCATTCTTCGCCGCCTACCTGGCGGTGCGCCTGGTCAGCCACACGCTGGAACTGCCGGTACACGTGCGGGCCTTCCGCGAGCGGCGCAAGCGCGAGCAGGCCCAGACCGCGCTCGCGAGCGCGCTGCAGTTCTACTTCGAAGGGCGCTATGCGCGCGCCGAGAAGGAGGCGGCGCTCGCCTGGGAGGCGGGCGCAGCGCCCGGCATCGCAGCCTTGATCGGGGCGCGCGCCGCGCACCAGATGCGCGAGTACGATCGCCGCGGCGCGTGGCTGGAGCGCGCCGAAGCCGCGGGCGAATCGCTGCACGCGGCGCGCCTCCTGACGCAGGCCGAGCTGGCGCTGGATGAGCGGGACTTCATCGGCGCGCGCGATGCCCTGCGCAGCATGCATGGCACCGGGCCGCGGCATATCGCCACCGCGCGCATGCAGCTGCGCGCCGAACGCGGCGCGCAGAACTGGGAGGAAGTGCTGCGGCTCGCCGCATTGCTCTCCAAGCGCGGCGGGTTGCCGCCGGCGATCGCGGAGGAGCACCGGGTCCAGGCGCATATCGAACTGCTCACGCGCGATTCCGGCGACCGCATTTCGCTCGAGGCGCGCCTGAAGCGCATCCCGTCGGCCGACCTGGTGCACCCACGCGTGGCGGCCGCGGCGGCGCGGCGCGCCGCGGCGCTGGGCGAAGCGGCGCTTTGCCGCGATCTCATCGAGCGCAGCCTGGGCGCGGAATGGAACCCGGCGCTGGCCGCGATGTACGGCGACATCGAGAAGCTGGATGCCGCCAGGCGCCCGGTCGAGGCGCGCGCGCGCATCGAGCGCGCCGAGCGCTGGCTGCGCGAGCATGCCGAAGATCCGCTGCTGCTGGCGACCCTCGGGCGCCTGTGCATGGCCGCGGAACTCTGGGGCAAGGCGCAGAATTACCTGGAAGCCAGCCTGTCGTTCGGGCCGTCGCGCGCCGCGCATCTGGAACTCGCCCGCCTGGCGGAACGCGAAGGCCGCGCCGCCGAAGCCCAGAAACACTTTCGCAACGCCGGAGAATTGCCATGACCGCATTCATTTTCAGGTTTCTGCTGTTGTTCCTCGTTTCTTTTTCCGTGGGTGCGCAAACCTATCCGTCCAAACCCATCAGGATCATCGTGCCCTTTCCCGTTGGAGGAATCGCCGACATCTACTCGCGGCTGGTCGGCAACCGCCTGACCGAGCTCTGGGGCCAGCCGGTGGTGATCGAGAACCGCACCGGCGCCGGCGGCAACATCGGCGCGGACCTGGTCGCCAAGGCGGCGCCCGACGGCTACACCATCGGCATCGGCAGCATCGGCACGCACGCGGTCAACGTGGCCCTGTTCTCCAAGATGCCCTACGACCCGGTGAAGGATTTCGCGCCGATCACGCCGCTGGTGGACGCGGACGGCCTGCTCGTGGTGCATCCGTCGGTGGGGGCAAACAGCGTCGCCGAGCTGATCGCACTCGCGCGCGCCAAGCCGGGCGGCCTGACCTACGCTTCCGCGGGCGCGGGCACCGCGAGCCACCTCGCCGGGGAGCTGTTCAAGTCAATCGCGAAAGTGGACCTCCTGCACGTGCCCTATAAGGGGAACGTGCCTGCGATCACCGACCTGCTGGCCGGCCAGACCTCGCTCATCTTCGCCACCATGCCCACAGTGCTGCCGCATGCCAGGGCGGGAAAGCTGCGCGCGCTAGCCAGCATGGGCGAGGCGCGCGCCGCCGCCACGCCCGAGTTGCCGGCGATACGGGAGTCGCTGCCGGGCTTCGTCGTCAACAACTGGGTCGGCTTCTTCGCCCCCGCCGGCACGCCCGCCGAATTCGTCCAGCGCCTCAATACCGAGACGCGTAACTTCATGAGCACGAAGGAGATGACCGCCCGCATGACCGCCGAGGGCGCGCGCTTCATCCCGATGACGCCCGAGCAGTTCGGCAACTTCGTCAAGGCCGAAATCGCCAAGTGGGCGCCCGTCGTCAAAGCTTCCGGCGCGAAGGCGGATTGATCTCCGCGTCCAATATGTGCCGGTATTCCGGTCGATCTACCAATGGATCGTTCTAGGATCCCTCGCATGCTGGATAAACACTAGTCGGGCGTCAGATCAATGCCGAATATCTGCGACGTCGAGGAGGAGATTTACACCCATGAGTATCTATGGCGCTCTTCGACTGTGCTTCTCGAAAAGGCCAAAGCCGAAGAGCAGACCTCGTATCATCTTCTCCTGCCTGCGTTATTGATGGCCTTTCTGGCTCATGAATCTTTCATCAACTTCTGCGGCTTCGTTTGCCGTCCGGACCTTTGGAAAGATGAGAAGAGACACTTCAAGGGCAAAGGTCTCGAAGGCAAGATCGAGGTCCTAGTGGCGGCCTTGCCAGACTTCAACTGGCAAAAGGGCCAGCGTCCGTATCAAACGATTAAGACGCTCGAAGCCTTCCGGGATGTCGTTGCCCACGGGAAGGTTGTTGCCTCGCAGTATGTTGCCGAGCAGCAGGAGGGAGGCCTTCAGTTCAGCTTCACGCACGTCTGGGACAACTACATCTCCCGGTCGGCTGTGGAGGGCGCACGCGCTGACATTCAGGAGTTCTCTCAGTCATTATTAGTTGAGCTGCGGAAGGTCTCGGATCACCTGCATCTCAACTTCGACGCGTTCGAAGGCAGCCTTGCCAGCGGTAGTAGCACGAGCGTCGGCTGAGACATATTGGGCCGCTAAGGGGCATTGCGAATGGAACTGAGGACAAAGCTTGTTTGCTTGGAATTGATCGGTGGGATTTTTGGCTGGGTTTGGATATTGGCTTCCGTGGCCGCTCTGTATTTCCTGGTCGCAGCGATCTTTTTCGATAGTCCTTGGGCACGCTTTTTTTGGGCGTTCGGCATCGGCATTGTCGCCAAGTGGCTTGCAAGGGGGTTTCGAGACAATCAGATTCGGGTGGCCTTTGTGGCCGAGCAAATGGAAAAGGGCCTTTCGCAAGACGAAGCAAGGCGAGAGTGGCTTGAACGCCACATGCGAAATAAGACTTAGAGAGGGCAGGTATGGCTAAAGTCGTAACCTACGCTAACAACTCCAGCCAATGCTTCTGTCAGATCAAGTTTGAAAGTGGGGAGCGCGTACTGATTTCGATTGCAGGCCCGCCCAATGCTGGAGTCAAAGTCATGAAACTCCTTCTCGGCCTCATCCCCACGGAGACTGTTTGGGAATGCAGTGCGGCATTAGCCGGCGGATTCGACAAGTACATTCACAAACTCCAACTCATGTTTCCAGAAGTGAAGCATCCACTCGACAGCTTTCGCGACCGCCTCCTCCCCTGCAAGTCGGTCTCCGAGGCGAGGGAGTACCTACTTGCAGCCGAAAGGAGCGCATCAGCATGATTGAGCGGCCGGGGAGATAGGTAACAAAAGCGTCGGGAGACATGGGTTACAGAATTCCATGTCCTGCACTTCACCATCTACTTCAGGGCGAATCGCCGGCGTAGCGTAACGGTGGCGGGAAAACCCGGCATTGATGTTCCGTCCGGTACACTCAATAGTGCCCTGAAGCAGGCCGGGCTGAGAAAGTAGGAGACCAAAAATGCGCTATCTCGTGGTGATCGAAGAAGGTCCGTCTTCCTTTGGAGCGTATGTTCCTGATCTTCCAGGATGCATTGCCCCTGCCGAAACAAAAGCCGAGGCGCTCGCGATGATTCGCGAAGCAATTGAGCTTCATATTGAAGATCTTCGGAGCGGCGGTTTTCCCGTTCCTCAGTCGTCTTCCGTCAGCGAAGTCGTTGAGGTCGAGGCCGCATAGCCTGGCAGCGCATCGGGCGCGCGAGAAGCACCGCCCGATCCAGATTTCATCGCCCGCGCGCCGCCGGCGGGACGTCGAGCCGGTTGGAGAAGATGTCTCGGAAATGCGGATTCAATATAGGGGCGCGTGATGGGTAAAACCAAGACCACTCGCTACCACATCGCCCAGCACCTCCGAACCAGGGAGGAAATGGCGGCGTATCTGGAAGCCTGTCTGGAGGAGGCCGACGGCAATGCGGCGTTCATCGCCAAGGCGCTGGGCGGTATCGCGCGCGCCAAAGGAATGGCGCAGGTTGCTCGCGATTCCGGGCTGTCTCGCGAAAGTCTTTACAAGGCGCTCTCTGGGGAACGCGGTCCCGACTTCGACACCATACTCAAGGTGGTCGAAGCGTTGGGATTGAAATTGCACGCGGCGACGGCTAGTGGACATGAAAGTGCTGCGTGAATGGCCGTGCGTCGCACCAAGTTCGCCCACTTGTGGCAATCTGTCGACTCATGTTGCTTGATACGTAGGAGCCTTCCATGTCGTCAACCATCGAAGCAGTCGAAGCCGAAGCATTGCAGTTGTCCGCTGCCGAACGCGCGCGCCTGGTTGAGCGGCTTATCGCCAGCCTTGATGCCGACCCAGATGTGGAGAACGCTTGGGCCGTGGAGGTCGAGCGACGCCACGCGCAGATCGAGAGCGGCGCAGTTTCATTGCTTCCCGGCGCCGAAACTCTGGCCAAGCTGCGAGACGAATTTAGATGAAGTACTGGCTGCATCCCGAAGCAGAAGAAGATCTTCGGGAGGCAGCCGACCACTATCGTGAGCGGGCAGGCAACAGCCTTTCGCAATCGTTTTTCACGGAATTTGAGCGCTCGATCAACGTATTGCTGCAGCATCCCGGACTCGGAGCGCTCTGGCGGCACGACAAGCGCAGGTACGTCATGAGGCGATTTCCGTACTCGCTCATCTACGCGATTGTGGCCGAAGAGATTCGCGTATTGGCGGTTGCCCACCATAGCCGCCGTCCTGGCTACTGGCGCCGTCGTTCGCCCAATCCGTGAGACTGCGCATGGCTCGTCTCAAGAGGCGTGTTTCCAGAAACGACCCGGATTTGACGCTCGGCCAGATCAGGGAGTTGGATCGGCGCATCAAGGATATGGACGATCCGGTCCGGTACCTGATCGTTTCCGAGTTTGGTCCGAGATTTGTTCTCTACTACAACGTGTCCGACGACACGTTCGCACACAACAGTCCCGCAGGCGGGACGTTGTTCAAACGCCGTTCGGCCGCGGAAGGCATCCGCAAGCTGCTGCGATCGACGGTGACGATCGCCAAGTTCACGATCAAAGGAAAAAGATTGAAACGAATCTCGCCAATGCGCGGCGCTTTTCTAAAGCGCCTTGCGCAGGGGCATCGAAAGCGGCGCCGCGCTCAGACCCAGTCGCGCGGCCTAAGAAAGTCCTTGTAGAGTTTTTCCTCGGCTGACCCGAGCGCGGGTTTCCAGTCGTAGCGCCAGGTGACGGCGGGCGGCATGGACATGAGGATGGATTCGGTGCGGCCGCCGGATTGCAGGCCGAACAGCGTGCCGCGGTCCTGCACCAGGTTGAATTCCACGTAGCGGCCGCGCCGGTAGCACTGGAATGCGCGCTCGGCGTCGCCCCAGGGCGTGGCGCGGCGGCGCTCGAGGATCGGCGCGTAGGCGGTGATGAAGTGGTCGCCGACCGAGCGCGTGAGGGCGAAGGCGGCGGAGAAATCAGGTTTCGTCAGGTCGTCGAAGAAGATGCCGCCGATGCCGCGCGGCTCGTTGCGGTGCCTGAGAAAGAAATATTCGTCGCAACCCTTCTTGAACTTCGGATACAGGTCTGCGTCGAAGGGATCGAGGGCACGTTTGCAGGTCGCGTGGAAGTGCTTCGCATCGTCCTCGAAGCCGTAGTAGGGCGTGAGGTCCATGCCGCCGCCGAACCACCAGGTTTCGCCGGCGGAAAAGAAACGCACGTTCAGGTGCACGGTGGGGCAGTACGGATTGCGCGGGTGCAGCACCAGCGATACGCCCATCGCTTCGTAGTGCTTGCCGGCGATTTCGGGGTGCGCGGCGGAAGCGCTGCGCGGCAGTTCCTTGCCGGAAACGTGCGAGAAACCGACGCCGCCGCGCTCGAACAGCTTGCCTTCCTCGAGGATGCAGGTGGTGCCGCCGCCGCCTTCGGTGCGCTGCCAGGTGTCTGGAACGAAACGGTTGCCGTCCAGGGATTCGAGCGCCGAGACGATGCGCGCCTGCAGTGCGGTGAAGTAGTCGCGGATCGGGCGCGTGTCCACGCGTTCAGCCCTTCTTCAAGGCCCGGTGGCCGATGTCTTTCCTGAACTGCGCGCCTTCGAAACGGATTGAATCGGCGGCTTCATAGGCACGCGTGCGCGCCATCTTCAGCGAGTCGCCCAGCGCGGTAACGCAGAGCACGCGCCCGCCGTTGGTGACCACGCGCTTGCCATCGAGCGTGGTGCCTGCGTGAAACACACGGCAATCCTCCGTGGCCTTGGGCAGCCCGGTGATCGGGTCGCCCTTGCGCGGTTCGTCGGGATAGCCGCCTGCCGCGAGCACCACGCCGAGGGCCGAACGCCGGTCCCAGTCGACTGCGGCGCGGTTCAGCGTACCTTCCAGCGCGTGCTCGACCAGCGCGAGCAGGTCCGATTTCAGGCGCAGCATGATCGGCTGCGTCTCGGGATCGCCGAGACGGCAGTTGAATTCGAGCGTTTTCGGGTTGCCGGCCTTGTCGATCATGAGGCCGGCGTAGAGGAAGCCGGTGTAGGGCGTGCCGTCCTTCGCCATGCCGGCGATCGTGGGTTGGATGATTTCGCGCATCACGCGGGCGTGCAGCTGCGGCGTCACAACAGGGGCGGGCGAATAGGCGCCCATGCCGCCGGTATTCGGTCCCTGGTCGCCGTCCTTGAGCCGCTTGTGGTCCTGGCTGGTGGCCAGCGGCAGCGCGTGCGAGCCGTCCGCCATGACGATGAAGCTCGCTTCCTCGCCTTCGAGGAATTCCTCGATCACGACGCGCACGCCGGCGTCGCCCAGCTTGTTCTGCACCAGCATCTGGTCGATGGCGGCCTTCGCTTCGGAAACCGACGTCGCGACCACCACGCCCTTGCCCGCGGCCAGGCCGTCGGCCTTGATCACGATCGGCGCGCCCTGCTTGTCTACGTAGGCCTTGGCCTCCGCTGCGTTCGTGAACGTCTGGTACTTCGCTGTCGGCAGGCCGTGGCGCGCCATGAACTGCTTGGCGAAATCCTTCGAGGCCTCGAGCTGCGCCGCGGCGCGCACCGGGCCGAAGATCTTCAGCCCCGCTTCCTGGAAGGCATCCACCACGCCGGCAGCGAGCGGCGCCTCGGGTCCCACGACGGTCAGGTAGACCTGTTCCTTTTTGGCGAAGGCAATCAATTCCGGAATGGCGGAAAGCGCGACGTTCTCCAGCCCGGTCTCGGTCGCCGTGCCGCCGTTGCCAGGAGCGACGAAGACTTTCTGCACCTTCGGACTCTGCGCGAGCTTCCAGGCCATCGCGTGCTCGCGTCCACCCGAACCGATGACCAGGATCTTCATCCGGGTTTCCCTCTCAATGCCTGAAATGCCGCACGCCGGTGAACACCATGGCGATGCCGCGCTCGTCGGCCGCGGCGATCACTTCGTCGTCGCGCACGCTGCCGCCAGGCTGGATCACCGCGGCGGCGCCGGCGTCGATCACCGCGTCCAGTCCGTCGCGGAAGGGGAAGAATGCGTCCGAGGCCACCACCGAGCCGGCGATCGTCAGGCCGGCGTTCTGCGCCTTGATCGCGGCAATGCGGGCGCTGTCGATGCGGCTCATCTGGCCCGCGCCGACGCCGACGGTGGCGCCATCGCGGCAGAACACGATGGCGTTGGACTTGACGTACTTCGCCACCTTCCAGGCGAACAGCAGGTCGGCCAGCTGCGCGTCCGTGGGTATCCTTTTTGTTTTTGTGGATAAATCTGTCTTTTGCAATGATTTTGAATCACTGCTTTGCACCAGCAGTCCGCCACCGACGCGTTTGTAGTCGTGCGCCTGCATGTCGTGCGACAGCGGCACCTCGAGGACGCGCAGGTTCTGCTTGGCGGCGAGGAACTCGCGCGCCCCGGCTTCGACACGCGGCGCGATGATCACCTCGGCGAACTGCTTGCCGATCTCCTCGGCGGCCGCCCGGTCCAGCGCCCGGTTGAAGGCGAGGATGCCGCCGAACGCCGAGGTCGGGTCGGTGGCGAACGCCTTGCGGTAGGCGGCGAGCGGATTGGCGCCGACCGCGACGCCGCAGGGATTGGCGTGCTTGACGATGACGCAGGCCGGTTCGGCGAAGCTCTTGACGCATTCCCAGGCGGCGTCGGAATCGGCGATGTTGTTGTAGGAGAGCTCCTTGCCCTGCAGCACGGAGAATCCCGCGATGCCGCCCGCCACCGGCAGCTGGTCGCGGTAGAACGCGGCCGACTGGTGCGGGTTCTCGCCGTAGCGCATGTCCTGGCGCTTCACGAACTGCAGGCTCAGCACTTCCGAATACGGGCGACGGTTGTTGCCGGCATCCAGCGAGAACAGGTGGTTGGCGATCGCCCCGTCGTAGCCGGCGGTGTGCGCGAACACTTTTTTCGCCAGCGCGAAACGCGTCGCCCCGGCGACGCCGCCCGTGGCGCGGATCTCCTCCAGAATCCCGGCGTAGTCCGCCGGATCGACCACCACGGCCACGCCCGCGTAGTTCTTCGCGGCGGCACGCAGCATCGCCGGGCCGCCGATGTCGATATTCTCGATGGCGTTCTCCAGCGTGCAGTCCGGATCGGCGACCGTCGCCTGGAACGGATAGAGGTTGACGACGATAAGGTCGATCGGCTCGATGCCCGCCCTGGCAATCGCGGCCATGTGCTCGCGGCTGTCGCGCCGCGCGAGGATGCCGCCGTGGATTTTCGGGTGCAGCGTCTTCACCCGGCCGTCGAGCATCTCCGGGAACCCGGTGTGCGCCGAAACCTCGGTGACCTTCAGGCCTTCCTTCTCGAGCAGCTTCGCGGTGCCGCCGGTGGAGAGGATCTGGACACCGGCCCCGGCGAGCGCCTTCGCCAGCTCGACCACGCCGGCCTTGTCGGAAACGCTGATGAGCGCCCGCGAGACTTTCAAATCAAGCCTTGATCCGCAGCTGCTGGATTTTCTTGCGCAGGGTGTTGCGGTCGATGCCGAGCATCGCCGCGGCGGCGCTCTGGTTGCCCTCGGCCTTGCCGAGCACCGTCTCGATCAACGGCCGCTCGATGTTCTTCAGCACCATGTCGTAGATCGCGGTCGGCCGCTCGCCGTCCATGTCGCGGAAATAACGCTCCAGGGAGCGCTTCACCGCGTCGGCGAGTTCGGTATTCCGGCTCACCCGATCAAGCCGTCGTAGAAACGGGCAACGGCGGCAAACTGCGCTGGCGCCGACAGGATCAGGACCGCTTCGCGGCGGAACGCCTCGCCTCCCGGCAGGCCGCGCGTGTACCAGCCGATGTGCTTTCGCGCGATGCGCACGCCGAGCTCTTCGCCGTAAAGCGAATAGATGCCTTCCAGGTGCTCGAGCGCGACCACGCGCATCTCGGCGAAACTGATTGGGGAAGGCCCTTTTCCGTTCTCCAGGAAAAAGGATAATTCGCGGAAAATCCAGGGCCGTCCATGCGCGGCCCGGCCGATCATGACGCCGTCGGCGCGGGTGTACTGCAGCACGCGCCTGGCATCCTCGGGGGTGCCGATGTCGCCGTTGGCGATGACTGGAATGCACACGGCGGCCTTCACTTCGGCCACGGTCTCGAATTCTGCCTCGCCGCGGAAAGCACAGGCGCGGGTGCGGCCGTGCACCGCCAGCAACTGAATGCCCGCATTCTCTGCAATGCGTGCGATACGCACGGCGTTGCGCCTCGCAGGATCGGGGCCGGTGCGTATCTTGAGCGTCACCGGGACGTCCACAGCGGCCACGACCGCCTCCAGGATGCGCGCCACCAGCGGTTCATCTGAAAGCAGGGCCGAGCCGGCGGCGACGTTGCAGACTTTCTTCGCCGGGCAGCCCATGTTGATGTCGATGATCTGCGCGCCTTCCGCGGCATTGATCCGGGCGGCGTCGGCCATCTGGGCAGGGTCGGCGCCGACGATCTGCACCGAAATAGGGCCGGATGAGCCGCGCATTTCACCTTCATGCTCCAGGCGCAGGCGCGACTTGCGGGTCGTGCGCAGGTCCGGACGCGACGACACCATCTCGGAGACCGCAAGGCCCGCACCGTAGCGACGGCAGAGCGTGCGAAAGGGCCTGTCGGTGACGCCCGCCATCGGCGCGACGAACAATCCATTTCGCAACACGTGCGAACCGAGTTGCATCTGTACTTAGGCGCCGGAGGTCATGCGAGGGGAGCGAATTCTAACGCGTTCCGTTGCGAAAAACATCGGTGCTGTTGCGTTTTTCAAACAGCAGCGCATTACTGCACAGCCTAGGGCAATGCAGAAGTTCCGTAGATCATGCGGCGCGCAAAAAAACGCCGTGCCGGCAGGCAAATGTCCAACGCGGTTAAACCAATTCCTCGCATCAGTCCGGCCACGGGATTCACGCCAAGAAAGGCCCCGGCCAGGAAATCGGTGATGCGCACGCCTGCCATGGCATCCAGCCGCCGCATAGCGGCGTAGCGCTGCAGCAGGCGCGCATCGCCCGGGTCTTGCGCGTCGTGCGCACCCCGCAAGACTTGCGCCAGATCCCAGGCATCGCGCAGGCCGAGATTCAGGCCCTGGCCGGCGACCGGATGCAATGTTTGCGCCGCGTTGCCGACATAGGCTTCGCGCGGACCCACGCGGGAGTCGCGCACGCGCAGCATGAGCGGCGCGCGGTTGCGCTCGCCGACCGCGGAGAAGCGGCCCGCGCGTTCGCCAAACGCGGCGCCGAGCGCCTCGAGAAATTCGGACTCGGGTGCGTCGCACAACGACTGGGCGCGGCCGGAAGGCATGCCCCACACGGCGTAATAGCGTCCGGCCAGCGGCAGCAAGGCGAGCGGTCCCTCCGGCGTGAAGCGCTCCCAGGCCGTGTGCGCGGCGGCCGGAGTGGTCGTCACGAGCGCCACGAGCGCCTCCTGGGCATAGTCCTTCTCGCGGGCCGCGCTTGAACTTCCCTCGGCATGGATTGTGAGCAGCGGGCCTTCAGCTTCGGCTGCGATCGGGATGCCGCATTCGTCCAGCTTCGAGAGCAAGGAGCCCGACAGCGACTCGTAGTCCACGACGTAGCCGAGCGCGGGCACGCCCGCGTCTGCCGCGCTCAGGCAGGTGCGGCCGAATGCGCCCTGCTGGGAAACGTGGATCGCGGAGATCGGCGTCGGCGAAAGTGCTTTCCAGGCGCCGATGCGCTCAAGGATCAGCCGGCTCGCATGGGACAGCGCAATGGGACGCAGGGGTTGACGTAGAGGCAGCGGCCGCAGCCGCGCCGTGCCGGGCAAGGCATTGCGGCCCGCCAAACGGACATTCCTTCCATCCGCGTGCAGCAGGAGCGCGACCGCGCAACCGACCGGCCCGGCGCCCCGGACGACGATCTCAGGCGGCATCCCGCTTCAATGCTTCGATGTCGGCGACGCTCTTGGGCGCCTCGGCGGTGATCACTTCGCAGGCGCCCTCGGCGACCAGCGCATCGTCCTCGATGCGCACGCCGATGCCGCGCAGCGCTTCGGGCACGTCGTCCGCGGCGCGGATGTAGAGGCCGGGTTCCACCGTGAGCACCATCCCCGGAGCGAGCGTGCGCCATTTGCCGGCGCGCTTGTACTCGCCCGCATCGTGCACGTCCAGGCCGAGCCAGTGGCCGGTGCGGTGCATGTAGAAGCGCTTGTAGGTTTCCTTCTCCAGCACTTCGTCCAGGCCGCCGGAGAGGAGCTTGAGGTCGAGCATGCCCTGCGCCAGGACCCGCACCGCCGCGTCGTGCGGCTCGTTCCAGGATTTGCCGGGGCGCACCTTGTCGATGGCCGCGGCCTGCGCGGCGAGGACGATTTCATAGACCTCGCGCTGCGCCGCCGTGAAACGCTCGCTTACCGGGAAGGTGCGCGTGATGTCCGAAGCGTAGCCGGCGAGCTCGCAGCCGGCGTCGATCAGCACCAGGTCGCCGGCGTGCAGCGCCGCGCTGTTGGAAACGTAATGCAGCACGCAGGCGTTGGCGCCGCCGGCGACGATCGGCCAATACGCGGGGAACTCCGCGCCATGGCGGCGGAACTCGTGCAGCAGTTCGGCCTCGAGTTCGAATTCGAAGCCGCCGGCGCGAGCCGCGCGAATTGCGCGCCGGTGCGCGCCCGCCGATATCGACGCCGCGCGGCGCATGACGCCCAGTTCGTGCGCATCCTTTACCAGGCGCATCTCGTCGACCAGTGCGCGCACGTCGTGGATGCGATCGGGCGCGCCGGTCCCGGCGCGCGCCTTTGCCCGCACCGCGTTCATCCAGCCCATCGCGCGCGCGTCCCATGCGGCATCCGCCCCGACCGGATAGTGCAGCGCCGGCTGGTCGCCCAGCAGCTCTGCGAGCTTCGCATCCAGGTCGCCGATCGGGTGACATTCGTCGAAGCCGAAACGCTCCCGCGCGGCCTGCGGACCGTAGCGGAACCCGTCCCAGGTTTCACGCTCCTCGTTCTTCTCGCGGCAGAACAGCAGGCTCCTGGGCTGCGCGCCGGCGACGATCACGAGCGCCGCCTCGGGTTCCGGGAAGCCGGTGAGGTAGTAGAAATGGCTGTCGAAGCGGTAGGGGTAATGCGTGTCCCGGTTGCGGATGCGCTCGGGCGCGGTTGGAATGACCGCCACGCCGCCCTGCATCGCCTGCGCGAGGCGGGCGCGGCGCGCGCCGTGCAGTACCGGATGGAGGTCGTTTGGTTTCATGTTTTCTTCAATCGAGCTTCCAGCGCTGCGAGGCGCTCCGGGGTGCCGACGTCGCACCAGTGCCCGCCATGCAGTTCACCCGTGACTTCGCCGCGCTCCGCGGCCGCGCGCCACAATGGTGCGAGCTGCGCCTTGCTGCCGGCAGCGATGCCGGCCACGAGCCGCGGCGAAATCACCGCGATGCCGGCATAAGTGTAGCGCGGCGCGGGCGCGTTGCCGGCGACGCCCCGATCGAGCGTGAAATCGCCCGCCGGGTGCTGCTCCGGGTTCGGCACCAGCACCAGGTGCGACAGGCGGGCGCCCAGGTCGAAGCCGCGCAGCTTCGAGAACTCGTAGTCGCACCAGATGTCCGAGTTCACCAGCAGGAATGGATCGGGACCCAGCAGCTTGCGCGCCTGCGCGATCCCGCCGGCGGTCTCCAGCGGCGCGGCTTCATGCGACCATTCGATCGTCATGCCGGTGCGGCGGCCATCTCCGAACCGGGCGACGATCAGCCCTGCCAGGTACGACACGTTGATGACTGCGCGCGTGAACCCCGCCGCGGCGAGGCGCTCCAGGTGCCGCCCAAGCAGCGTCTGGCCCGCGACTTCGACCAGCGGCTTGGGTAGGGTATCGGTCAGCGGGCGCAGCCGCTCGCCGCGGCCGGCGGCGAGGATCATGGCGATCATGACGGTGCGAGGCGCTCGAGCAGTTTTGCGAGAGGCGCCAGCTCGCGGTAGCGCCTGCAGGTAGCGAGGAGATAATCCATCACCCGCGGGATGTCGCCAAGGTAGCGCTGCTTGCCGTCGCGATGGCAGAGGCGCGCGAAGATGCCGATGACCTTTAGCTGCCGCTGCGCGCCCATCCACTCGAAGTCGCGGTAGAACTCGGCGAAATCGGCGCGCACCGGCAGGCCGGCCTTGCGCGCCTTTTCCCAGTAGCGCACCACCCAGTCGAGCACCCGCGCTTCCTCCCAGCGCACATAGGCATCCCTGAACAGCGACACCAGGTCGTAGGTGATCGGTCCGTAGACCGCGTCCTGGAAATCCAGCACGCCTGGCAGCGGCGCGCTCACCATCAGATTGCGGCTGTGATAGTCCCGGTGCACGAACACCCTGGGTTGGGCGAGGTTATTGGCCAGCAGCGATTCAAACGCGGCTTGCAGCAGCTGCCGATCGCCGGGTGCAAGCTCAAGCCCCAACTCCCGGGCGATGTACCAGTCGGGGAACAGGGCGAGCTCGCGCTCGAGCAGCGCGCGGTCGTAGTCCGGCAGCAACGCCTCGCGGCTCGCCAGCTGGATCCGGACCAGGGTCTCGCTCGCGGCGGCATAGAGGGGCTCCGGGTCCGCCTGGCGGCCGAATTCGTCCAGGAAGGTCGCATTGCCGAGGTCTTCCAGCAGCAGGTATCCCGATTCCAGGTTTTGCGCGTGGACCGCGGGCACGTGCACGCCCGCCCGGGCGAACAGGCCGGCAACGTGCAGGAAGGGCCGGCAGTCCTCCTTTTCGGGGGGCGCGTCCATAACGACGAAGCTGCGCCCGTCTGCGAAGCGGGCGCGGAAATACCGCCGAAAGCTCGCGTCCTCCGAGGCCGGGGCCAGCGTAAAGGGATTGGCCGGAAATTCTGCGCCGAGCCAGCGCTCGAGCGCGACGAGCCTGAAATCCATTGCGAAGTGGGCGGAATTATGACACTTTTCACTCTCTAGAAACGCGCCCAGAACCTTCCATCCATGCCGCATCGTCCGGCGCGCTTAGCGGCGCTCCTTTTCCCGCTCCTCTTCCTGTCCGGCGCCCACCCGGCCTGGGCACAGGTGTCGACGCCCGTGCCTGTGCCCGCCGCCAAGCCGAAGGGGCCGACGACCATCGACGCGCAGAGCATCGAGGGCGTGTCGGAGCTCGAAGTGACCGCGCGCGGCCAGGTCGAATTAAAGCGCGATGACCTGTCCGTTTTCAGCGAGTTCCTGCGCTTCAACCAGGAATTCGGGCGCATCGAGGCCGATGGCGGGGTGCGATTCCTGCGCGGCCAGGATCGCTTCTTCGGGCCGCGGCTGCTCTACAACACGCAGGACGATACCGGCGTGTTCGAGGGCTCGAATTACCTGCTGCGCGGCGAGACCACGATGATGCGCGGCGGCGCCGAGCGGCTCGACTTCCTGGGCAGGAGCCGCATCCGGCTGGTGAAGGGCATGTTCACCACCTGCGAACCCGGCCGGGACGACTGGCGCTTCGAAGCGGGCGAACTCGAGATCGACAACGACAGGCAGGTGGCCACGCTGCGCGACGGCCGCCTCCGGTTCTTCGACACCACGATATTGCCGCTGCCCTACGGCTCATTCTCACTGGACAACCAGCGCAAGTCGGGTTTCCTGGTGCCCCAGTACTCGCAAAATTCGCGGCGCGGTCTCGAGCTGGCCGCCCCCTACTACTGGAACATCGCGCCGGAGCAGGATCTCACTCTCACCCCGGCCTACATGTCCAAGCGCGGCGAGCAGCTCAAGACGCAATATCGCTACATCGACCGGGACTATGCGGGCGAACTGCGGCACGAATACATGCCGCGCGACAACCAGCTGCGGACCTCGCGCAGCGCCTTCTCCCTGGTCCATGACCACAGGTTCACGCCCGATCTGACCGCCCGCGTCGATTTCAACAAGGTCTCCGACAGCCGCTATTTTGTCGACCTGGCTTCGCACGTGCAGCAGGTCTCCACCGGCATACTCCAGCAGCACGCCTACCTGCAATACGGCAAGACGATCGCCGGCACCGCATACTCGCTGCGCGGCACGGTGCAGCGATTCCAGACCCTGCAGGATCCTCTGGCGCCGATCGCTTTTCCGTACGACCGCATGCCGCAGTTCAACTTCGCCGCCACGAGGAACGACATCGGCGGACGCTTCGACGCCAATGTGCCGGCGGAATACGTGCGTTTCCTGCATCCGACGCTGGTCGAGGGGACGCGGCTTTCGCTCAATCCGACGCTCGCGATGCCGAATCTGGCGCCAGGGTATTTCTTTACGCCGAAGGTCGGGCTGCGCTATGCCGACTACCGCCTGACGAATACGTCGCCCGGCCAGGCCGCGAAGCAGAGCGTGACGTTGCCCTGGATGAGCGTGGACAGCGGCATGATTTTCGACCGGCCCGTGAAATGGTTCGGCAATTCGCTCACCCAGACGCTGGAGCCGCGGCTGTTCTACGTCTACGCGCCGTACCGCAACCAGAGCCAGAACCCGCTGTTCGACACTGCGCTGGCGGAATTCAATTCCAGCCAGATATTCACCGAGAACCGCTTCGTCGGCAACGACCGCTTCGGCGACGCGAACCAGGTCACGCTCGCGGCGAGTTCCCGCCTCGTGACCCCGGACGGCGTGGAGCTGCTGCGCGGCACCGTCGGCCAGCGCTACTATTTCTCCGACGAGCGCGTGGGCCTGACCCCGACTGCCGCGCTGCGTACCAGGGACCAGTCCGACCTCCTCGCTTCCCTCGGCGGCCGGCTGGCGCGCGATTACAGCTTCGACAGCGCGGTCCAGTACAACCCGCAGCAATCGCGCGCGGAGCGCTACAGCGTCTCGGCGCGCTACGCGCCGGAAATCGCCAAGGTGGTGAGCGCCAGCTACCGTTTCAATCGCGAAACCCAGCTGAAACAGATCGACGTCGCCGGCCAGTGGCCGGTGGCGCAGGGCTGGTACGCCATTGGCCGCTGGAACTATTCGCTCAGCGATTCGCGCCTGCTGGAGGGCATCGCGGGATTCGAGTACAACGCCGGCTGCTGGGTGTTCCGCGGCGCGTTCCAGAGGCTGCAGGCCGCGGTGCAGACGGTCTCCTCGGGCGTCTTTTTCCAGCTTGAGTTCAACGGCTTCGGCAGCCTCGGATCGGACGAAGTCGTCAGCCTGCTGAAGCGCAGCGTGTCGGGTTACGCAGTCACCAACCCCTTGCAGGGCTCGCTGGCGCCACCGAGCATGCGTCCCCGCCTGCCCTTCGAGCAGGTTTTCTAGAAAAGCTCTTCGATGAGAATTCTTGTTGCCGCCGCCCTCCTCGGGGCCGTCATTGCCGTTCACGCGCAGCAGCCGATCCGGGGCCAGGTACGCGAGCCGCAGGGCCAGGAGGCGCCGCGCCAGCCGCGCCAGCCGCAGCGCATCGTGCTGGTGGACCGCATCGTCGCCGTCGTCGGCCGTGAAGTCGTTACGTCTTCTGAACTCGCCGAGCGCCGCGACCTCGCGGAACGCCAGCTCAGGCAGCAGGGCACGCCGCTGCCCGATCGCGCCACCATGGAGCGCCAGATCCTCGACCGCCTGATCCTCGACAAGGCGCAGCTGCAGCTGGCGAGGGAGAACGGTATCCGGATAGAGGAGGTCCAGCTCGACCGCGCGCTGGAGCGAATCGCGGAAAACAACAAGATGTCGTTGTCCGCGTTTCGCGTCGCGCTGGAGAAGGACGGCGTGAGTTTCGAGAAGTTCCGCGGCGACGTGCGCCAGCAGATCCAGCTGCAGCGCCTGCGCGAGCGCGAGGTGGACGACCGCATCGAGGTGAGCGACGGCGAGATCGACCAGTTCCTGGCCGAGTCCAGGGGCGGCAGCGGTGCGCGCAGCGAGTACAACATCGTTCACGTGCTGGTGCGCGTGCCCGAGCAGGCGAGCCCAGAGCAGGTCGAGCAGGCGCGCAAGAAGGCCGAGCAGGCGCGCGGCGAATCCGCTGCGGGAGCGGATTTTGCAAAGATCGCGGCGAGCTATTCGGATGCGCCCGACGCGCTCAAGGGCGGCAGTATGGGCTGGCGCGGCGAGGATCGCCTGCCGGAGATCTTCGCCGGCGCGGTGAAGAGCCTGCGCTCGGGAGAGACCAGCCCCGTGCTGCGCAGTCCGGGCGGCTTCCATGTCATCAAGCTGCTGGAACGGCGCGGCGCGGAGGAAGGAGCGCCCGTGCAGCAGACCCGCGCTAGGCACATCCTGGTGCGGACCAACGAGGTCGTGTCGGAGGCCGATGCGCGCCGCCGGCTGGCGGAGATCCGCGAGCGCATCGTGACCGGCGGGGCGGATTTCGCCGAGCAGGCGCGCCTGCACTCGGCCGATGGCAACGGTTCGAGCGGCGGCGACCTGGACTGGCTGCTTCCAGGCGATACGGTGCCTGATTTCGAGCGTGCCATGGATGCGCTAAAGCCGGGCGAGACCAGCATGCCGGTCAAGTCGCCCTTTGGCTGGCACCTGATCCAGGTCATGGAGCGGCGCGCGGCCGGGCTGACGCAGGAGCGCCGCCGCATGCAAGCCCGCCAGGCGCTCAAGGAACGCAAGGCGGACGACGCATACCAGGACTGGTTGCGCCAGCTGCGCGACCGCACTTACGTCGAATTGCGCCTTGAAGACAAGTGAGGCCGCGCAAGCGTTTTGGCCAGCATTTCCTGCACGATCCCGGAGTACTGAAGCGAATCGTTGATGCCATCGCCCCCGCGAGGGACGATGCCGTCGTGGAAATCGGCCCCGGCGAAGGCGCGCTCACCCGGCCGCTGCTGGAGCGTCTCGACCGCCTCACCGCCATAGAAGTCGATCGCGATCTGGCCGCCCGCCTGGCGGACGAGTTTCCGGATTCCCGCCTGCGGCTCGTGGTCGCCGATGTGCTCGAGCACGATTTCTCGGACCTGCCGCAGGGCGTGCGCATCGTCGGCAACCTGCCCTACAACATCTCTACCCCGATCCTGTTCCACCTCGCGCAGCATGCTAGTCGGGTGCGCGACATGCATTTCATGCTGCAGCTTGAAGTCGTGCAGCGAATGGTGGCGAGGCATTCCACGCCCGATTATGGGCGCCTGTCGGTGATGCTGCAGACGCGGTTCCGCATGCACAAGCTCTTTGACGTCGGGCCCGGCGCGTTCCGTCCGCCGCCGAAAGTGGATTCCGCCGTGGTGCGTCTGGTGCCGATCGTGGAAAAGCGGGATTGGGATGAAGCGGTGCTGGAGAAGATCGTGCGCGAGGCCTTCAGCGCGCGGCGCAAGACCCTGCGCAACGCCCTGCCGTTGCCGGTGGAAGACTACGCCGCACTCGGGATCGACCCGGGGCTCAGGCCGGAAAACCTGTCGCCGGACGACTACCTGCGCATCACGCGGCGGCTTACGTCGAGCGCCGCTCGATGAATTCGATCTTGTAGCCGTCCGGATCCGCGACGAAGGCGATCACGGTGGTGCCGCCCTTGACCGGGCCTGCTTCGCGCGTCACGGTGCCCCCCTTGGCGCGCACCGCCTCGCAGGTCTTCGCCACGTCCGGGAATTCCAGCGCGATGTGGCCGTAGCCGGCGCCCAGGTCGTATTTGTCGACGCCGTAGTTGTAGGTCAGCTCCAGCACGGAGTTGACGTCCTCGCCGCCGTAGCCGACGAAGGCGAGCGAGTATTTCTGGTCCGGCCGGTCGGTGGTGCGCAGCAGCTTCATGCCCAGCACCTCGGTGTAGAACTTGATGGAGCGCTCGAGGTTGCCGACGCGCAGCATGGTGTGCAGGATTCTCATGGAGATTTTCTCTTCCGCTGTTCAGATTCTGGGGATGGTCGCGGCGTCGCGTTCGATTCTTTCCCGTGCTTCCTGCCAGTGAGGATACAACCATTCGACCAGCGCCCAGAAGCGTTCCGAATGGTTCAGCTCCACCAGGTGTGCGACTTCGTGCGCGACGACGTAGTCGGCCAGCTCGGGGTCGAGGTGCACCAGGCGCCAGGACAGGCGGATGCGGCCGCTCGCCATGCACACGCCCCATTGCGTGCGTGCGTTGGAGAGCTTCAGCGGCGGCGGCGGCAGGCTGACCTTGGCCGCGTAGTGCGCCACGCGCGGCGCCAGCGTCTCCAGCGCCCGCGCCTTGAGCCAGTTCAGCAGCATGGTGCGTATCGCGCCGCGCCGGTGAGGTTCGGGATGGCCGAGATGCAGTTCCGAATCGAGGAGGTTCACCGAGCGCCGCGCCTGCGCCACCACCAGGACCACGCCGTGTCCGTGCAGGGGCAGGACTTCCCCGGTTTCGCCGAAGATGGTGGCGGGTTTGCCCGCCGCCGCACGCTGGTCGAGCTTCTCCAGGATCCAGCGCGCCTTCTCGTGCAGGAAGCCTTCGACCTCGCGCCACGGCGCCCGCATCGGCGCGGCGACCGACAGCCCGTGCTCGTTCACCTTGATGCCGATGGTGCGCCGGTGCCGCCGCTCGAAGCGGAATTCGACCGCGCGCCCCTCGAGCAGCGCATGGCGCATTGGCGCCGCGTCCGCCGGGGGCGGTTCGTCGAACAGGGCTAGCTGTCCAGGCTCTTCTGCTGCGTCTCGATCCACTGTTCCGCCATCGCGTTGATGGATGCCGGGTCGCGCCCGGCGCTCTCGATCGGCGGGCCGATCCGCACCGTGATCTCCCCCGCGTACTTGCGAAAGGAATTGCGCGGCCAGACCCGCCCCGCATTGTGCGCCACCGGCACGACCAGCGCACCGGTGTGCGCCGCGAGCCAGGCGCCGCCGGGCTGGTACCGGCGCGTCTTGCCCGGCGCGACGCGCGTGCCCTCGGGAAACACCACCACCCAGAAGCCCTGCTCCAGCCGCCGCTTGCCGCGGCGCGCCATCTGCCGCAGCGCCGTCATGCCCCGCCCCCGGTCGATCGGGATCGGGCTCATGGCCGCAAGGCCCCAGCCGAAAAACGGGATCCAGAGGAGTTCGCGTTTGAGCACGTGCACCTGCGGCGGAAAGATCTCCTGGAAGGCGAGCGTTTCCCAGGCCGACTGGTGTTTCGACAGGATCACCGAGGGGTGGCGCGGGATGTGCTCGCGCCCTTCGACGTTCCAGCGGATGCCGCACAGGTGCCGCAGGCAAAGCAGCATGAGCCGCGACCAGGCCGAGATCACCCGGTAGCGCACCATGCGCGGCAGCGGCGCGCTGGCGATGGCGAGGACGGCGTAGGGCGGGGTGAAGATGACCAGCGCAAGCCAGAACAGCGCCGAGCGGAGGAAGGTCACCACTGCGCTGTCACGGCGCGAGCCGCGCCGCGATCGCGGCAAGATCGGCGAAGACCTCCGTGCCCTTGGGCAGGCCGCCCGCATCGCGCGTTTTCCTGCCCTTGCCGGTGAGCACGAGATAGGGCTGCGCCCCCACCGCCGCGGCGGCCTCCACGTCGCGCAGCGAGTCGCCGACCATCGGCACGCCCTTGAGCTCGATGTCAAAGCGCGTCCCGATCTCGAGCAGCAGGCCGGGCTTGGGCTTGCGGCATTCGCAGTTCGAGTCTGCCGCGTGCGGGCAGAAGAAGATCGCGTCGATCCTGCCGCCGGCCTGGGCGACGGCGCGGTGCATCTCGGTGTGGATCGCGTTCAGCGTCGACATGTCGAACAAGCCGCGCGACAGGCCCGACTGGTTGGTCGCCACCGCGATGCGCCAGCCGCCCTGCGTCAGCCGCGCGATGGCCTCCAGGCTGCCCGGGACCGGCTTCCACTCAGCCGGTGACTTGATGTACTGGTCGCTGTCCTGGTTGATGGTGCCGTCGCGGTCGAGGATCACCAGCTTCATGTTGCGAGCCTCGAAAGATCGGCGACGCGGTTCATGGAAATGCGCAGGTCTCGAAGCAGCGCTAGACGATTTCGCCGGACCTTCTCGTCATCCACCATCACCATGACCTTCTCGAAGAAGGTATCGACGGGAACCTTGAGTACTGCAAAGCTCTTCAGGTAGCCGGTGTAATCGCCTTTCTCATACAGGGGCTTGGCTTTCTCCGAAGCGGCGCGAATTGCCTCGTAAAGTGCGCGTTCGGCCGGATCTGCAAGATCCTTCAATTCCGCGTTAACGGGAGTTTCGTTCTTCGCTTCCGCCTGCTTGAGGATATTCACGATCCGCTTGTTCGCCGCAGCGAGGCTTTCTGCCTCTGGCAGCAACTGAAATGCTTTCACGGCCGCCAATTGTTCCAGGACCACGCTAAGACTCGTCGGGTTCATGCCCAATACGGCGTCGATCTGTAGCGTTGAGAAGCCCAGTTCTTTCAGGTAGCCGGCAAAACGATCATAGACAAACTGCATGAGTTCCACCGGAGCCTGATTCGAGAACGGCTCAAAAGCCGCTTTAGCTAGCTCGTACAGTGATAGGCGTAGTTTGTTCTCGACCAGGATGCGCACCACGCCGAGCGCGGCACGGCGCAGGGCGAAGGGATCCTTGTCGCCGGTCGGCTGCTGGCCGATGCTGAACATGCCCGCGATCGCGTCAAGCTTGTCGGCGAGCGCTACGGCGCAGGAAATTGGCCCCTCCGGGAGGCGGTCGCCGGCGAAGCGCGGACGGTAGTGCGCCTCGATTGCATCGGCCACCGCAGCTGGTTCCTTGTCGTGCAGCGCGTAGTAGCGTCCCATGATGCCCTGCAGTTCCGGGAACTCACCCACCATTCCGGTAAGCAGGTCAGCCTTCGCAAGCTCCGCGGCACGCTCCGCCTGCAGCGCATCGGCGCCGAGCACGCGCGCAATCTTGCCCGCCAGCAGCTTCACGCGCTGCACGCGGTCCAGTTGGCTGCCGAGCTTGTTGTGGTAGACGACCTTGGCGAGCAGCGGGATGCGCTCTTCGAGCCGTTGCTTGCGGTCCTGGTCGAAGAAGAAGCGCGCATCCTCGAGGCGCGGCCGCACCACGCGCTGGTTGCCGCCAATGATGTGGCGCGGATCAGCGACCTGCATGTTCGAGACGATGAGGAATTTCCCGGTCAGTTTGCCGGTGGCGTCGAACAGGGGGAAGTACTTCTGGTTCTGCCGCATAGTGAGGATCAGGCACTCCTGCGGCACTTCGAGGAATGCCTTGTCGAACTCGCCGACGTAGACGCTCGGGTGCTCCACCAGCGCCGCGACTTCGTCCAGAAGAACCTGGTACTCGCCGAGGCTGGCGTTCTGCTTCTTCGCTTCCGCCTGCAGCTGCTTGTCGATCTCGGCCTTGCGCTTGCTGAAATCGGCGAGCACTTTGCCTTCGTCAAGCAATTGCTTCTCGTACGAGTCGGCATCCTTCAGCACAAGACCGGCTTTACCCAGGAAGCGGTGGCCCTTCGTCTTGTCGCCGGATTTCAGGCCCAGCACTTCTCCGGGAATCACCCTGGAGCCATGCAGCAGCACGAGACCATGCGCTGGCCGCACGAATTGCGCTTCGCCCGAGCCCCAGCGCATGACTTTCGGAATCGGAAGCTTCTTCAGGGCCTCCGCGACGATGCCGGCGAGCGCGGCATCAAGCGAAGCGCCTTTGACCGCGACTTTCGCGAAGTAAATCTTCCCCTTCGGGCCGTCGCGCTGCTGCAGGGACGAAGGCTCGATCCCCTGTTTTCTCGCAAAACCAGCGACCGCCTCCGGCTTCGCGCTGACCGGTGGGCCATCGACGTCCTTGACCGAATCGCCGGCGGCATGTCTCACGCCTGGTACAAGAACGGCCAGCCTTCTCGGCGTGGCCAGGAATTGCGGAGATGTGGTCTTCGCAACCAGCCCGTGCGCCTTCAGGCTTTCAAAAATCGAACTTCCGAAGTTCAGCGACAGCACCGCAAGGGATTTCGGGGGCAGCTCTTCGGTCTGCAGTTCGACCAGCAGCGTCGCTTCGCTCACTTCTTCACCATCGGGAAGCCGAGCCGCTCGCGCGATTCGTAGTAGGCCTGGGCGACGGCGCGGGCGAGGGCGCGGACGCGGCCGATGTAGGCGGCGCGCTCGGTGACGGAGATCGCGCCGCGGGCGTCCAGCAGGTTGAAGGTGTGCGAGGATTTGAGGACCATTTCGTAGGCGGGGAGCACGCACTGCGCTTCGATCAGCCTCTTGGCCTCGCCTTCGAATTCCCCGAAATGACGGAACAGCATTTCCGAGTTCGACAGTTCGAAGTTGTAGCGCGACTGTTCGACCTCGTTCTGCTTGTAGACGTCCCCGTAGCTGACGCCGGGCGTCCAGACCAGGTCGTAGATGGAATCCTTGCCCTGCAGGTACATGGCCAGGCGCTCGAGGCCGTAGGTGATCTCGCCCAGGACCGGCCTGCAGTCCAGGCCGCCGACCTGCTGGAAGTAGGTGAACTGGGTGACTTCCATGCCGTCCAGCCAGACTTCCCAGCCCAGGCCCCAGGCGCCGAGCGTCGGCGATTCCCAGTCGTCCTCGACGAAGCGGATGTCGTGCTCCTGCGGATTGATGCCGAGGCTCTTGAGCGATTCGAGGTACAGGTCCTGAATCTCCGGCGGCGAGGGCTTGAGCGCGACCTGGTACTGGTAGTAGTGCTGCAGCCGGTTCGGGTTGTCGCCGTAGCGGCCGTCCTTGGGCCGGCGCGAAGGCTGGACGTAGGCCGCGTTCCAGGGCTCGGGTCCGATCGAGCGGAGGAAGGTGGCGGTGTGGAAGGTGCCGGCGCCCATTTCCATGTCGTAGGGCTGCAGCAGGACGCAGCCACGCTTGTCCCAGAAGCTGTTGAGGTTGAGGATGAGCTGCTGGAAGGTGAGCATGCGCCGGCGAATTTTACCGGGAGCGTCCGCGCAACGCGACGAAGGCCAGCGCCAGTACCGCGAGCACGACCGCCGGCCAATCGCCGAAGCGCACGTAGGGCGTCGCGCCGGCGTAGCCGCGCACCTCGAACTCGATGCGTCCCTGCTCGAACTGCTTCATGCGCTGGCGCACGGAGCCGTCGGGCCAGATCGCCGCGGTGATGCCGGTATTGGCCGCGGTGAGGTAGACGCGGCCCGTCTCCAGGGCGCGCATCCGCGCGATCTGCAGGTGTTGCGCGGGGGCGAGCGAATCGCCGAACCAGGCGACATTCGACACGTTCACCAGCAGCGTGGCCTCGGGCAGTTGGCGGGTGAGTTCGGCGCCGTAGGCGTCCTCGTAGCAGATGTTCAGCGCCACGCGCTGCCCGGCGATCGCCATCGGGCGCTGGTCGGCCCTGCCGCGGGTGAAATCCGACAGCGGGATCGACAGCACGCGCACGATCCAGCCGAAACCCGGCGGCACGAATTCGCCGAAGGGCACGAGGTGCACCTTGTCGTACCTGGCGCCGGGCGAGACGCCGAGGCTGACGACGCTGTTGAAGTATTCGCCGGCCGCGCTGCGCGCCGGGACGCCGAGCAGCAGGTCGCCGCCGTTGCGCACGGCCGCCGCATTGAGCCGCTCGAGGTAGTCGGGCGCGACCAGGTCGAGGAAGCGCGGCACGGCCGTTTCCGGCAACACGGTCAGCCGCGCGTTGCCGGCCTCCGCGAGGCGCGCGTAGGTTTCGAGCGTTCTCTCGTAGCGCGCGGGATCGAACTTCATTTCCTGAGGCACGTTGCCCTGCACGAGTGCGACACGCAGCGGCTCGCCAACCGGCGATGTCCACTCGATGCCGCGCAGCCCGAAGCCGCAGGCAAGCAATAGGACCAGGGCGCTCGCGGCGATCCAGCGCGAGCGCCGGCGCCCGATGCACCAGATCAGTCCGGCCGCCACGGCCATGGCGAGCGTTACCGCATACACGCCGCCAAGCGGTGCGTATCCGGACAGCGGATCGGCGATCGCCGTGTAGCCGAGCGCGAGCCAGGGGAAACCGGTCAGGAACCAGCTGAGCGACCACTCGACCAGCATCCACGCCGCCGGAATTCCCAGAACGGCCTGCAGCGCCGGCTTTGCCGTGCCGCCATGCGCGATGCGGGCCTGGATCCAGCCTGACAACGCGGGAAACAGCGCAAGGAAAGCGCACCAAACGAACGTCGCGAAAGCCGCGAGCGGCATTGGCATGGCGCCAAAGCGATGCAGGCTCACGTACACCCAGGACGCGCCGGCGCCGTAGAGTCCGAGGCCGAAGAGCCATCCGATCCGGAACGCGATCGCCGGGGAAGCCGCGCGCATCCAGAGATGCACCAGCACCACCAGCGCCGCCAGTGTGGCGGGAAAGAAGTCAGCCGGGGAAAAGCCGAGCACCGCGGCCGCGCCCGCGACGAAGGCGGATATCGCGGAAATCAGGGACAGTCCACGATTTCCTGGTTCTTGGGGCCGGAAATCATGGACTGTCCCTGATTTCCTCACGCCTTGGGTTTCTCGACGATCAGCGTATAGACGCGCCGGCTGTCGGCGCGCAGCACCTGGAACTTGAGCCCGGCGATGGACAGCGACTCGCCGCGCCGCGGCAGCCGGCCCAGGTGCGCGATCACCAGGCCGCCCACCGTATCGTGCTCCTCGTCCGGAAACTCGGCGGCAAAGGCGGCGTTGAAATCGGCAATCTGCGTCAGCGCCTTGACCCGGAAGCGCCCGCCCGGCTCGGGCAGGATGTTGTCGCTCGCCTCGTCGAAGTCGTACTCGTCCTCGATGTCGCCGACGATCTGCTCCAGCACGTCCTCGATGGTCACCAGGCC
>CXWL01120733.1_pt1 | contig 50030 bp, 60 predicted proteins | sample 590931 | NCBI WGS metagenome assembly CXWL01 (sample SAMEA3498368, study PRJEB10139) | groundwater metagenome | biome: water well; material: biofilm material | place: Germany | collected 2015-04-27 | reverse complement strand
CATAGCATCAGGGATGATACGAATCACCTCATCTGCTGCCTTTTGTCCTGCCTTGTCCATATCGAAGACAAGGATGATTTCCTTAAAGGTTTTCCGAATGTCCTTGATTACCTTGCCAAGCTCTTTAGCAGCACTACTGCTGCCATGAGCGAGACTAACAATAGCAGGACATAAGTCAGCATAGGCTGTACCTTTGTTATGATCTTTAAAGATTTGGAATAGAGCAACTGCATCCAACTCACCTTCTGTAATGAATAGCTTTTTACCACCTGTGGCAATAGCCTTATCCCAACCAAATAGCTCAACATCTTTAATATCTCCTACGCTCCACATTCTCTTATCTTCAATGAGGCGCACCTTATATCCAGTAATCTCACCATCCTTTTTATAAGGATAATAGTGGGTTACTGGCGTTACTCCATCTTGTTCAGAGACACCAATCTTTACACCAAAGTATTCAAGGGATTCCCGACGCAGTGAGCGATCTTTCAGATCACAGGTGGCGTATTCATGGATTTCCTGAATCTCAGCATCAATCTGCTCCTTCGTTTTTACCAGTCGTACAGGCTTATATCCAGCAGGCTTGTCACCGTATGGGTCAGGGACGTGTGTATTACAAGCAAAGCAATGGCCGTTGTACGTACCATCGTCTGCTTGAAACACTTGCAAGCCGTTCTGAGATTGGCACTTATCTGTGTTATGTGGTAATTTCTCTATACATTTAGCCATCTACTTCCTTTACAATTTCCACTTCTGTAGATGCACCAATATGAACAGCCTTACCTTGTTCATCTAGACAATATGAATACATACCATCAATATGACAAAATAGAAGTGTTCGTCCTTCTAATAGGATTTTTGTATTCCTAGGAACCTCGTAAAGTTTCATTTCTTTTCCTTAAACAATGCTGCCACTTGTGGCTGTTTCACATACACCAGAGCTTCCACTTTGTTAATAAACTCTTCAAGGTAGGTACGATTACCTACAGCATCAACCCCTACACGCATACGAGCGTAGTCATCAAGACTGTCCAAACATTCTCTTGCCGCTGTAATACTCTTGTCCCAATCACGAATATCAATTTCTGAAATCATCATACCCCTTTCAACTGTTTAGGAGGAATAATAGGAACGTCCACAGAAATACGAACATCCCCATTACCACAGGTAATAGAAACCAGATATGCACCTCTGGTTCGTTGTTCCACTTTCACATCTTTCAGTTCCATTCCGAGATTGCCACAGCCTATTTCAGCCATTTTAGCATGGTGTGCTTGGGTGGGCACAACAAAGGAATTATTACAGGCCACAAGAGCCATACAAGCCATTAGGATGGCAACTAATCGTTTCATGGGAGCACCCCCCAAAGGTAAACAACAACACTAGTAACCATTAAACCAAAACCAATTAGAAACCCTCTAGCTGACCACTTACTTACATGCTTATTAGAATCATATCCTTTAGAGCCGTCTACAGCACCAATAATAAGACATGAAACAAATAACAACAAACCAATTGAAAACATATTAATCTTCCTTAAATTCGTTAATGATAGCAACCATATAATCTTCCACTGTAACACCTTCTAATGAGGGGGCGCTATTCACCTCAATAATAAAATGTTCATCGGTGTGAGCATTGTAAGCTACATCCACCCCTACAATATCAGAATCCGTCACCCTAGATGCCAGAATAGCTGTGGTGAGAATATCAGGAGGAATACGACCACGAGGGAGACAATACACATATCCATTCTCTGCATTACGAATACGTGCCTCACCTCCTTCAAACCCCTTCTTACGACGCTTCTCACGCACATTAACAACTTTGCCACGAAAGAGGTTGATACGATATTCCAACGTCTTCTCACGATATTCCACGTAGACAGGGGCATCTACAAGATCATCAGCCTTATCGGCAATGACAATCCCATGACCCTCTTGACCACGAAGCAGCACACGACAAAGGACAGCCTTGATACCCCCTCCTTGCATCATTTGAGAAACAACCTCTTTTGATTCACTAAACCAAGGAAAGTTCAATCCATTTTTACGAAAGAATTTATATTGATGAAGTTTATCTCTTCCATCCCCATAGCGAATATGTTGACGATTGGGCATCACTTTATCACTACGCCAAACCTTATATCCGAGATGGAGTTCTAAGACATTAGCCAAGCGTATAGCAGACCCTGAATGTACATCAGTACATAAGATACGAAGATTAAGCATTAGACAGCCTCATTTGGAAAATCAACACCCATTTCAACCACATCATCAAAGATAATTCTGGCAGGTTTTAGGGGTTTCACTTTTATCCTTCTCTCCATACGCACTTTGTCTTTCATTGCAGCAGCTACACGCCCGTATTCTTTAAGGAGGGCTGAATTAAATTCGCCAGCAGTGAGGGCACGCTGACCGCGATCTCTACGAAGAGTTGTAATGGTCTCCATATTTCTATGTGCTCTTATAGCACATTGATCTTTTTGTGCAACAGTAAGTTCAATGTCATCAACTCCTAATTCAGCTCGGATTTTTGGAGCCTCTTCCGGCTCCCGTAAATCTTCTTTCTTAGTCTCTTTCTTTCTTGCAAAAGCGAAAGGAAGGTCAATAGATAAAGAGAAATTTCTCTGAATATCGTGAACAAGTTCGGGATACTCAAAATGCTTTGCGCAATCACCAAGTACAGTGTTAAAGAATTTACCAGCATCTTCAGCGATATATAGATTATATATCTCAGTGGGTCCAGAAAATTTCTTTGCAAACTCTCGGATATTCAATAAACTATTACACCACATGACGATCTTATCCGTATCCATATTACCCTTCATGGCACGAAATTCCAGACTTCCATATTTACCTAATGCTTCCACATTAATGGCAGCATATCTCATTTTATTATTCTGAATTTTATTAATAAATAATTCGCCTCCAGAGAACATCTTAGAAAGTGTTTCCATCATCCCCTCTGCATCAGCAAGACGTAAGCAGAAACGGTTGCCTTTACGCTCTTCTCCACATAAGTTCATCAACGGTTCCTCAATTAAAAGGTAGGTGTAGATGGCATTAAGAAGTTGATTGTAGGTGAGGTCTTGCACGTTTAAATGTACATGCACACTTGTGCGGAAGCTAAATTTAGGCTTCGCCTCATTATATTTAAACATTTTATGAAGATAAAGAAGTCGAGTTTCTACCTCTTCTAAATTACAAGGACCAGCAAAGATGTATTCCTGTCCTCCACGTAAAGAGTTATCTATCTCGGTCTTCCAGCCATCAGTGAAGACTGCTGGGAGGTTCTCACCCTCCACTTCAATTTCAACACCAAAATCGCCGTCTGTCTGATTAAGAGCAAGAAATTCCAATAGTTTTTTCATGATTACCTTCTAAGAGGATGGAAAGATGTAAGAATTCAGGATTAAAGACAATATCTTTAACATTAGTAGACACAGTAGCAGTACCAACTTTCTGAATTTTATAGAACACATTGCCTAAATTGTCAACAGCAAATTGCCTATCAAATGCACAAGCCGACTTGTGCTCTCTAGCTTGTGCTAATGCTTCAGCTAAACTTGGATATGTATTACTAAATACATCTGCAAATGCTTTATCTACAAGGCTCCTTGCTTTGTCTATCGTATCGTAAATATCTTTTGGATAATGTACAGGAAGAGTTCTAATTACTAAATTTTCACAATTGATTCCGATGTTCATTCTACGAACAGGAATTCGTGAAAGATGAAGAACACTATTACAGATATTAATCATTCCCAATCTAAATACAGGAGCCTTGAAATTCTCCAAACTAAAAGGCACAGCACTCTGTTTACCTGTAGCAATGTGGGTAATACTACATCGAGAAGCAACATCTACATCCCTAACAAAAATCAATTCCCCTTTATAAAGGACTAAATTTCTGTGATATTGTTGGATAATGTCGTCACGAGAGAGTTTTTCAACTACTTCAGCCATAGCAAACCTCAAGATTTTCAGCTTTGATGATAGCACGAGCTTTCGTCAAATCACTGGTGTTAATGATTTCTTGAATGTCTCCATACTTGTCAGCCAAGCAACCACCAGCCATTACAGCTTCAACACCTTTGATGATGTTGCGATAGACCCAGCGTTGGAGCTTCTCACTCTTGAGCCAAGCATTTGATAGGGTGCGATACTCAACACCATAAGGCTTGTAACGAACAGCACCGCCTTTGCCGTACATGCTACGACGTTCTGTGTCAGCATCATATTCAAGACTAGCCAAGCCAAGACGGAAATCCATTTCCTTAGCAATCAGATTGCAGTTATTACGATGATCTGGATCATCAATGCTCTCACCATTAGTCCACCCAATGTGGACATGACCAGCAGCAGTACGCATTGGACGATTGCCATCAGGACGAGAATTAACATCACCAGTCCAAGCATTATAATCAGGCTCACAGCCAAGCTCTAAGGCCGCTGCTGGCTGTTCTTTCATGTGTTCAATGGTGAAATGAGCAACCGGACTAATCACAATCTCGTAGGTTGGAACCATACGTGCCATTTGACCTAGCACATCATTAACGTTGATACAGAATTCATCCTCCGTAGCAGCAGGGTCAATGTTAAACTCCAGAGCCATACCATCTACTTGAACAGCGCCATTTCGTACACGCTGAGGGTTATGTTTATCACCCTTGATAAGACCAAAAGCACTACGAAAGACACCATTCTGCTTGACAAACACTTCAGGGTCGCAACCCACGAGAATCTTGGACATGATTTTCCTTAAATAACAGACATTAATTTTACACCGTTGTACTCCGCTGGGAGATTGGCGCAACAGTTTCCACACAACACTTCACCATCTGGTGTGAGTTTATTACCAGTGTCGTCTGGATAAACTCTATCAAAGCAATTACAGCAAGTTGAATATTTAGCAGACCACTCCTTTTTAGTAAACAAACGGCGACCAGCGCCCATATACAACAGAAGACTCTCATCATCTTCAACACTTCTGCCTAACAAAATAGTACTAGGAAGAACTCTAGCACCATGAGGAGAAACTTTAAAATACTCCCCTTCAGTTGGACTATTGACAAATCCACTGACAGTTCCAACAATCTCTCTACCAATCATCAGACCAAATTGATCTTGCCTACGCAAGTATAAACGAACTGGATGCTGAGGATCAGCAACATCCATTAATGTCACATATCGAGAACCTTGTTCATCAATACGACTACCAGTAATTTCAAATGTACGCTCTTTAGCGCATACATAAGAGGCAATGGTTCCTGCGGAGATAACCGCAATAGGGTTCTTCACCAATGTCAACTTAGATTTACGCTTCTCTTCTTTAGAAAGGGTTGTCACTCCCCCCCCACTTACCAAATGAGTTCCTCCATGCTTGTGTAAAAAACTACCTTGCTGGACATGACCTCCATACTTATTTGCATCATAAACAGGAGTGACATATGTGCTAGGAGCATCTTTTACACGAGGTTTATTAATCTTACGATCTTGACCAATGTTAAAAGAAATATGCTTATCAACAGCAGTTGTCCAAATATCTCCATACACAATGTTGTGCTTATTACATGCAACTTCCAACATCCATTTCTCAGACGCCCAAAAGAGTGTTTTAGCATCGAGAGAAGATGTGAGCCAGATTGGACGTTCCTTATTACGAAGGAAGTTTAATGTTTCATCAGCCTTATCCCACCAAACAAGGCTCCAAGCCCCTTGAATAAGTTTGAGAGCATCTGCTAATCCGTGCTTATCCATGTGATGATAAAGGTTTTCACTATCCACCTTATATTTATCATTGTCATCCAAACGCCATTTACCTTGCAATGTACCATTATGTACACCAACAAGAGATGGAAATTCAAATGGATGGGCTGTTGCTTCAGAGACACCACCAACAGTGGCATAACGATTATGACCAATGATAGCTCGGTTGGCGCCCTTCAAAGCTTCTGCATATTCTTGACTATTCAGCAGATAGAAAGGATCGCCCATCTTTTTGGCAACATTAACTTTAGCGTTATGATTAACAACAGCAATACCTGTACTATCTTCTCCACGAATTGAATCGAGGATTAATAATGTACGTACTGCATCCTCTTCTTTTTTACCTAGGAAGCCAGCAGCTCCAATCAGTCCACACATTAGATTTTCTCCACAGATTTCAATTCACCAGATTCACCGTCAAACACAATAGCAATATTGTGGTCAAAATCAGGATTTCCTAAGAAAGCCGTACTACCTTCCCCCTTAACAACACGGAGCGTAACGCGACAATCTGGCTTTGGCTCAGGTTTGACACGATAGTCGTTTTCCGAACTCCAACAAGGCTGAAGTCCTCCACAATCTCTCCAATAATTCTGACCTTTATATGACCATTCAATCTTTGCACCATCAGCCCATGCCTTAATCACAGCAGCATGTTTGTGAGGGGTTTTGATATGAGTTTCATTAACTTCAGGTTTGCAACCACAAGAATCTTGAGAACATTTAATAGTACACATACCAATCTCCTACAAATTTATGTAATATTCAACGATGGCATTCTCTGCTTCATCGGTAATCCTTGGACCAGAATTAGCCTCAAGGATACGAAAATCTTTCTTGGTGTTGGCAACAACATCAAAGCCAACATAATCAATACCTAATGCTTTGGCAGCACGAATACAGTGATCGTCCATATCTTCAAAGCCTTTTTTGGGCTGGACATTGAAATACCAGTCTCCCTCTTTCTCTGCCTTGAAATAGCGCCCGACAACAGCACCCTTAAACACCATAATCCGATACTCGAATTTATGTTCAAAGTATTCCGAGAACAATGCACCATCAGGAATTTGTCCATTATTTTCATGGTAATCAAGCCCTTCTGCCTTACGGCCATCAATTTTACTACGTACAACAACAGTTTCCCAATGCTTGGGAATATCTTGCTTACGTGTACAATATTCTACTGTATTGCATCCAGCTTTTTTAAGAATATCAAAAGTGATTGTCTTATTGACACAATTAGCCACCGCAGCAGCAGAATTGATACGATTGGGATGGTTACAAGCAGCACTGGCGCCATAAGAAAACACATGAGTGTAGCCAGCACGAATACTAGGGACACCATCTTTATTAATGTTAAAAACATCCACTTTCGCCCCATTTAATCGAAGAGCATTAGCAAGAATCTTACTGGAGATTCCTGCTACGTAGTGAATAATTGCAATTTTCATGACTTATTCCGGTTTATAACAAGTATTTTCAGTCTCAAATTCACCCGTAAGAGGGTTGTGGTTGATAACTTGAGAGGTGAGAACAGGGCCATTATTACTCACGTTATCCATACCAGGATGATTGATAGGGATGATGATAGCACGCCGTCCTACAACAATTTGATTGTGAGGATCAGATACATAATCAACAACGGGCTTGATTTTCATTTCATTTCCTTAACTGGTCTGCCCTGAGAGACTCGAACTCCCGACATGCAAGGTAGAAGCTTGCTGTTCTATCCAACTGAACTAAGGGCAGGATTATTTATTCACCTATAGCGGGAATGGTGAGGAGCAAGCACCATCAGGAACTTTTTCATCCTTAGCAAGAGATTCAAACGAATCAACTTTTGCTAATTTATTAATTTTTGTAGCCATAACAGCCCTTAAGCAGCCACTGTAGAGAAGAACCGAGAAAGAAGAGAATCAAAATACTTCCTCATTCCTGCATATTCAACAGAATTGAATTCAGGATGGGGCTGGAAGCACAAACATTTAGTGTGCTCATAATAAACCACCTCAATGTCTTCTTTAGATACATCTTTCTTGAACACTTTACCATCATACCATTCACGAGAGCCTCCAAGGCTGCTAGAAGCCACCAGAAGTGCCCTAGGAGATGGCATAATCATTTGGTGATGGGTAGATGAGACTAACACCACTTCACCTGTCTGAAGGTCTGTAATTTCATGGGGGGCTGTGTGATTCTCCACATGCTGATACATACGTCCACCAGACATTACATTGAGAAATTGACCACCACGGCAGATGCCAACCATGTTGATATTCAGACGAATACATTCATGGAACACTTTAGCTTCTACTTCATCCCTTCTAGGGCTGTTGGATGTGTAGAGGTGCTTATGATCGCCATACAGGTCTGGAGAAACATCAGCACCACCAGTGAAACAAACTAAATCAGCATCGTGATAAGACTGCGTGATAGCACAACCAAGGGCAGCAAACATTTGGACGTATGGATACGAACCATCAACAACAAATACTTTCATATTATTCCTTAAAATTTATTAACAAGAGGCTCTAAGACGGTGGCAAACGTTAGCAAAGCTTCCATCGTAACAGCTTCACTTTTAGCACCAAAACCTGCCGGCTTAATCAGTGAATTGGTAAGGCGTTCCTTAAAGAATGTATTGATAGAGGTTTCTCCTGGCTTTGCATAAGAGGCTGCCCATGCAGCAATTGTGAAATTATACCCATTTGAGCTTTTATTATAAGCCTTTTTATCTTTCGTAAGGAAATACCCTTCCCGAAAGAATTTAAAGGTTTGTTCAACTTCCATGCTGTCGTGCATTGACTTATGGATGTTGTCAAATCCTACAAATTTCATATCCGAGGATACACAATAAGAAAGAAGATAACAAACATTCCCACTAAATCCCTTCTTACGAAGGATAGTGAAGAGATGAAGACGCTCGTGATATTCACTACCTTCACGTAATTGATTACAAGCCCCAATGATTTCTTCAATTGGCCTGTCTGAATTGTAGACAACTCCGTTTTGTAATGCTGCTTCCACGCCTTGCCTGATAAAACAATTACTACGTGGGCCTTCATTCATCACATAATTTATCCAATCCCTATATTGCTCTTCTTTTTCTTTTAGTTTAGGATTGTGAACAAGATGATAAGCTATGTCATCAATCAGTGCCACTCTACCTTCATTACCGGCAATTGATGCATGGCAATGTGGATTGGGGTTGTAATCCACATTATCTTTATACACAATCGCGTAACAAGACACTCTGCCATCAATAGGAGCAATTTTCTTCAAATGCTCCCTTGCTTCCATATACATTGCTTTTCTTGCAATTTCAGTTCTCTTATTGAATGCTTCAGCCTCATCTTTTTTAGCCTTTTTCTCAGCTTCAATCTTAGTTGCCAAATCCTTAGCAGCCTTGTCTTTATAAGCTTTGATGATAGCTGGTGTGGCTTTCTTGAATCTACCTACTACGTAGTTTACACTGTTACCAGCTTCATTAATGATTGTTACGCACTTCTCTGTACAACCTTTAACAAGATAGATTCCACCTTCAACGATGTCACGCTTCCCTGTTACATCAAAGCAAATAACTTTATCACCATTCTTATATTTAATTTTCATTTGGGCTGGTTCTTTTGCTTCATCTGGAATAATTTCAACAGGAACTGGCTTAACGTCTCCATCATTAGCAATGTCAAAACCTTCTCCTGTGAAGGAATATTCTTGATATTTATTGCCTTCATAATCTTCTGGAAAGTTTAGATGACAAAAATATGGTCCAGATTCACCAATACACTTTCTGATAATTGCTTTAGTCCCAAGCAATATATCCATTTGCGGCGAGGCCCATGTATTATCCTTACGGGCAATAATTACTTCATCTCCAATTTTATAATTCATTTCATATCCTTTTGTCGAATAACGACCTAAATTCCGATATAAGAGAATTTAACTATCTCTTTACCGGGGGCAAGTATATATATATATTATTAATATACATAAGAGCGAACGAATGTGAGCCTTATGCATACACTTAGAGCGGATGATAGCTGAGCTATAGTGAATAGCTTGCACTGATAAGCGCGTAATTGAGAATAGACAACTCCCTCTTCTCTTTCATTCCAATACGTGTAGCCTCTCTCACAGCGTAGCGTATCAGATTGATTTGTCCTACTGACATATCTAGCTCCAAAGATAGTCAATAAACTTATCTAGTGCGACTGCAAAGATGCATGCAAGTACCAACAGAACTAAACCCAACAGAGCATTTTCAAGAACGAATTCCATGATATTCCCCTTGCGTAAGTAAATCGGAAACAGGAAAAGAGAGCACACTCCTAAGAATGTCCTCCCTTTTATTGTTTACTTTGCCCGATTAAGATGGTCAACAAGGACCACAGCATGTCCTTCACTTTCTATAGGACAAATGACAACCCCATGAGGGTCATATATCCAACAGAAAAATTTACCATAACGATAAACTGTCTTGTATGAATACATACGTTTTCCTTGTGAATGGTAATAACTCTTGTCGATAAATGGTATGTTTACCGATAGATGGTGGTGGGGGTAGTGAGACTCGAACTCACACTCCTAAGAGGCGGGGTTTAAATCCGCTACGGCTACCAATTACGTCATACCCCCATGAACATAAAACATACAAAAGAGATTTTAGAACCTATTGTCCTTTCCTCTAGATCATACGCTCAATGTCTTAAAAAGCTAGGTCTCAAATCTGCTGGTGGTAACTTCAAACACTTACAACGTAACATTGATAAATTTGGTATTGATATTTCACATATGAAACATCAAGCATCAAATTCAGGTGTTGAGTTGAAACCTTTTGAAGGTTTAAACACTTCCCTTTCAATTAAAAAAAGGTTGATAAAAGAGTTTGAACATAAATGTAATAGGTGTGAACTCACCACATGGTTAGACCAACCTATTACATTAGAGCTTGAACATATCGACGGTAACAATCGGAACAATTCAAAGGACAATCTCCTTTTACTCTGCCCCAATTGTCACAGTCAAACACCTACTTGGCGTAATCGCAAGAGGGCTTAGACACACATTTTATTGTATGTGCCAGTGTTCATAGCACGATGACGAAAGAGGGAAGTGACAACGGTTTCCCCGTCAACAATCTTTTTGTTGACAGGATTAAAATTTGGAGCATCCAATTCTTGAGCTGTTTTCATGCTCAATTTGGCATTCCAGTCCAGTTCATTGGACAGGCCGGCTTTCCCATGCAAGGCTTTGGAAACATGGTCGCCGATGATAGCGCCTTTCGCTGTATAGGCGCTAGCCTTCACCTTAATATTTTCAAAGGCAGCACGGATGGTAGTAGCTTGGATGTGAGTTGTACGCATGAGAAATTCCCCTTAGAACATGGCAATATTGCCTACCTAACACAAACCATAAGCCAGATTCACTGGCCTACAGTATGGGCTAACCATAATGTCAATTATGTTGTATTCTGGCACGACGGGTTGGCCTATTAAAGAGTTTATGTATAGCTAACGCTACATGGCAGTTCCCTTCCCCGTTCTTGGGAGTTATATGGTTTACATGGCAACAGAGGCACATGCCGGGCATTGACTAAACATGGCCCGTGGTAAGATGATAGCTCGCGCTACTTCATAGCCCCCTATTTCTAAGGGGCTACAAGGTAAGGCGGGATGATTACATAGGTGCTTCGCCAACCATTTCCATCGGTGTTATGACAGTTTCCTCTGTTACTACCTCTTCATAACCCATTTCTTCCATCACCGTAATGATGGATTCTGTGGCGATTCCGCCCTTGATGATGGCCCGCATCACATCGGCCTGAGAGAAACCAGACTTGCCCGCTTTCTTCAGATAACCTTTGATTCCATCGGTAACAGCGTCCAATGTAAATTCCTTGGACGTAATAACAATGTTACGGTCAGCCCACGACCAAATGTTGTTCATTGGGTCTTCGAGAAAAGCCATGCTTTTTACATAAGCATCATCATAACGCTTTTTGCTTTTCTTTGTGAAGGCTCCCAGCACATCATCAAAAGAGAATCCACCGAACGTAGTGAAATATTCGATTGCCACTTTCTTATTGACAGGAGTGAGGATTCCAATGAGCTTATTGACATACATCACGTCACCAGTGATGTGCCATGCTTCCAACACTGTCCGGCTAAGGACTTGAAGCTCTGCCTTTGTCACTTTCTCACTACCTGCAAGGGTAATAAGGGCAGCGCCGAATGCTGCTTCAAATACGGCTTTATCAAATGCTTTCATGATGATTTCCTAAAGTACGAATTAAGGCCAAAATCAGCCGGGATTATCACGCTTACAGCGTAATCCATAGGATTTGGGATTCCTACAGATTGCCCTTTAAGCAACACCTTTCCCCTTATCACCTGCTTGGCGTTTTCTTGCAATCACTTTTAAAACTATAGGAATACACGGGTGTCCATGTATCCGAAGGGAGTGTTAAAGCATGATAGCGGTACTAGGGCTAAGCATCATAAGGGGAAAGTATGGATTTTTAAAAAGCAAATATATCCGGGTGTAATTAGACGCACTTAAAAAGTCTGCGTTTTCCATGCCCATTTTCATCCATATGAATAGAGATAATTTAAGCCATATCGTTATTTACCAGTTAAGGGTTTATGTATGGTTTCAATCTCAGACCGTGATTAGCGGGATTAGTCCATCATATTCCTAATTGAGACAACATTGGAGAATAGCAAAGCTAGCCCATTCGATCACCGAATAAGGCTAGCCCGACTACCACGACACAATGCAGCGGCTTTAGGGGCAACAATGGCATATATCAGAATACTGACATTAACCGGATATAAGTTTTTAAGGGGCAGACACTATCGCTAGTGTCTTAAGGCGCTACGCGATGATAGCGCCTTGCATCCATTATAGGCACGTCCTAGGTATTGTGTCAAGCCCTATTTACGATCAAAGATCAAGGGGTGAATTGTTAATCCCTTTACAGCCTCACAGCATACATAAAAGGCAAGTCATTAAGACTAGCTAGGACAAGTTGTTAATGGACAATGAACCCGGAGGTTCGCTCGGTTGCGATGAACCGATATCGAATAGTCTCACGAAAACAATAACCTACGCAAGTGTAGGGCTATTAATAGTTTTCTAGCTTGTCCACATGACTGAATGATAGCACGGATGTATATCTATATAGAGGGGCATGAAAACATGACAATCTTTAGGGAAAACATGATAGCTAAGCCCCTCAATAACAGCCAACAAAAGGGCTATGCACCATTATGGTGATTTGGGCTTAAAAGGGCCATTACAGCCGACTTATTGAATAACTAGGGCGGGTATGGCTTGAATCAAAAACGGATGCTCTAAGGCACCATACAAGCTGTTTAAATGGCTGTGGATGACTCAAATCCTGCTGTGGATAACTCATGGCGTATGAATAAGGAAGTGCATTGTTATATGTGAATGGCATATATAAGGATGTAAGGCATTGGTATTACATATAGAACGTTAGCTGACGCTAACAATGCCGTAGGCGTATTAGATGTATACGCATAGCCTATATAGATACTATGCTATATATATTGTAGTGATGATGTGTGTATTGATACTGGGGAGGATATGAATGTAATGGGGAGTGTTCATTACAACCATTATGTCCATATTATGACTAACCAGTATTTATATTGAACTATTCAGTATTTATTATGACTACTAGGTGTAAATCAGTACTATTCAGGCACTATGTGGGCATATAGCCTAGATTTGTACTGGCTAGTAGGCTAGGGGTAGGCAGGGGGGTTGATCTAGGTGCACTATGTGCATTGCACCTCATAAATTTCTCATAAAAATTATCAAGTTTAGGAAAAGGAACACTCAGTACACCCTCAGTTTTCACTTCCTCCTTGCTATAAGAGATTGATAAGACGTATGCTTCGCATACATATAGGATTAATGTGTTCCGCAAGGAACGTAATAAGAATAATTATTAGGAAAGAGTATGCGACAGCATGAATAAATTTTTTAGAAAGAAAATATGGCTAAACTAAGTCTTTCAAAACCTACATCTGGATATAATTTAGCTGCTATAAATGCTAATTTTACAGCTATTGAAGCAGAATTTCAAGATAAGGTGTTATATAGAAATAATCCAGTAGGGGAAGCGAATACATTACAAACAGATGTAGATGCTAATGGTAAAACCATTTATAATCTAGATACGTTAGTGGTATTGAACAATCTATCTATTGGTGGAGTGGATTTAGGTGCTAAATTAGCAGAAGCGTCTGCTAGTGCATTAGCTGCTGAGGCTTCCGCTACTTCCGCTAGTGCTAGTGCTAGTGGTGCAGATAGTAGTGAAGCTAGTGCATTAAACTATTCTAATAGTTCTGCTGCTTCCTATGCGCTTGCAGCAGCTATTGCAGCCGCTCTTGCTTCTGGATCAATTGGATTTGATGCAGCAGCTTACGACTGGGGAAGTGTAGCAGATGCAACAACATATTTTAATCGAGATTTTGGTCTCATTGTTTAAGGAAAAAGAATGGCAACAGAAGTAAGACACCGTAGAGGGACAACAGCACAACATGCTACTTTCACAGGGGCAATCGGAGAAATTACAGTAGATACAGATAAAGATACAGTTGTTGTACATGATGGAATTACTGTCGGAGGATTTCCTCTTCTTACAGTTGCTGCCAGTACCGCAACTGCTATTATCAATACCCCATCCGGCAATATCTCTGCTACGACAGTGCAAGCAGCAATTAATGAACTGGATACAGAGAAGGCTAAATTAGGAGCAAATAGCGACATTACCTCGTTGACAGGCTTGACTACCCCTGTCAGCCTGATTGCACTCCGCTCTTATCTGTCTGGCTGCACCCTGTCGACAGTTGGAAGTAGTACAACGATGGGTATTTCCGCTGGAGTGGCGATGGATTCGACAAACTCCTACCTGATGCAGCTTTCTGCAATTGCCAAGACTACAGGTGCCTGGGCGGTTGGTACAGCGGCTGGCGGTATAGACACTGGGACCATTGCCAACAACACAGGTTATCACTTCTTTGTGATTCGCCGTCCGGATACGGGCGTTGTGGATGCCCTGTTGTCGCTGAGCGCGACAGCTCCCACAATGCCAGCCAATTATACACAGTTCCGGCGCATCGGCTGGGGAAGAACAAACGGTTCTGCGCAATGGACCTCTTTTGTGCAGGATGGTGATTTCTTCCAGTGGGCCGCTCCTACTGTCGATGTAAATCTGGTATCGGCTGGGACTGCCGCAGCAACAAGAACTCTCACTGTGCCAACTGGCGTTAATGTTCGCGCAGTCTTGAACGCGCAAATGTCTGCCGGTGGCGGCGGCGAGATTCTTTATATCTCTGATCTTGCTGTGACCGACCAGGCGCCAACGACCGCAGCAACGTCTCCAATTAACACGATGTTCACTGGAGCAAGCACAACAACTTCCGCTCAGGTGATGGTCCGGACAAATATTTCCGGGCAGGTTAGAACCCGCCAAGCGGTTGGCGGCGCGACTGAAACCTTCCGTATGGCAACCGTTGGATGGTTCGATACCCGAGGCAAAGACCAATGAGCAAAATAGTATTCATCGGCGACAGTATCACCAAAGGCACCAGCTACGGCGGCGTCACGACTACCGATACCTTCGCCTACAAAATCGGTGTCGCCAATGGCTACGCGCCGGCTGACATCATCAACAAGGGCGTCAACAGCGACACCAGCGCGGGTGTGCTGGCGCGGCTTGGTACTGACGTGATTGCGCTCGCTCCAGACGTATGCGTTTTGATGGTCGGCGTCAACGACTGGTGGACAAACGTGACACTGCCCGCGTACACGGCCAACATGACCGCCATCGTCACGCAGGTCAAGGCCGCAGGTATCAAGCTGGTCATCATGTCGTCAAGCGTCCAGCGCGGGCCGACTGCAGACTTCTTCAGCTACAAGAAATATTTGCAATCGGTGGAGGGCTTGGCTGCGCAGAACAGCGCCCCCTATGTTGACCTGTACCGGGAAATGTGCGCGGCGAGCCTGTACCTTGATGGCACTGCGTTCCTGGCGCTTTACGCTGATGTGGTTCACTTGTCGATTGCTGGGCACCAGTTCGCGGCAGACCTTGCCGCCCGTGCGCAGTTCGCCACGGTGTTTTCTGCCATACCCTCGATCTCGCAGATACAGAAGATACAGGACCTGAGCATAGCCACCGCCGACTACCTGCTGAATCTCCAAAATCCCGAGAGCTTGGCAGCAATTGCTTCCGCCCGCGCCGCCCTACTATGACTGCTTGGTAAACATACCAAGAGTCCACATATTTCTAATAAATATTTTCAATACACTCAGAACTACCAGATTAATTGAGATTGTATTAAAATTCAGTAATAAAGGTAAATGAATTGAATATAGAATCACATACACTATTAGAAGTAACAGCAAAATCAATACCCCCTACTATTCTTACAGTTTGGAGTTTTTGGGGGTTTACACTAAATGAGTGGGCAGCAATTGCTGCTATTGTTTATTCTGGTCTCATGATTATCTTCCTATTAAAAGATAGGTTTGAGAAATGGAGAAAAGAAAGAAATGAATCAAGCAAATAAGTGGCTTATAGGACTTATCCCAGCAGCTCTCATATCGGGGGCTGTTTTATGGGAAGGAACTAGATATTACGCGTATAGAGATATTGTAGGTGTACCTACTGTGTGTCAGGGATACACAGGTAAGGATATTATATTTGGTAAGAAATACTCTCCAGAAGAATGCAAAGTGTTTCTCACCAAAGAATTAAAAGCACATACTGAGGGAATGCTTAAGTGTATCAATGTGCCAATAAACAATAGTCAATATATCGCGTATGGGTTATTTACCTATAACGTAGGTGTAAAAGCTTTTTGCGGTTCTACTGCACTCAAATTGTTGAATCAAAAGAGATTTACCGAATCCTGTAATGCGCTTCTTAACTGGACGTATGCAGGTGGTAAATTCGTACAAGGGTTGTATAATCGTAGAATGTACGAATCTGCAATCTGTAAACAGGAGCCATATGTTCTTTAAAACACCTATTAATTGGTGGTTTATAGCCTTTCTAGGCGTTCTTATTACTAGCTTGTGGGTAACCCATGTGACTCGTATTAACTACGCTGTAAAGCTTAATACGCAAGTCGTAGAGACACGTATGAATAAAGACTACCAAATTAAATTAAATAAAGCTGTATCAGACGCAATCACTTCTACAAAGAAGATGCAAGAGGATGCAGACAAACTGAAAGTTAAAGCAAATGAAGAACTTAAAGCTATTAACTCCGCTCTTAGTATTGACATTGGTCGCTTGCAGTACCGTCTCAACCGTCCAAGCCCCAAGGTCATTGCCGAGTCTTACAACGCTGGAAGCACCTGCACCGCAGCCCAGCTTTACAGAGAAGATGCGGAGTTTCTTACAAGGGAAGCTGCCAGAGCAGACGGAGTAATCATTGAAAGAAACTACTACTATGACCGATACGTCGCAGCCCAACGAGCCATTGAAGAGCTTGCCAACAAGAAGTGATTTCTTAGATACGTCTGGTCGTCCTATTACCCAGTCTCTATTCTTAGAGAATGGTTATGACACAGAATCTTCTATCTACACGTTAAAAGAAGTAGATTATGAATATAAGGGGAAGGTCTACCCTTCCCTTAAGAGGCTTTATCTATTAGAAGAAGACCCTACAGAGTATGTCTTTGCAACTAAGTACCTCCTAAACTGGAGACATTGGCAGCGTCTATGTAATAATAAACTTATGCAGCCGCATGTCGCTGAATGGCGAGATGAATTAGAGATGAAACTTCGCAGTAGGGCAGTACAGGAGATGATGGCAGCAGCTCGTAAAGGGAACGCCAGCGCCTCTAAGTGGTTAGCAGATAGGGGATGGACAAATAGGGGGGCCGGTAGGCCAACCTCTATTGACATTGAAAAAGAAAAGAAACTCCATCAGATGGTTAATGATGAATATAGCGGAGATGTAATACGTCTTCATAAAGGAATGTAATGGCAAAGGTGGAAGACAAATGGCTTGAAGAAGCTAAACTACGGCTAGAAAAAATGCCTGCTGAGGCTAAAGAGCTTAGAGAAACTGCTTTGAACGATTTGTTCTTCTTTGCTCGTTTAGTAAATCCTGGATATGTATATGGTGATATTCATAAGAGCTTTTATAAATGGCTAGAAGATTACACCCTATACGGACAAGGAGATGCTCAATCAACTAATAAGCTTATTATGCTCCCTCGTGGACACTTAAAAAGCCACATGGTTGCTACTTGGGCTTCTTGGATTATTACTAGACATCCAGAAATTTCTATCCTCTATCTTTCGGCAACAGCCGAGCTGGCAGAGAAACAGTTGTTTGCTATCCAGAACATATTGGGGAGTACTACTTACAACCGATATTTTCCTGAATACATCAACCCACAAGAAGGTAAACGTGAGAAATGGAGCCAACGTAAGTTCTCTATTGACCACGAGAAAAGAAAGAAAGAAGCAATACGAGATGAAACAGTGGCTACTGCTGGGTTGACTACAAACACAACTGGCTGGCACGCTGATATTATCATTTCGGATGACATTGTAGTTCCAGAGAATGCTTATACAGCAGATGGTCGGGACAGTGTTATGAAGAAAGCTTCTCAGTTTACCTCTATTAGAAATGCAGGAGGATTCACTCTTGCTTGTGGTACAAGATACCACCCTTCGGATGTTTATGCTACATGGAAAGATCAAGAATATGACGTGTACAATGACGAAGGGGATATTGTTTCAAAAGCACCAGTGTGGGAGATTAGAGAGTATGCAGTTGAAGTTGATGGGCTGTTCATCTGGCCAAAAACTATGCGATCAGACAAAAAGTTCTTTGGATTTGATGCTCAAGTGCTTGCACGAATTAGAGCAGAATACTCCGATAAAATCCAATTCCATGCGCAATATTATAATGACCCGAATGATCCGGGAAGTAATAGAATCGAACGATCAAAGTTTCAATATTATGATAAAAAATTCCTCAGACAAGAAAGTGGATATTGGTATTATAAAACACACAAGTTGAATGTATACGCTGCTATCGACTTTGCCTTCAGCTTGAATAAGAAAGCCGATAGTACAGCAATTGTTGTAATTGGTATTGATTCAGAAGGATTTATTTATGTACTTGACATTGTTGTCTTTAAGAGCGATCGAATCAGCGAATACTTTAAAAACATTGCGGAATTACACTCCCGGTGGGAATTCAAAAAGCTTCGAGCGGAAGTATCAGTCGCGCAGGCAGTTATTGTCCGAGACCTTAAAGATAAACTTAGAGAAGAGGGATTAAATCTCTCTGTTGATGAATATCGGCCTACCCGTAATGAGGGAACCAAAGCAGAACGTATTGCTGCTGCTTTAGAACATAAATATGAGAATATGTCTATATGGCATTTTAAAGGAGGATATACAGATGTTCTTGAAGAAGAACTTGTACTTGCTCGTCCTCCACATGATGACATTAAAGATGCTTTAGCCTCTGCTGTAACTATAGCAGTGAAGCCTAAACGTTCTAGAGCTTCAGATGCGTTTACAAATAACAATGTTATTCAATTTAATTCTCGCTTTGGCGGGGTAGCCTTCAGATAAGGAAATACATGGCAACAAAAGCCCTAGAAATCAGAACAGACTTTGATGGAGACAGTATTGCAGAATATATTGCAAATACTTGGTCCACATACAATTCCAATAGAGATGAAAAGATTCGTCAGTGGTTGGAACTTCGTAATTACATCTTTGCTACAGACACTACCACTACTACTAACAAAACTCTTCCTTGGAAAAATAGTACAACACTACCAAAACTCTGTCAGATTAGAGATAATTTACATTCAAACTATGTCTCTGCTTTATTTCCTAATGATGATTGGTTAAAATGGGAAGCTTATAGTCAGAATGACAACACTAAGCAGAAAGTAGAAGCCATTGAATCATATATGTCCAATAAGACACGCGAGGGAGGCTTTAGAGGAGTTATCAGTCGCCTCTTGTATGATTACATTGATTATGGTAATGCGTTCTCTACCGTTGATTATGAGGCTTCCTTTAGGATGGATGCTTACGATAAAAAGGTTACCAATTTCATTGGTCCTAAGATTCGGAGGATTAGTCCTTTAGATATTGTTTTCAATCCTCTTGCTGCTACTTTTAAAGACTCCTTTAAGATTGTACGTAGCATTCACAATATTGGTGAACTTCGTGGTATGGCTCTTGATGAACCAGATAACCAATATCTTGTTAAAGCCTTAGCCAATAGGGATAGGATGTTTGCCCATGCTAATGCCTATGGTGTTGAAGAATGGCAAAAGGCTGAAGGAATTCAAGTAGACGGTTTTGGTAACTATTGGGAGTATCTTCAAAGCGGATTTGTAGAGTTTTTAACATTCTATGGAGACATTCATAATCAGGAAACTGGTGTTCTTGAACGTGGTAAGATTATTACGGTTGTAGATCGTATGTATGTAATCCGTAATACACCTATCCCTTCATGGCTTGGACATGCTCCAATTTATCATGCAGGATGGAGGCTTCGTCCAGATAATCTCTGGGCTATGGGTCCTCTTGATAATCTGGTAGGTATGCAATACCGTATTGACCATCTGGAGAATTTGAAGGCAGATGCTATGGACTTAGCTGTTCTTCCTCCATTAGTTATCAGTGGTGATGTAGAAGAGTTTCAATATGCTCCGGGTGTTGAAATCCATATGGATGAGAACGGTTCTATTAACGAACTGGGTCACAATGTTCAATGGGTGATTCAGGCAGAGACAGCTATTGATCGTCTTGAAGCCAGAATGGAAATGTATGCAGGTGCTCCTCGTGAAGCTATGGGGATTCGTACTGCTGGTGAAAAGACAGCTTTTGAAGTACAACAATTACAGAATGCTGCTGGTCGTATCTTCCAAGAAAAGATTACTACGTTTGAAACAGAGCTTGAAGAGCCATCGCTAAATGCTATGCTTGAAACTGCTAGACGTAATATGGACATGGAAGATGTTGTACGTGTAATGGATGATGATTTAGGAGTAGATAAATTTGTCAAGATCACCAAAGACGATATTACTGCTTCTGGGAAGCTTCGCCCTATCGGTGCTAGACATTTTGCTGCGCAAGCACAGCTCCTTCAAGGGATTACTGGAATCTTTAACAGCAACATGGCGGCAGTGGTAAGTCCTCACCTTAGTGGTAAGAACCTTGCTAAACTGCTTGAAGAGGTATTGGGCCTTTCTAAATATTCGTTGTTCTCTCCTAATGCTGCAATCTTTGAGCAACAAGAGACAGCACGACTTTCTAAGCAAGCCCAAGAAGATTTAGGTGCTGAAGATGCTGTAGCACAGATGGGACCAGAATGAAAAAGAGTTGGACTCAAGGACTGGATGAGCAGAAATCAATAGAGATTAAACAAGACTTCAAAGGATGCTTCCCCACAAGGAAGCGTCTTTCTGAACTATTAAAGATTAAAATTGATGCTGCAAATACAGCTTCGCTGAATAAAGACAATTACGCTTCCCCTAGCTGGGCAATGTATCAAGCAGATAAAATTGGATACGAAAGAGCATTAATTGAAGTTATTTCACTAATTTCTGACGATAGTGTCGAAAAATGACGAAATAAACGATATAAGCTTACTCAAGCAGAGTATATATTAGTATATAATACGGAGTATGAATAATAACTCTCTCATATAAAGACAAGAGATATTATTGCAGCTCCGCTGATATATACTCTGCTCTTACATGCGTTCCTAGTTTAATGGTAGAACATCTTCCTTCCAAGTAGATGGCGTCAGTTCGATTCTGACGGGATGCTCCAGATTTTTGAGGGTTTAGCCAAGCGGCTAGGCAGGTGATTGCAACCCACCATAGAGGCGTTCGACTCGTCTAATCCTCTCCAATTTAGCCTTATTAGTTTAGTGGTAGAACAACGGTTTTGTAGTCCGTTGGCGGTGGTTTGATTCCATCATGAGGCTCCAGTTTATGTTGATGTTAGTGTAGTGGCAGCACACCTCTCTGTGAAAGAGGTAGCGAGAGTTTGATTCTCCACATCACCCCAATTCGGTTTATTCGTTCAATGGTAGGACGGGGGATTGTCTATCCCTACACAGGAGTTCGATTCTCCTATAGACCGCCAGATTTTTGGCATATAGCTCAGCGTGTAGAGCAAGCGGCTGATAACCGCTAGGTCTCTGGTTCAAATCCAGACGAAGCAACCAAATATAGCAGTGTAGAGAAACGGCATCTCAGTGGCCTCATAAGCCGAAGGTAGTGGGTTCGACTCCCACCATTGCAACCAATATCTCCCTTTAGCTCAGTTGGTAGAGTCCTCGGTTTGGAACCGAGAAGTCGTAGGTTCGAGTCCTACAGGGGTGACCAAATATGGGGATAGGGACTGCGTAGGCGTGGTCACCGCACTTGCAATGCGGAATATCAGTTGAGTTCGAGGCTCAATATCTCCACCAAACAATGGATGAGTATATCGTTAAGGAGGCGAGACAGTCTGTAAAACTGTCACATTATGCTCGCTAGGATCGTTACCTAGATCATCCACCAGATACGGAAAATTGGCAGAGCGGCCGATTGCAGCAGTTTGCTAAACTGTAGTCCCGAAAGGGGCCAGAGGTTCAAATCCTCTATTTTCCGCCAAACATGCGCGATTGATGTAATTGGTAACCATGTCAGCCTTAGAAGCTGAATTCTGAAGGTTCGAGTCCTTCATTGCGCACCAGATTTTTTAACTCATTTAGAAGGCAATATTATGGCAGACCAGCCAAGTATTTTTAACGAACAGAATTCGGAGGCAACCCCTCCAAACAACGACTCTAGCACAGTCACCGCTCCTAATGAATCCGAATTGACAGACCTGTTAAGCGGCATCAAGAATGAGCGTGGAGAGCCAAAGTACAAAACTCTCAAAGATGCTATCATCGGCTTGCAACATGCGCAAACATACATCCCAGAGCTTAAGGGCAACCTTACAGCCAAGGAACGAGAAATTGAAGAATTGCGTGTTAAGGCTAATAAGGTAGTAGAGCTTGAGAATGCTGTACGTGATCTCACTGAAAGGTCTAGTAACCAAGGCACACCGCCCCAACCACTAACCCAACAGGAAATTGCTGCAATGGTGAATCAGTCTTTAGATGAGACACTCACTAATCGAGAACGAATTGCTATTCAAAAGAACAATATTGAAACTGTAGTGGCATCTCTCAAAGAATCCTTTGGAGCTGACGCAGAGAAAAAGTTTAATGAGAAAGCAAGCGAGCTTGGTATGAGCGTAGCAGAGTTTAATACTCTTGCTGCTAAGTCTCCTAAAATCGTACTATCTGCTCTTGGTGTACAAAATAGACAGACTACCCAGTCTGGTGCTCCGTCACAAGGAACAGTTAATTCACAGGCTTTCACGCCGAGAAGTGATACATATGTCGGTCGTAATAACAAAACTGCACTAGTTGGTGCAACTACACAAGAAGTCTTAGAAGAGAGTAGAAATACTAATAAGATGGTTGATGAGTTGCATAAAGCTGGTAAGTCTGTTGGCGATCTTTCAAATCCCAAAGAGTATGCTAAATACTTTGGAAAAACTTAACAGGATAATTAATGTCGCAAAATCGCACAAACTCCACTGCGTTTATTGAAGCGGAACAGTATTCCGGCTTCATCCTTCGCAACCTCCACGATGGTCTGCTTCCCGGCACGTTCTATCGTAACGTAACAGACTTCGGCTCTGGTACTACTCTGCATATCAAAACCGTTGGTTCGGTGACGATTCAGGATGGTGCTGAGGAAGTTCCTTTTGACTATAGCCCGATTGAATCTGGTGAAGTGACTCTGACTATTACTGACTACGTTGGTGATGCTTGGTATGTTACTGACGACCTTCGTGAAGACGGCGCTCAAGTTGAAGCTCTGATGGCCGCTCGTCAAGTTGAGAGCACACGAGCTATTCAAGAGGTTTATGAAACTCGCTTTCTTGCTAAAGCTAATAGCTCGCAAACGAATGCAAATCCTAATACTATTAATGGATTCCCTCATCGTATTGCTTCGGCAGTTGCTACAGTTGGTTCCGAGAATACTATTACACTGGCCCACTTCATTCAAATGAAGCTGGCTTTCGATAAAGCCAATGTCCCTATGGCTGGTCGTATCGCTATTGTTGATCCTGTCACTGCTGCTACTTTTAGCAAGCTTATGACAATCACTAGCCAAGTGACACCATTCGGTGAGAAGGTTATGGAAGGTGGCTTTGCCCGCGATCATGAATACATCATGAATCTGTATGGCTGGAACATCATCACTTCTAACCGTCTGCCTAAAGGTTCTTTCGGTGATGGCACTACAACTGTGGCTAATGGTGTTGCTAACATCTTTATGTCTGTTGCTGATGACAACACGAAGCCTATTATGTCTGCTTGGAGACGTATGCCTAAAGTTGAAGGTGAGCGCAACAAAGACCTCCGTCGTGATGAATTTGTGACTTCCGCTCGTTGGGGCTTTGGTACTCAGCGTGTTGACACTCTCGGTGTGGTCATCACTGACGCTACTAAAACTTAATAGTAAGGAATAATAAATATGGCATACGAAAATACTGCTGGTCTTGGTGTTACCAATCAATATGGTGTTCGTAATACAGGCGGTTCCGTCGGTATTGAACACGGTGAAAACTCCACTCATGTTCTGAGTGTTGCCCTCACGGGTGAAATGCTGAACAGCGCCTATGTTGCTCCAACATATTTCCCGAAAGGTGCTCACGTTAAAAAGGCGTGGCTTCGAGTAGATGAAGTGTTTGTGGTTTCATCTCTTGGAACTGTCGCTATTGGCGGCACTGCTCCCGGCACTGACGGTGTTGTTCTTACAGAAGCGGCGCTGGAAGCTCTTGGCACTTCTGATGTGAGCGCCGCCGCTGTTGGTACATGGGCAACAGCTTCTGCTACAGGCCCGTTGACGGCACAGAAGATTACGAAAGCAATTACAGGAACTGTTGCTGCTACGTCCGGTAAAGGTACTCTAATCGTTGAGTATATCAATAAAACGAAGGTTTAAAACCTAAACTAAGGGACAAGCAATTAAACCAGCTTGTCCCTTTTTTTATTTTTAAATTCCTTTAAGGAGAACTAAAATTACTATCCAGCACCGCGACATTCCAAATGCTCAGTTGCATGAACCAAAAAACATATCTGGAGCAGTTGCACGGCAAGTGTATCATGCAGACGGGTTAGGATCAGGAGTTTGGAGACGAACTACCGATTTAGATGTAGACCATTCGGTAAAAGCTAATAATAAATTCGGATGGAATGATGTATCTGATGGGCTTTACACTGTAGGCGCACCTAGAACCATTCTAGCAGGTGTAAGAACTCAACTTACAAATGATGGTGCACTGCCTGCAACAGATCAATCTCGATTAGGGGCATTATGGAACACAACAACAAATGCTTATTTGTTTAATGATTTAAATGCTTTTTACATGAGCCGCATCACCTTTAAGGCCAAAGCTACTGCTGCTGCTAATGTGCCTTATGTTATCCATCAAGAATATCAAAGTGATTTAGCTTCTTTTATTTTTGCAGGAACAACTTTTTCCATCAAGGGTGGTTCAATTGTTAATTCTGTTTCGATTACCCAAGGTATTTATATCGGACCTAATGTAAACGCTTATCCTTTAAAGATTTTTATCACTCCTGATACTGATATTACTTTGTACGAAACAAGGCTAATTATCAATCGTACATATGTGGAGGCATAATGGCTAAACTCACCCTCTTAGAAATCGTATCAGACATTTTAAATGATATGGATTCTGATGAGGTTAACTCTATTACTGATACAATTGAATCTCAACAAGTAGCACAAATCGTAAAGACTTGCTACTTTGAGATGATTACTAATAGAAATTGGCCTCATCTTCGGAAATTGGTCCAGCTTGAATCATCTGGACAGTTGTCTAAACCTAACTACCTCCAACTTCCTGTTGGTACTAAGGAGTTAGTATTTTTTAAATACGATAAACTCACAGCTACAAATCCTAAGTCCCGTATTGAAGAGGTTAAGTATAAAGAACCCGATTCTTTTTTACGTATGATTTCAGGAAGGGATAGCACTTTAAGTACAGTAACATCAGTTATTGATTTTAGTGGAACTAAACTCCTTACCTTAAACAACACAGCTCCAACGTATTGGACTTCCTTTGACGATGAATATCTCGTTACTGATTCTTACGATAACACCGTAGATTCAACTCTTCAAAAGAATAAAACACAGTGTTTAGCTTATATTGATCCTGTGTGGGTTCATTCTGATTCCTCAATTCCAAATCTTCCAAGCGAAGCCTTCCCAGCTTTATTAGAAGAAGCGAAAAGCACAGCATTCTTAAGTGTCAAGCAAATGGCAAATCAGAAGGCAGAGCAGAAAGCAAGCCGGCAACAGAGATGGCTTTCTCGTAAAGCGTGGAGAGCTAAAGGGGGAATTGAATATCAAGATTACGGAAGAAAAGGCAGACGATGAATGAATATTTCTATGAGTACAAAGATTATTATATCAAACCTCATAAAGAACACCCCTATTGCTACGTTATTGTAACAACAGGGAAAGGTGGTAAAATTCCAGACTGTCTATCAGGAATGTATACAACAAGAACATTGGCAAAAACGGATATTGATAACTATATCCCTATCAAACCAATAAAGGAAAAGAATAATGGCGAAACCATCAATCAGGGCGGAAGTAAATAATTTTGTTCAAGGACTGATTACTGAGGCTAGCCCTTTAAACTTTCCACCTAATGCATCTCTCGATGAAGAGAATTTCGAGCTTAATAGAGATGGTTCTAGGGATCGTAGATTGGGGATAGGTCACGAGCCAGGGTTTGTATTGCGTACCGCACCGTTATCTGCTGTAGAGATGGTAACAGCTAAGGTTTCTACCCATAAATGGGCTAATGTTAATGGCTCGTTATTAGATGAATTTCTTGTAGTTCAGACAGAGCAGACACTATCTTTCTTCAATATTAGTGCTGACATTCTCTCTGGTGCAGGGTATATAGGTAATATCGTTCTGTCTTCTTTTCCTGTTGATACAATATACTCCTTTACAAGTGCAGAAGGGTCTTTGATTGTTGCTGCTGGTACAGACACTATTGCGGTAGTTTCATATATCTCTTCAGTATTTTCTGTCTCTTATGAACGACTAAAGGTAAGAGATGTTTGGGGGGTTGAAGTTCCTACTCTCTATGGGGCATATGAGGCGGATGCCTCTTATCGAGGATCGTATAACGAATTTCACTCTTATAATCTCCGTAATCAATCTTGGGGCATCCCTCGTAAAACAACTGCTGGCGCTATCGTTGATCCTGCATTAACATACTCAACTGTTCTTGGTGTTTATCCAAGTAATACAGAAGTTGTATGGACGGGTTTACAATTCCAACCTGTAACAGCAGGGGTATCAACCGAACTCTTATATCCTAATTTATATCAAGAATCTCTTGGTATGGAATTGAAATCAACTAAAGGGTATTTTATTATTGACCTCTTACGTAGAGGGCAATCTAGAGTTACTGAGTATTTTAATAATAACACTAAGTATCCACAACTTCTTGTTGGTGGTCTCTCAATTCCAGTTGATTTGACGTCAGGAGGGGCATCTGTTGTTACTGAATTTGCTGGAAGGGTGTTCTATAGCGGATTCACAGGAGAAATCACAGGAAGGGATGCACGCAGTCCAGTGTTGACTAATTTTGTCGTGTTCTCTAAGCTTGTACGAAATCGTGCAGATATTGTTAAATGTTATCAAGAGGGTGATCCTACATCAAGAGAGAACTCTGATCTTCTGGAAACAGATGGAGGCTTTGTCAAGATTGTTGGGGCTAAATCTATTATCGGTCTTATAAATCTCGATAGTCATCTAATTATTATTGCAGACAACGGTGTGTGGACACTCTCAGGTGGATCAGATTATGGATTCTCTGCTACAAACTATAAAGTTACAAAGATTTCTTCCTTTGGAGGTTTATCTTTTTCCTCTGTAGTAGTAGAGGGAGGAAGAGCATTCTTTTGGTCAGAATCTGGTATCTATGTAATTGCTAAAGATCAGTTTGGTACGTTTGGTGTAACTAATATCACTCAAACCACTATTCAATCTTTTTATGACAATATCAGTAGCACAACTAAAATGTCAGCACAGGGGGTTTATGACTCTGTTGCTAAAAAAGTACGTTGGCTATATAAAACAGGTAATCGTTTTAGCGGAGAATCTGTTACGAAAGAGCTTATTTTAGATACAGTCTTAAATATTTTCTACGTAAATAGAATACATAATTTAACAATTAATTCTGCTGAGGTTATCAGCCCTTTCGCGTCTGTTGCTTTCAGAAGAGGTGAGGTATTTAATCCTGTATACGTTGGAGCTGATTCTGTGTTGTCTTCAACGGATGTTGTCGGAATTAATGAAACCATTAGATCATCTGGTTTTCAATCAGTTAGATATGTTACACTGCAAACCTTAAACGGTTCTGTGTATTTAACCTTCAGCTATTACAATAATTCTGATTTTAAAGATTGGGAAGAGGTTGATGGTACAGGGGTTGATGCAAAAGCATTTCTGCTTACTGGACAGCAAACCACAGGGGATTCAGCAATTGCTAAGCAGATACCGTATCTAGTAATGTATTTCAGGAGAACAGAGGTTGGAGTAACTCCTAATTTTGTTCCTAATAATCAATCTGGATGTTTTATGAGGGGTCAGTGGGATTTTTCTAACACTATTAATTCTAATAAGTGGACACCATTGGCTCAAGTTTATCGTTATAGACGTGCTCAATATGTGAATGGTTTAGATGATCCTTATGATAATGGTTTTGAATTAGTAATTACTAAAAGTAAACTAAGGGGAAGAGGGAAAGCTTTCTCTCTATATCTCGAAACAGAACCTACAAAAGACTGCCGAATTATAGGATGGAGTATTTCACTAAATGGAAACACAGTTACATAAATTCACTGTAGAGGTTTTAACACCAGACGATTTAAAATGGTTTGTTGAAACTGCTGCTGTACGAATGTTAACAGACGAATTGAAACGTCCGGAACTGATTGATTTAAACACCCTCTACGCCCTTTCTCAGAAGGGTATGGAGGGTGGTACTGCTTTCATTGCAAAGAAGGGCTATGAGCCTGTTGGTGCCCTTGGTGCCTTATTGGTGTCTAACGTATACAATAATAATATTAAAACCCTAGCAGAAATGTTTTGGTATGTTCTTCCTGAATATAGAGAGACAAGAGCAGGAGCAATGTTATTCTCCGCTTTTGATTCTAAAGGGAAAGAGTGTGCTGATGAATCTGTTCTATCCCTTTTAGGAAGTAGTACAATAAATATGAAAACATTAGAAAAGAGAGGATTTCTCTTAGGAGAATTTGCTTTCCGTAAAGAATATAGGAGCACATAATGGCAGCGATTTCAACAATTGTAGCTGTTGCTGGCCTTGCTGTGGCTGCTGTGGGTACTGTACAAGCAATAGGTGCTCGTAAAGATGCTAAACAGGCACAAGAAGAAGGGCTTGCCCTACAAAGACAAGCGCAAGGAGAACAAGAAAAGATTCAAGGTGAGCAGAAAGCTCAAAATGCTGCGCAAAGAGCTGCTGAACGTAGAGCACAAATCAGAGAAGAGCGTGTACGTAGAAGCCGTATTATGCAGAGTGCTGAGAATACTGGGGTGGAGGGTAGCTCTGGTGAGTTTGGAGCGTTAGGGACTTTGGGAACAACCCTAGCTGCTAATGTAGGATCAAACATTGGACGTGTAGCTGCTGCTGATCGTGTAAGTGGTTATTCACAAGCTGCTGCTGGATTCACATCGGCTGCTCAGGATAAAGGAGTTGCTGCACAAAATGCAATGGCTCAGGCTCAACAAGGAGAAGATTTATTCAAACTTGGTGGAAGTATCTTCAGCTCTGCTGGTGGATTTGGTACAATAGGGGCAGCTGCTACTAAAGCAACTTCTGGTGGAGTGTCAGCTTCTGGACACGGAGCTTGGACGTAAAGGAAACACAAATGGATTTTTTAGATGAGAACTTTGGCGCTCAAACAGCCCCAGTAGATTTACACGAGTTGGTGGGAACAGAACTTCCTCCAACTATCCTTCCTAGAGGGGCTATTCGTAACAGAGCAGCCACCACTGCTATGTTATCAGAACAGCCAGAAAAAGCAGTTGAAAACTATCAGTTGTTAATGGCAGAAGGGGAAGAGGGTAAGAGTGCTTTATACGATAGCCTCAAAACTTCGGTATTGGAAAGCACGAATAAGGTTGATATGCAAGGGATTATGTCTGTCCTATCAGACCCTACAGTATCAATTGATAAGAAGCGTAACATCGTTGAAGGTGTTAAAGGTTCTCAGTTCCTTAAAGATTCAGGAACGATTCTTCACACTAATTCTTTGGCTGCTCCAAGTAAGGGGGAGACAGTCTATCAAGAAAGTGCACGGATTTCTTCTGCTGATGCTATTCGTGAAATTTATGATGCTCGTAATCAAATACAAGGATTGGTAAATGCTCATGGGGCCACATTAGATGGTGCTAGTGTTAGCACTGCTGCCGATATGGCTGCTCTGTGGGTACTTCCATTTGGTAACTCTGTCAGCGTAGGTAAAGTTAAACGTGGGATTGCGGAATCCGAAGGTAAGCCTTTGTCTCTCTGGGAGACTGTTAAAGGCTTTGTTGCACCTGGATCGACTACGGCTAACATTAGGGCAAAACTCGCCAGCATTCCTCCTGAGAAGCGTGTTGAATATACAGAGAGTGTTCTAGCAGGTATCCGTGCTAATAGTGGAATTATATTCGGTAATGACAATCAATTTGCTCAGTTTGAGAAAGCTTCTGCTATTTTTAGTGAAGGCGGATATGGTTCCTTTGAAGAGTGGGTAGATAACCTCTCTCCTGTTCTAGATATTATTGGTATTGGACAATTAGCACGAGGAGCTAAAACTGCTGTGAAAGCGGGTAAAGCTGTGCCCCCTGTTGATACTGTTGCACAAGATATGAAGATTGTAGATGGTATTGTCCCTCCAACAGAAATCAGCAGACAAGATGCTATTAAACAAGATTTAGTAGCACGTATTGATAAGAAGAGAAAAGAACGTAGTGATGCTATTATGGGTGATTTGATTGCCCGTATTGAAGCCAATTCTGTTATTCGTAAAGAAAATCCTGCATCACCTGCTAATATTATTCAGCAGGCCAATCCAGAGAAAGCCAGAGCAATTCACAATACAGTTGCTAAATCTACTACTGATGAAGTGGCTGAAGCTCTCTATGGTGTTGGTAAAAATCAAGCTATCATCAATGACATTATGCCGCAAGCAGCCACAATCTCTGGAGCTGTTACTGCTAAAGTAGTAGATATTGGTAGAGATATGCGTCAAGAGCTTCATGTCTCTGATGAGTTGATTGATCTGGTTAATAACACAGGGGCTTCATATTACACTAAAGGTGAGAAGGCACAAGCTAGAGCCAATGTCGTAAATGACTTTGGATCAGCAGAAGGCTTAATTATTAATGATGCTATGAGCAGCTTCTCACATGATGGTGGACGCATTAAAATTGATGCAGCCTATGGTACAACAGAAGGTGGCTTCTTACGTGCTGAAGATGCTTTTGAGCAGGCTAAATACGCTTTACGTAGTAGAGGTATTCGTGAAGATGAAATCATTATCTTAAAGAAACAAGGCCTCGATTACGTCCCTGTTAATTTGGAAGATGTAAAAGGGCAAGATGGAAGTTTTATGGTGAGGGTGAGTTCCTACCACGATATTGATCCTACAGATGTTACCAACTTTGAGAAATTTGAAGTTAAGAGAAACCTGTTTGATCGTGTTGGCCCCACTGTATCTCAAAGTACGGGGAGTGTTTCTCGATATTTGTTTGATGCTGCATCCATGTTGGACAAACGTATTACTGGACCAGCCTCTGTAGCAAGCGATCAGACAGCTAAGTTTGATAAATTTATGTTGACAGTGGCAGGAGAGTATTCTGATAAATACATTAAACTCCCAACTGATCGTAAACTATTAGTTGATGACTATATTCGTGAAGCCAACTTTAATGGGATTAAGTTTGATAATGCAGATTTGATTGCTAGAGGTTTTCAGCCGGATGAAATCTCAGCACTTCGTTCGTGGAAGAATTTCTGGGATAGTCACTTCTATCTTGAAAACTACGATATTGTTAAGACTTTAAACTCACAAGGGTATCAACGTTTTAAAAATACAAATACGGAGTTATATGTCAAACCCGTTCCTAAGAATCAAAATCTTGGACGTATATATGATCCAGCTACAGATAGTGTCATTTCTCACTCTAAAGCTGAAGGTGACGCTTTATATGCAGCCGGTGGAACCTATGCTAAACTGCGTCGTCCTACCGACTTTGGCGGTGTTACTGCCGAACACATGATTGTTCGGAATACACCAACAGAATATACAGCGAAGTTTAGAGATAGCGATCAGGTATTAAACTACCGTGATGGTTATTATCAAATTCAATACAAAGCCCCTAAGTTTGTAGACGAATTAGAAAAAGATTCGGCAGGTAATATTATTAGTAGCAGGACAGTTGCTGTTGCAGGGGATACACCAGAGGCTCAGTTCTTTGCCAATCGCATGTCACAAACTACAGGAAAAGAATATACTGTCCGTGGAGATGTTCGTGCGTTACGTAGAGATGATGATGCTTGGTGGGACCTTAATTCTGCTAATGGACGTATCTCTCAGAGGCATCGTGGGAAGCTCTTAGAGGATGCTAGTGGCCTTAATCACTTAGGTGATGGTAGTTATATTGTCAACCCTGTAGACAGTGCTGTACGGTCGGCTAAGAGCATTGCTGGGCGTACTGTAGCACGTCCTATGTTAGAGGCTGCAAAGGCTAGGTTTATTAGCCAATATGCAGACGTTATTCCTCCTAATGGAATGGGTGGAAGACGCTGGCCTAAGAATGTGCAAGAGATTACTTTGAAGGGTAAAGAAACTAGCAAACAAGTTGCTGATGCTCGTACCACATATGAATACATCAACTATTTAGAAAATGGCTATCTAAACACTATTGATGATGTATTTAAGACAGGTATGAATGCTGTAGCTAATATGCTCGGTAATGTTGGACTTGGTAAAGCGGAAAGAGGAGCAATGATCCTTTCTGAAGCAGCCCCAACAGCTCTTGCTAAGAACGCTACATTCATGGCATACATTGGTAGTAATATACTACGTCAGTGGATTATTCAGCCACACCAGATTGTTCGTACTTATGCGTATAACCCTGTTGGATGGATGAATGGCGGTATCCAGAAACTAGCAGCTAGTTACATTGGTGAGAAAATGAATTTAGGTGCTATGAATCTAAAATTCACTAAGTTTATGGATGACAGTGGTTTACTTGATGCTGTGGATAAACAAAACCTTGTACGAGGAACTCTGTTAGAAGCTGCGGATACAACCAATAAAACTGTTAGAGCTTTGAAATGGGCACCAACTAAAACTAGGCAAATTGGATTTGATGTTGGAGAAAGTGCCAACATCATTGGACATGCTGCTGCTGTATATGAGCGCAGAACCCGTGCTGGACAAGACCTTAGTAATAAGGCAGTAAGGGATGATGCGTATTCAGAAATCAGAGCCATTAGCTACGATATGAATTTTGCAGGAGATATGCCGTATAACCAAACAACTCCAGCGATGGTGTTGCAGTTTATGCAAGTTCCTCATAAGGCATTCTTGCAGATGACCAATCGTAGGATTGATCCTGCTATACGTGCTCGTATGGTGGCTGCTGATGTTATTATGTGGGGAGGCCCTACATTACTAGTTAGTGAAATGTTAGGTGCTGATATTCTTCCTGATGACGCTTTTTGGAGAGAAGCATTCACATGGGGAATGGAAAGTGCTCTTTTTAATCAAGCATTGAGCCAGCTCTTCAACGAAGACGTTAGTATTGATTTCTCGTCTTTAGCACCATATGAGATGACTGGGTGGACTAAATTCTTTGAAGCTATGTATTCTGGTGGTCCTGCTGCCATGATTGCCAATAGTCCATCAGGACAATTATTCTTGAAAGAGGGAGGACGTGCTCAAAATGCTATAGCCTCTATGGCTAGATATTTTGGAATGGTAGAAGATATTGATGAAGAGCCTGAAACATTTTTAGAAGTTATGGACGAAGTGTTAAAAATATCTTCTGGATATAATAATGCTATTAAGGCCAAAATCCTCTTAGATGCTCGTAAACGCTACGATCAATATGGAAGCACAATTGACCAAACTGTGTCTGCTCCTGAAGCATGGGCGCAAGCCTTTGGATTTAGTACATCAGACACTCGTGACTTATATAGAATCTCTATGCAAATGTCCAAAGATGTTAAGACGCATAAAGAAGAAACTATTAAAGTTTACGAAGGTGTTAAAAGGTATTACGCAGAGAAATTAGAAGTGGATGGCAGCGATCCTGTATTCATTACTAAAGTTACTGGTAGATTAATGAAGGTGTTTCAGGATGATCCTGTAGCTCTGGCTATTATTTCTCAACAGCTTGGTAATGATTTAAAAGGGAAAGATGCTGGCTTACTGGCTACATTTATGAAGCGTAGTGCTATTCCTGATATTGGTGGTCTTAGAGATCAAGTCAAACAAATGCCCGTATCTGAAGAACAAAAAGCATTAATGTTAAAACGTATTGATGACGTGATTAATATCCGTTCAGAATTGAAGAAGGAATAATATGGCCGAATTTGGCACACAAGCAACACAGCTCTCTGGCCCGCAAGGGTCAGGAGCTAATGTTGTCAACCCTGTACAAATTGCACCTACAGAATCGAAAGATATTCCCTCCGTTGGAATGGGGATGGTTTCAAGTATTGTAGATGTGTTTAATAAGGGGATGATTGAAACACGTAAGGCTGATGCTGAGAAACGTAAGAATACAGTTGTCAATTCATACATCCAACAAGAAGCAGCTATTAATGATGCAGTGGAAAGTGGACAGATGACTCCTGCTGAAGCAGCAGCTAGAAGCAGGTCTAACTTTAATAAGAATGCAGCAAGTTACGGAGAATTCATTGAAGATTTTGAGAAGGCTGGTAGGGCTATGCGAGGCTTTACTGCGAAGGGTGAATCAGAGAAGAAAGTAGAAACTGCTGAGAAGCGTAGAGAATCTGATATTTCAGAGGCTCAGAAACGTGGGTTTACTTTCATCCCTGGAATGTCGGGAAAGGCAGAAGATGCTCAAATTGAGGCTGCTAAGATTGGTATTCGTGCTGAAGCAGAGCTTGCTGCACAATATAAAAGAAATGCTGAGGCTCGTGCTCAAGGCACATTCGATCAAGGGGTGGCAGCTAAAGCAGATAAGGATTTAGGGATTAAACTTATCAACGATATTGCAGGTAGTAATATTGGAGCTTTTCAAGAGTTTACTAAGACACTAGGAGAAAGTGTACGTAATGGTAAAATGACTCCTGAGATGGCTAAGTCTAGCTTGAATGAAAGATATACCAATATTAGTGCTGCTATTCAGTCTGCTGCAAGAACCAATCCAGAATTAGCTGGACCTTATCGTACACTGTTTGACAGTATGAATAAGATTGGTGCAGAGCTTATTGATCCTAAGACTAACATGGAAGATGCACAGAATCGTCTTACCCTCATTCAAACACAGATGAAACTTGTGGCTATGAATGATCCTAAGATTGCTGCTGCTGTTGTTGCTAATCAATTACTCCCTAACAATCCAAGCTTAGCTCTTAGCTCTGCTCCAGAAGGGGTGAGGGCGATTACTATCCTTTCTAGTATCCCTGTAGGAGATAAGACGTATACACCAACTGTTGTGGGAAATCCTGATGCAGAAGATGCTACTCTTAAGCTTCTTAAAGGTGGGTTGTCTAGTTTAAAATCAGGAAAGGTTCAAGATAAAGAGATTGCTGCATTGCAAGCTTCTAATTCTGTTAATCACATTCTAAAACAAACTGGTGAGTTGATTGATAAAGGGGCCGATCCTAAACAGCTTAAAGGTGTAGCTGCATTCTTTGCATCCCCTGAGTATGCTGGATTTGTAAGCAGCAATGCTATGGACCCACAAGCAGCAGGGGCAGCGAAGAAAGCATTCCAATTACTTTATGAGCCAGCTATCATTCAAGGTGTACAAGCTAGAATGACTGAGACGTTAGCAAGAGGGTTGGCAGAAGGTGGAGGAGCTAGTAAGGTTAAAGCCCCTGCCCCAACGACTATGGCAGATGCTGTAGATATTAAATTCTCTGGCAGCGGTATTATCTTCGAGCCTAAAGCAAAACCTGGACTTGTTCCTTCTGAACTACGCTCTCAAAGGGCGATGGTTGAATCCTTACGTTCTTCTCAACAAGGTATCAATCAATTGATCCATATTGGGGCGCATATGGAAGGCTCTACAGACTACAATAAATATTGGGAAGATAATAAACACATCTATATGCCCGGATATTTTATGAAGGGTTTGAAGGAGGGTGATGTTCGTAACGGTTATCAATACCTTGGTGGTAACGCTAGCTCTGAATCTAGCTGGAGGAAGGCTTCTGATGGAACCAGTAAATAATACAAAGCCTTGGCAAGAGGCTCAGTCTCATTCATCTTTATACATGCAGAGATATGGAGCCACAACACAAGAGGAACAGAATGTCCTAGCTTCAAAAGAGCATAGGGCATTTACTAAGGAAGCTGTAGCTGAAAATCCAGCTATGGCAATTCCTTTAGCTGCGGCTATTCCTGCGTATCAAGCAGCTAAGGCTGTTGGTCTTACGTCTAGTAGATCAGAAGCGTCTGTTGGACAAGCTGTGGAAGGTCTTAAGGGGATTGGGGAGGGGCTTGCTCAGGCATTTAAAGCTCCTTGGGAAGAAGCACAGCAAGCGGCTAAGGAATTTGCCAGCACTGTGACAAATCCAGTAGTTTCTACGATAAAGAAGCTATTTCCTTGGCAGGAGGCCGCTGAAGCCTCTAAAGCTGCTACCCAAGGGGGTAGTACCAGACCATCTGAAATAATCGCTCCTAATCCCATTAAACAAGCCGATATGTTAGGCTCATTCGTTACAAAGCTGGAAAAGATAGAATCTGGAGGAAATCCAGAAGCTGCTAATCCAAAAAGCTCTGCATTGGGCTTACATCAGTTTATTGAGAGCACATGGAAAGAGACGACAAAGCAAATGGGCAAAAACTATACGTTAGAAGATAGAAAAGACCCAGCGAAGTCTAGAGAGGTGTTTGAGTTCTTTACTAAGAAGAATGTACAAAAGGCTGTTGCTGATCTTGGGAGAAATCCACAAGAGCATGAGCTTTATATGTATCACCTGTTAGGTCGTAATGGAGCCGGAGATATTCTTCAAGCGTCTCCTGATAAACCTGCAATTGATTTTGTATCTACTAAGCAAGCTAAGGCTAATAAGAATGTTTTCTTTGACGCCAAAGGTAAATCTAAAACTGTCAAAGAAGTGTTAAACACGTTTAAGGATAAATTCAATGCCAGCTAAAGGGCAATATAAATCAGGGGCTACTAAAGATAGTATTCGTCAGAGGGAGTATAATTCCAAGCCTTCAAGTAAGAAGGATAGAGCTTCTCGGAACGCTGCTCGAAGTGAGGCGGAGAAGTCTGGAAAGGTGCGCAAAGGCGATGGGAAGGATATTGACCATAAAGATTCCAATCCTCGTAATAACAAGAAAGGCAATACTCAGGTAATGTCTGCATCTAAGAATCGTTCTATGAATCAGCATGATCCTCGAAAGAAAAAGAAGTGATAAAAGAAAACCCCCAAGGAGCAATCCAAGGGGGTTTTTTATTGCCTATTTATCGGCGATAGGTGAATTCGTCTTCATCAGGGAATAGAGGTTCCTGATTAGGGACGATTTTGTATTCAGTACGAGGAACCCATGTGAAGGTGCTCTCGTCAATGAAATCACCAATCTTTGGAATGATCCCTACTGGTGCTCCGAAATACACCATAGTAACGCCTCCTGCTTTGGCGTCTTCATGTACCTAGCTAGTGTTATCTGGATTTGTAGACATCGGCTTACACCCGTTACGAATCTCAATCATTTTAAATATTCTTTCATTTTATCCAGTATTTTAATGTCATCAAATACATGGCCTAACGCAGTATTGCAATGGAAACATAAGAGACCTCTTACTTTACCTGTTTTATGACAGTGATCTATTGAACAACTACTTCCATTTCTAAATGACCCTTTCATCGGTGAACCGTTTTGATGAATCATATCAACTTCACAAATTAAACATTTACCGTTTTGTTTTTTAAACATTTCGGTATATTCGTGCTGAGTTATTCCGTATTTCTTTTTAAGATGTTTATTTCTATAGGTCTGTTTACGATCTCCGCCTATGGGCTGGCAAATATAACACATAATTCGTTTATACATACCAGCCCCTGAGACTCTTTCAAACTCTGCTCCGCAACCTTGACAGTTCATAATACCCTTTCTGAGATACAGTATACTATCTCAAAACAAGATGTTATTCGACAAACTCATCTGACGGGGCACACCCCGCCTATGCAGTCTTCCTCTAAAGGAGCATCTATATCATTACTTTTATCTAACTCTAGCGGTTGAATGAGTTCAACGTATCTGTCATACTCCTCTTTTGATACTACAGACTGCGGAAGGTACAAGAAACCCAAGTCTTTAGCTGACTTCGTTGGATCAGCTCTGAATAAGAAACTAACACCAACGTATACATCCCAATTAAGCAGAAGCCAATCAACAATCCCATCAACTTCGCTAGGATCATACGAGATAGTCGCTGAGACATTCTGTTGACACCAGCTCTGCATGAGCATCTTATATCGTTCCAACTGGTCAATAGCTGTTTCAAGATTTACCTCCAGTTCAATACCATCTTTAACGAACTTATCAAAGTGGACACCTTCCCATTTAACAGGGAACGTAATGAGAACTGCCTCTGGATCGGTGGGGTTATCAATAACCTTGTATCCAGCTGCTCTACATAATGGCACAAGTGGGTCATATTTTCCGAAGTTAACACTATTGAAGATGTACTTACCAAGGGGTTTGTGTACACCCTCAGTCGTGTCCATGACTTTGGATAGCGTCCCCGAAGGCTTGACGGTGGTAACGTTCTTAGGACGTGGAAGTCCAAGTTCGTCAGCCATTCCATAAGCTCCTGCTGTAGCAGCTCTTTGAAGCTCGCTGTAGTCGTAAGAGCTAAGATCAGGCCGTCTGACGATACCAGTAAGTCCAACACCACAGAGTCTGAGGAATTCATTGTTGAGATGCCATGCTTCTTGAAGAATTCCGTCAAGAAGGTTAACACACGTTTGCCGGTAATTTGCCCTAGCAGCGATGTGGATAGCTCTTCGTAGTCCTGCTGAGTCGCCCTTAAATTTAGCAACATCTACCTCCGTTAAATTACAAAAACTCTTATTTCCTAAGAGAATTTCAGCACAAGGATTAACTCCTTGGAACCATGGGGCTCTAGCGGTAGCTGCCCTACCGTTAATGAAACCGGGCTCAGACCCTCCTGAGTCAACCATGAGCTTAAAAACTCCTGAAAGCTCTTCTCTAGACGGTTTATTTCGGAAGAGGAGAGAGTTATTAGATTGCGCTCTTTGTACATTATTTTCCCACCAATTTTCTTTAGCTACTGCGAATTCTTGCCATTCGTCTTCTCCGTACTCGAACAGAGCAATCTCAGCACTCCGACGACTAGACAGAATAGTTCCGAGCCAATTGACAATATCAAGTATATCAATACGACTAAGCAAGCTGCCAGCACGCTTATTAAGGATGTTAAAAATTGCTTCATAAGCAACAGCAATTGACGCATCACCAGACGAAATCCAACCATATCCTTTTAACCTTTCACCAGCAGGTCTAATATTCGAGAAGTCGAGAACGAGTTTAGTTGCGTTGTGCCGATGGGCGATAAGCTTTCCAATGCTCTTGCTCCAAGCTTCGGCTGAGTCACCAATCTTGATTGTCCAGACACCATCTTCAAATGATTCTTCATTTTCTTGATTTCCACCTTTAGCAGTTCTTGTACTTCTGACGATTTCGAGGTTTCTGATTGGATTAGCAAAGCCTGTGAGCTGTCCAATGACAGGGCGGAAACCAACTCCACATCCTTGCATAAGGAGCCAGAGAACGTCAACAACGTCATAAACGGTTTCTACTTTCGTGAATGAACAGTTGTATTGAGACGCCTCACGACGTTTTGCCACATCTGTCCCGCCTAACCATAATGTACGTCCAGAAAGAGAAATTTTTCTCTCTAACATAAACGTTCTCATTTCTTCAAGTTCTTTTACTTGATCGTTGTTCAGCTCTTTGACTTGTCGCTCCCAAAGCCAACGTTGATGCCCAACCACTCTATCAATTGTTTCTTCAAATGATTCAAATTCTTTACCTTCATCATCTTTTGGCCTATTATAGGTGCGACGAAAAATCAGTTGAGAGCGAAGACTGGGTTCCGAGTTGTTCATAAAACTTTCCTACTTTTATTATTTGTTCTGATGTTGCATCTTGTTTGATCCTGTTTGCTAATGTTGAGATAATAATAACATTACCTTTTACATATCCTAAGCTAGGAATAATTCTATCTAAAGATGGACTGTTGTGAGAAGAGCATTTCTTCCCTAAGTTTCTTTCTAATTTCATACCTAAGACAGGGCAAAACTCTGGAATTGCTAAATCTTCAATAGTTAAATTGAATGGTAACCCTTTGATTTTTGCCCTTGCTCGTATTGAGGATAGATGAGAAAAATGCCTATTTGCATCTTGATAAATTTTGTGTTTACCAGTATGTCGGCTAGACATTGTTAAAACAGAAGAACAGGGTTTGCAGTAGTACTGAACCCCATCCTTGTTGTTTTTATTTTTAGAAAATAATGAAATGCTCTTTGTCTGATTACATTTAAGACAAAGTTTTTCTTGCATTAATCATATTTCTTATTAATATAATCCAGAGACACAGGCATCAGATCAAAATTGCCATCATGCACTTCATGCAACATCAGGAAACCTCTCCAATGCTTATTACCTTGAGACCCTAAGTAGTCTTCGTCGTGCTCGTAACAAGAGCCAGCGATAATAGATGTAAGACGTGTACCATCCGCTCTATGTGCTGTAGCAATCTGCAAACCTTGCTGGTGGCCAGCGACACAGCTCATATGTTGCTTATTCATTTGAGCATTAGCAGTGCTACTAGGACGACCAGCAACACCAGTAACGAAGTAGTGAGCAAAAGCAACTCCATCAATGATTACTGTTTCAAGGAACGGATAAACCTCTCCCCAATAACCTTCATAATCAAGATCATCAATAGAAATAAGACCTTCGAGCTTAGCGTCATTATTGACAGCACGGTTGATTCTATTCTCATGATTACCAAGGCACATAACAGAACGAGGATTATAAACCTTGTCCTTGTTTCTCCGCTGCCTATCTTGGAGCTTTGCAATAGGTGTCCAGAACGCGCTCTGAGCGTCTTTAGCGGCTTGTACATCCTTGGTATACCTACGTCCTTCAAAAGATTTCTTACCAACGTCGTAAGATGATAGCGACTCCATATCTGCCAAATCACCAATACACACAATCACATCAGGCTTCTTCTCGCAAGCATATTTACCAATCTTGGTAAGATATGAAAAATCAATACCATCTTTAGCCTGAATGTCAGGAAGAACAAGGATTTTAGTCATTATTTTCTTTCTAATAGAGCTTTAATACTAACAGGGAAAAGTTTTTCAACTTCTTTATAAATCATTTGAGCCACTTCTCGACTCTCTGCTTGTGTATGTGGATCAAGACGTAATCTAAGCATATCTGCATACGCTCCGAGAGTACCTGACCAAATCCATTCAGTATGCATGTTTTGTGGAAGAATCATTCTGGCTTGCTCAGGAGCCACACCATTTTTAATCATATCGTTGTACCAATTAATACAATCAGAAATGTGTCCTAAAACAATATCATTTGTACTAGATTCAGTATTCCCATATTCTTTACCATTCCATTGGACCTTATCCATATAGTCTGATACCCCATCACTACCTTGCTTACTATTCATGGGGCGACCTCTCCATTGATCTGGCCAATAGAACTCAGGCTCATCATCAACATATCTCCTGCTCACTTCGTTCCAAGGCATAAACTTGTGCTTGACTAATTGCCTAGCAACAAAGATTGGAGCCTTAATACGAAATGATAAGAAAGCATGGTTGAAAGGAGAGAAATGCTTATGTTTAGCAAGATAATTAATGAGCTTTTTATCTGCTTCTGTCGGATAGGGCGCATCTCCTGATGCCCAGTGTCCATCATTAACATACACCCCTTCAGACATTTTATGAAAACTGACCCTAGCTGCATTAACTACGCTAAGGTCATCACCCATGTGATTAACATAGGTGACTTCCATTGGTACAATTTTCATTTAGGTACAAATCCAGAAGGCTCATATTGCTCATCAAAAGCTAAGATAAGCTTGGGGTGCATATGTTCGTAACAGTCAGGAATATTCAGCACTTTGATGCTTAATTCCTCCAAGAGTTTATCATCCATTCGTCTTTCCATGAAATCATAGTTCTCCCTGTTGACAAACACTAATTCATCAGCCCAAGCAATAAGCTTTTCGGAAAGAGGAATAAGAGCATCGGAGTAGGTACCAGCAGTACGAGTATTATACTTATGGGCATAGATACGAGCACCAGTAGCACTTCTAAGAATACCCATAGAACATATGAATACCACTTTTTTGTCTGGTCCTTGGTAGGGATTTCTGACAACCCCATCCTTACATTGTCTGATTTTATCACTTAGAGTTTTTTCAGTCATTTTATCTCTGGTTTCCATAAATCATCCTGTTCAGGTCTACGTTTCATATTGCTGCTAAGAAACATCCAGCAACAACCGAGATGGTCAATGTGTGGATAACCACTCTCGGGGTCTGTGGTTTCTCCTCTAAGAATGGCAAAAGCGTGACGAAGCAGGGCGCCCATAAGGCGACTGTTACTAATACCATTTCTCCAATTGTTGGCTGCATATTTCTTAGCTCCAAAAGTTAAGACTGCTGCAAGACCCTCTAGGGCTTCTGCATCAAGCAGTTCCACCCTAGGTTTGTCTTGGTCGTTCTTAACTCCTACATTCATTTTATCCATAAGAGTTAGATATACCTTGTTATGCGGCCAGCTTAAAGCCTCGTTCGGCCATCGCTTCTGTAAATTTAATTTTGACATCTTCTCTTTCTTCAGGAGGAACTTGTTGGAAATATCCTAGAATAAGAGAAGCACCTTTAGGGCTAATCAATCGGTTTTTAGCATTATCTTCTGCAATATTGGCCAGCACTACAGCACGATTACGTGTTCGCAGAACGAAGTCTTCAATATCGTTAAACAGCTCAAAACCTTTGTACGTATTTTTATCAGTCATTTGTTTAATTTTCTTTCTGTATTTTCTTGTTTGCTGATTGCTTTGTGGCATGGCTTACACACCACCTCTAGACCTTCTTGTTCGCAGAAGAGCCTCTCTACCACACCATCCCACGAATCAAATCCTGTGGTAGGAACCACTGGCAGAATGTGGTTTACTTCAACCTCTTTAGCAACATAATCATGTTTGCACTTATTACACTTATAGAATTTAGCAAGTCTTCCTGACGCTGGGTTGATTCGCTGTCCAACGCAAGCGTCGTTAAGTGTTTTATACTTAGGAGGCCACCTTTGACTAGCAGATCGTAATCCTCCTTTGACAAAGCTGTTATATCTTGCTTCAGTCCATTCACCGTTATTCCTTGTTTTCTTAGAGTTTGTGATACGCATCTACCCAATCCTTAAATCCGAAGTCTAATGCTTTTGCATTTAGAAATCTTGTGAAATCTTTGTGCAATTCATCACTAAGGTGCCAAGGATCAGAACAGATATAAATCTCTAAAAGTGTTTTTAAATTTTCTCTAGTCATTTAGGAAACTCCCAAAGTACCGGAGTACCATCTTCATTAAGTTTACGAGTCATATATAACAATCTTCCTTGCTCCAACAACTCAGCCTCTGCATTATCCCCAAAGAAGGCCCTGTAAGCCTCTAGGACAGCTTTAAAAGCATCATCTGTACACTTGGTATCCTTCATGATATTAAAGGCTCCTACAGCGGCTGTACCGGGAATACCGGGAATACTATCGACAGGATCACCCATTAGACATTGGGCGTAGAAGAACTTTTCTCCATATCCTTTACAGGATTTTCTGTCAGATGATAGCTTGATCTCACCAAAGCCGCTAACAAGAAGAGGGCCAAACGAGGGCTGACCACCAAGTTCCCACCCATAGTGCCATCCGTCAACTTGTCTAAGGTCTTTATCTCTTGTGCAGATAATAGTTTCCCTAGGTCTATTGGTTTGTTCAATTGACATGAGATCATCCGCTTCCATACCTTCCGAGACTGTTACGTCATACTTGCACAATAAATATGCTGTAATGTTATTAAAATGCCAAGGCTTATTACTCTTCCTAGTCTTATAAGGAACACGCTTAGCGATCTCATTTCTGAAATTACCTTTACCTGTTAGGTATAGTTTAGGGGGAGCTGTTGCCTCTACAACAGCACAGATGTTATTAATCCTATTATCTAACATATCTGCTACGAAATCGAAAGGAGGATAGCCCGGCTGTTGCCAAGCTACCTCACTAGCGAAACCTATCTCGTAACGAAGAACGTCAGAGTCAATTAGAGGTTGCATCAATAAGGAATGTCGTCGTTGCCAGTTGCTTGTGCTTCATTATGATCTTCTTCACGATCAACATAAGCAGCACGTTGCTTCTTAGCAGGAGCTTCTTCCTTCTTACCACCAAGAGCTGCCTGCAAAGGGCTGCCTTGGAAGTTTAGATTGCCCTTAATCTTGTCCTGAATCCATTTAGGGAGAGAGTTGAATACTTCCATGTCTGGAGCATCCAAGTCAAACACCTTAGAAGGATTGACCAGATCGGGGCAAGCACCAGCATCACGAGGACGCATTGCGCTAATAGTTGCAATATTGTCATAAACCTTGTCACCTACTGCGTTATTAACAACAGCTACATTGATGGGCATACCTACAGCTTTGGCGAAATCACCACCAAAGTCTTGCTTAGGATCAAAAGCCAAATATCGTTGTGTACTCTTTGCCTTATCAGCAAAGAGGCCGTGGAAAGGAAGGGTTTCACTAATCCAGCGTGGTTTATCTTTAATGTCCTCACCATCTTCTGTCTTCATGAATTCATCAACCAGCTCGTAAGTCAGCATGATTTCCTGAGCAGGCTTCTTATCCTTGCCCTGATAAGGCTTCTGAGCTTGCAGACCAAGATCAATAAGCTGAACTAGTCGAGCAGGATAGACACCCGGTTGGATGTTTTCTTGTGGGGCAAATTTCTTGCCACCTTCATTTTGTTTATTTGCATTGAGAGCCATAGTGGTTCCTTAATTTATTCAGTGATATAGAGTTTAAGACGAGCAACGTCGCTCATAGGATAGACATACTGTGTGTCATCATGGAGCTGGACAATAAGGTATGGTCCGTTTAAGCTATACCCTTTAATGTCTTTGAAGTCTGGTCCAAAGAAGTCACGATTAGTTTCAATACCACGAATTTGTCGTGCATTGATAATATCTTTAAGAACTTCTGCACGAAACGTTACAACAACGTTCTGTTTCTTAGGTTTAAATTCAGATAGAACAGCTTGTTCACCAGTTTTAGATTTAGTCATATTATTCAGTAATAGTTTTAGAGAGTTTATCAGCAATTGCAAGAGCACGATTGGCTTCTGCATTTGATGCATTAGATTTAGTAATAAGTTCGGCAGCTTGTTCGGATGCCTTAACAGCCTCAAGAGATTTTTCTTGAGCCAGCGACGTAAGTTGGTCAATTGTTGATTTGAATGCAGACAGAATAGAGTCTACAGATTTAGGTTTAGTGAATTGCATACCAATTTTTTCCTGATTTTCCATGCCCAAGATGAGGACACGGGATTTTGTAATAAGTTCCAGCCCAAGCAATCGAATCTTCACTTTCTTTCTTCACAATATCAGCAATATCTTCATCGCATTCCACAGTGAATTCGTCGTGATACCAACACACAGTTCCATATTCCTTACCGAAGGTATAACCTAGCTCAGTCATTCGATTGTGGAATCTACAATATGCTTTAGACATCATTATGCTTTCGTCCGATTGCAATAAATATACTAACAGCATATGCTCAGAAGGAACCTTGATAGGTCTTCCGTCTAATCCTTTAATGCTGCCATCAAAATATTCCATTCGATTAAATTTAGGATTGTATTTCTGTCTTGCTGTTTCTTTCCATTCTTTTGTAAGTTGATCTAGTAGTGTCCTTAGCGCCGGAAGTCCTTCAAAGAATTTTGCCTTAAGTCGTTTACCTTCAGCAGCAGCCCCTTTAATGATTTTTCCAGTTTTAGTATCTCCTGCTCCGAATAAGATTCCATAGAAGAATGTTTTAGCATCGTCTCTATTCGAGAGGTCTGCCGCTCGCATGTTAACCGAATGAATGTCAGTTCCTGCGTCTTTGTCTCCATTAAGAACGGTCTCAGTGTATTGTGGATCATTCATCCTTGCCGCAAGATTACGAATTTGATTAGCATCAGAATCTGTTCCAACTAATACACGTCCGGGAGGACATATAAAGATTTGACGCATCTGTTTACCATAGAAACTCTTAGCTTGTGGAATGTTAACTATGCCCCTGTGGGTGGCTCTTCCTGTAACTGCGAGAGTGTTAATTGCCGACGCAATTCTTCCATCTGTCCGAATAAGCTGCTTAAGTCCCTCAACTGAGCTGCGTCTGTGCCTGCATTGGACTCGTTTCGCAACCAGTTTCCCAACTTTTCCCTCAATTCCGTCAAAAGGATCATCTTTTGAAAGCTTAGGGCTTGTTCTTTCTCCAGCGTCATTTGTGTTCCATTCTAATGGTTCCCATCCTGAATCAAGCAGGAATTGTTTTGTTTCAAGTCCTGAATTTAAATCAGTGGGCCGAAAACCGATGCGAGTATAACAGCCCCAAACGGGAGCACTGTTAATGTCAACACTATTGCGATCACACCAAGAAATAACACTCTCGGAATATTTCCCACTTTTGAGGAATGGTTTTTTGACATACTTATATTCACCTTTTTCTTTTGTTTCTTCTACCTCCAAGATCATAGGAAGCTTGGGTACAATTACTGAATCAATTCTACGGATGTGATCGGTGAGCTGACGTATACAGAAATCCATATGCTTCTGATCTACCAACCAACCAAACTGTTCTTGTTTTTGTAGCCATTCAAAAAGCTCAAAGGACATTTTGAAGGCATTGCCCCAGCCTGCTCCAGCAGCTTCTAGCATAAGCTCTTCATAGACAAGCTCAAGGATTTCTGTATCCTCAGTGCAACGGTGAAGCATATCCTCTGAGAAGGCGCTCCAATCATTATGCTCTGGCTTCCCTCTTCCTACTCTCCAGCCCCAAGCTTCAATGCTGTGAGGGCCAATTCCTTTATTTGGACAATTGTATGGAACAATACGTTTTGGGTTTAGAAGCCGAGACATAATCAGTGTATCGACTTTCTTACCTTTATACGTATAACCGTACAACTTTTTTAACAAAGGCCAGTCATATCCTACACCGTTGTGCATAATAAGAACGTCAACAGTGTCAAGAAACTGTAACATCTCTTGCATTTGATGTGGACGAAATTTAGTAACTTCTTTGGTTACTTTATTTTTAAAGACCCCACACCACAGTTGTTTGACAGTTCCTAATAAGCCATCAGCTTCTAAGTCACCAAAACAGATTTTCATGGTTGTTTCAAATACTCTCTCACTTCTTGTAATGAAATCAGATAACTTCCAAAATTAGGATACAGATTTTCTGGGCAACAGTTTAGATAACGCTTATCAGGGATAGTTGCATAGTGAACATGACCATGCAGATTCACCTTGTCTCTAAGTTCAAGAGGATGAACAGGAGCATGGCTAAGCCAAAACTCTTTGTATTTGAGGATGCCATAGACCTCATCAAAATACTTCAAATACTCCTGAATAGGAAGCGTATCGTGATTACCACGTACAAGAATCTTCTTTCCGGGAAGGTCACCAAACTCAAACAAAGTATCTTGAGTGAAACAAGCATCACCAAGTACATAAACAATATCTCGTTTAGTTACTCGTTTACGCCAATCTTCACAAATACTCCAACGATTGTCCTCTTCGTCAGCCATTCCGGGTCTGAATGTTCCGATGTTCTTATGACCGAAATGAAGGTCTGAACAGAATAATACGTTAGCCATATCAATCCTTGTAATCTTCCTTTAGTGGAATTTTTTCAGTTCCCCAATCAACCAGTTTATAAGCAAAGAATACATCATAATGATTTTCATCTTCAGGACATTTGATTTCTTCTAAAAACCTATCTCCAAACTTAGTTCTCCAATGGATGAATTTCTCCCCATCCCATCTAGCAGTTCTTGCATTCCTACAAATACCAAAATAATATTCTCCTTTAATCAATTTCTCTTTAGGAATATGATTCTGACGAATAATAGTAGGATTAGTCTCTGTAATCTTCTTTAAGTTCATTTCTAAACCTTTGAATAATCTGATGAATCTGAGCATAGGAATATTCTGTAATCCTGCTAATATCTCTAGCTGTATATTCCTGATGAAAATACAACATAAGAATCTCTTTAGGAACTGGCTTCATCTTATCAATACGTTGATAAACCTGAGCCATGACATGACCTGAGTAGTTGGAACAATCTACACCATCCCCCTCCTCCTCATCATATACAGAATTAGAATAACCCTTCTCATTATTCTTAAACTCTCTCAGAGCGTTATTTAGGATGGTGTTTACCCATCTATCCAGATTGCTTCCATCGAAGCTCCTATGGTACCTTAAAGCCCTCTCATACGCCTCCTGAACCACATCCTCACCATTCTCAGGAGAGCCAGCTCGGAAGGACATACGCTTGACAAGCTTTTGTCTATTCGCTATGTAATGCTGTTCAATTGTGGGAATAGCCATCTATCTCCTTTTTCATGTTTCTTCGACATGGTATTCAATAAAATCAGTATTATTCAAACCAATTTGTTCCCAATCATCTATATCTTTTTGTGAAAATTTAGCTGGTTTTCTTTCATCATTAAGCCAAATGATATTTTTAAAAGGAATTTTATTGATATCTCTTAAAATCCTTCTCAATCTTTTAACTTCAGAAATAGAAACACAAACTTTTGTATCAGATTTCATTAAACAATCCAGTCTTGTTGTCCCAATAGAGCCCATATCTACCAGTCTCACCAAATTCACGATCTTCTAACAGGATTAGTGTTCTAAGGTTTCGCTCTTCTGGTTTCAGTGCGGGGTCTCTGTTTCCTTCAAGGCCCAACATGAGGTTACAACTGCGAGCCATAGCTCTAGAACCAGCAAACTGGCTACTAAGTACTGGCCCACCCAATTCATGTGGTAGTCCAGAATCCGGATTCCTAAGATGGCAAAAGATAAAAATAACAACATCAAGATCAAGTGCCATAGCTGCAAGCTCTTGCGCAATTTCTTGTAACTTAGTATTAGCATCTGCTGCACTCATTCCATTCGTAAAGTTGGTAATAGGATCAATGATGATAGCCTTACAGCCTTCTAACGCAGCTTGTCTAATGTCTCCCTTAAGTGTATTAAAATCGACATGCTGATACAGATTAAGAAGGAAGAGATTACCCCTAAGAGTATCTCCAGCACGGTCATATGCACCTTCATCGAAAGGCTTAGTAGGGTCGTGAAAAAACTTACCGACAAGCTTACCAGCAACAAGCTTGTAAGTCTTGTTATTGCTTTCTTCTGGTTTAACAAGGAATACCTTCCAATTGTGTTCTTTAATGAAATGAGCAGCTAAGGTGTTGACGATTTCCGATTTACCTTGTTTCTGTCCAGCACCAATGTAGATTGTCTCACCTGTCCTAATGCCCCGTGTAGCCTCTGTAATGTGCCTCCAAGGCCACGAAACACCAAACTTGGCAGGTTCCTTAGCCTTCTCATGCAAATCGTCTCCAGAGACCAGCCTAGTGTTCTTAGGCTTCTGCGCATTGAATTGACATGCATTGTAACATGCCTTACTTCGTCCCTCAATTAGACACTCATTTGCGTCCTTTGCTGGAAGAGTTGCAAC